>JAESGE010000150.1_pt1 | contig 44535 bp, 35 predicted proteins | sample 9269601 | NCBI WGS metagenome assembly JAESGE01 (sample SAMN14515569, study PRJNA621662) | algae metagenome | isolation source: Tolypothrix brevis GSE-NOS-MK-07-07A and co-occurring heterotrophs from wet... | place: USA: Grand Staircase Escalante National Monument, Utah | collected 2006-04-16
GGCCTGCTGGAATCGGCAATGTCCAGGCCACAACTGAAGTTCCAGTATGGCGAAGAGAGCATGGCTGCGCTCGCCGGAGCCTATGCCTACGGACTGGCGCGAAACCACCCGTTTCTCGACGGAAACAAACGCACCGCATACGTCGCAATGGAAACATTTCTGGGTTTGAATAGGTTCAGGTTTCTCGCCAGCGACGAAGACGCAACACTGACATTCCTGGCGCTTGCGGCAGGCGATGTCAGCGAAGACGACCTGGCGACGTGGATCGCAACTCATCTTGAGCCGGATCGCGCATGACAACGATCCCCCTCGTCCTCGTCGCCGCCGTCGCCGACAATGGCGTCATCGGCGACGACAACCGGCTGATCTGGCGGCTGAAAACCGATCTCCGGCGTTTCCGGTCGCTGACGCTCGGCCGTCCGGTGATCATGGGGCGCAAGACCTTCGCTTCGATCGGAAAGCCGTTGCCTGGCCGCACCAGCATCGTGATGACGCGCGACTCATCATTTGTCGTGCCCGATGGCGTTCATGTCGCGGCTTCCCTCGTCGAAGCGCTGGACCTGGGGCGGCGGGTGGCCGTTGAGAGTGGCGCCGACAGCATCGTCATTGCTGGCGGCGCGCAGATCTATGCCCAGAGCCTGGGGATGGCCGACCGGCTGCATCTGACGCTGGTCCATGCGACGCCGCAAGGCGACGCGCTGTTTCCCGCCATCGACCGGATGGCCTTCATCGAAACGCATCGCGAGACCCACCCGGCCGGCGCCGATGACGAGCATCCGTTCACCTTCGTTGACTATGAGCGGCGCAAATGACGCTTTGCCGTTGACGAACGGCCCGTTCATGCCCAATTCACAGACCATGAGCGCGACCGCGCCTCGGGTCCAATGACGGATTCCGGTGCGTACCGGCGATAACAGGGAATGGCTAAGAACAATGCCTTGGAGCAACCAGAGTGGCGGGGGCGGTGGTGGCGGCGGTAGCGGGGGCGGGGGCCCCTGGGGCAATCGCGGCGGTGGCGGCGGCGGCGGAAATGGCGGCGGTCCCTGGGGCGGCGGTCCCTCCGGCAATCGGCCGGGTGGCACTCCTCCCGATCTGGAGGACTTGCTGCGGCGCGGCCAGGACAAGCTCAAGGATCTGATCCCCGGCGGCAATATCGGTGGCCCGGCGATCGCGCTCGGTGCGCTGCTGCTCGTCGCCCTCTGGCTCGCGACCGGCATCTACACCGTGCGGCCGAACGAGGTCGCCGTGAATCTGCGGCTCGGCGAGTTCGTCGGCAAGTCCGGGCAGGGTCTCAATTACAACTGGCCCTATCCCATCGGCCAGGTGATCAAGGTGCCCGTTACCAACCTCAACAACACCGAGGTCGGCTTCCGTGGCGTCGGCTCGCTCGAAGGTGGTCGCCGTCCGGCCAACCGCGACGTGCTGGAAGAAAGCCTCATGCTCACCGGCGACGAGAACATCGTGGATATCGATGTGATCGTGCAGTGGCAGATCAATCCGGAGCGACCCGAGGATTACGTGTTCAACATCCAGGACCCGCAGGGATCGGTGAAGGCCGTCGCCGAAAGTGCGATGCGCGAGATCGTCGGCCGGCGCAATATCCAGCAGATTCTGACCTCCGATCGCGTGCAGATCGAGAACGAGGTGCGAACCCTGATGCAGGATACGCTCGACAGCTATCGCGCCGGCGTCCAGATCCGGCTCGTGCAGTTGCAGACGGTCGATCCGCCGCAGCAGGTGATCGAGGCGTTCCGGGACGTCCAGGCGGCCCGCGCCGACCAGGAGCGGCTCCAGAACCAGGCCCAGACCTACGCCAACCAGGTCGTGCCGGAAGCGCGCGGCCGGTCGTCGCAGCTCTTGCAATCGGCCGAGGCCTTCCGCGAGCAGACGGTGGCGGAAGCGCGCGGCCAGACCAGCCGGTTCCTGGCGGTCTACGAGCAATACAAGCTCGCGCCGGAAGTGACGCGCGAGCGGCTGTTCCTGGAGACGATGGAGCGGGTTTTCGGCGGCATGGACAAGATCATCCTCGATCAGAGTGGCCCGGGCGGCCAGAGCGTCGTGCCCTATCTTCCCCTGGGCGAACTCGACCGCCGTCGTCCGGCGGCGCAGACCACGACGGGAGCACCGAAATGAATAATTCCGTCCTGCGGGTCAGCGCCCTCGTCATCCTCGCCGTCATCGCGGTCATCGCCTATGCGGCAACCTATGTCGTCCAGCCCACCCAGTCGGCACTGGTGCTCCAGTTCGGCAAAATCCGGACGGTTGCCCAGGAACCCGGCCTCTATTTCAAATGGCCGGCGCCGGTCGAGCAGGTCGTCTATCTCGACAACCGCATCCTCGATCTCGACTTGCCGGCGCAGGAAATCATCGCCTCCGACCAGAAGCGTCTGGTGGTCGATGCCTTCACCCGCTACCGGATCACCGATCCGCTGCGCTTCTTCCAGGCGGTCAACAATATCACTCGGGCCAACCAGCAGTTGACCTCGATCGTCAACAGCCAGGTCCGTAGCGTACTGGCGGAATCGAGCTTCCTCTCCGTGGTCCGAAACGACCGCTCGCGGCTGATGAACCGCATCCGCGACGAAGTGAACCGCGAGGCCGATCGCTTCGGCATCGCCGTCGTCGACGTCCGCCTGCGCCGCGTCGATCTGCCCGGCGCGAACTCGCAGGCTGTGTTCCAGCGGATGCAGACCGAACGTCAGCGCGAGGCGGCCGAAGCCCGGGCGCTCGGTGCCCAGCAGGCCCAGGAAATCCGGGCGCGCGCCGAGCGCGAGGCGACGATCATCGTCGCCGAAGCGCAGCGCAAGTCGGACGAAATTCGCGGCCAGGGCGAGGGCGAGCGTAACCGCGTCTTCGCCGAGGCCTTCGGCCGGGATGCCGAGTTCTTCAGCTTCTACCGCTCGATGCAGGCCTATGAGGCCGGGCTGAAGGCCGGCGAGACGCGGATGGTGCTGTCGCCCGATTCGCCGTTCTTCCGGTTCTTCAACGATCCGCAGGGCAGGGGAAAATCGTCGGCCCAGCCGTGATGTCGCCCGGTCGATGACGCAAAGGTGACGCGACACACGACCGCAGCTATGATCCCTCGGACATGAGACAAACATCATGACCGAGTTCATCGCTGCGATCGGCCTTCTGTTCGCGATCGAGGGCCTGATCTTCGCCATCGCGCCAAACGCGGCGAAAGAGGCGATGAGAAGCGCGGCGGAGACGCCCGTCGACCGCATGCGCCTGATTGGGGTGGTGTCCGCCATCGCCGGCGTGCTGCTGGTCTGGTTCGCCAAGCGGGCCTTTTGAGGAGGGTTTTCGAGGGCAACGGTGCCGGACGAGGCCGATGCCGACGAAAAATAACGCTATGGTAAGCCGCTGTTCCGCCGTAATTTGTGGTTCAATCCGGATCGTGCGACGCGCGAGCGTTCCGATGCCTTAATCCTGCTGTAAGTCGCCAAAGATTGCCAAACGCCAAGAGGATGACGATGGTCATGACGCTTTCGAAATCTCGTTCCGCCCTGCGGCGAGCGCTTGTCGGGGGAATTCTGGCGCTGCCGCTCGCCGCCCTGCCGGTCCTTGGGCCAGCCGGTACGGCCCTCGCCCAGATCAAAGGTCCGGCCTCGCTCGCCGACCTCGCGGACGAGGTGATGCCCGCCGTCGTCAACATCTCGGCCGTGACCACGGTCGAGACGCGCGGCCGGACACTGCCGAACATTCCGCAGCTTGGTCCGGACACGCCGTTCGGCGATCTGTTCGAGGAATTCTTCAATCGCCGCGGCCAGGGTCCCAATCAGGGGCAGGGCCAGCAGGGCGCGCCCCGGGACAATCAGGGCCAGGCGCCGGGCGAGGGGCCGCGCCAGCGGCGCTCGCAGTCGGCCGGGTCGGGGTTCGTGATCGATTCCTCGGGGATCGTCATCACCAACAACCATGTCATCGGCGATGCCAACGAGATCACCGTCATCTTCACCGACGGCACCAGGCTCAAGGCCGAAGTGGTCGGCAAGGATGCCAAGGTCGATCTCGCCGTGCTCCGGGTGAAGTCGGACAAGCCCTTGAAGGCCGTGAAGTTCGGCGATTCCGACAGCATGCGGATCGGCGACTGGGTGATGGCGATCGGCAACCCGTTCGGCCTCGGCGGCTCGGTTTCGGCCGGCATCGTCTCGGCCCGCAACCGCGACATCCAGCAGGGTCCCTACGACACCTACATCCAGACCGACGCTGCCATCAACAAGGGCAATTCCGGCGGTCCGCTGTTCAACATGGCGGGCGAGGTCATCGGCATCAACACGGCGATCCTGTCGCCGACGGGTGGCTCGGTCGGCATCGGCTTCGCCGTTCCCTCGACGCTCGCCTCCTCGATCGTCACGCAGCTCCGCGACTTCGGCGAGACTCGGCGCGGCTGGCTCGGCGTGCGCATCCAGAATGTCGATGACGCCACCGCCGAGGCCCTGGGCCTGTCACGGGCACGCGGCGCGCTTGTCGCCGGCATCGACGAGAAGGGCCCTGGCCGCCCCGCCGGCCTCGAGGTCGGCGACGTGATCCTCAAGTTCGACGGCAAGGAAGTGAAGGATTCGCGCGATCTGCCGCGCATCGTCGCCGCGACGCCGGTCGGCAAGGACGTGCCCGTCGACATCCTGCGCAAGGGCAAGGAACTGACGAAGACGGTCAAGCTTGGCCGCCTCGAGGATGGCGAGAAGACGCAGGTCGCCTCCGCCCGGCCGAATGCCGAGGTGCCGCCCAGGGCGCTCACCACCACGGTTCTGGGGCTGGAGCTTTCCGGCATGACCGACGATCTGAAGAAGCGGTACAACATCAAGGACGGGGCCAAGGGCGTCGTCATCACCAAGGTCGATGCCGATTCCGCCGCCGCCGACAAGCGCATCCAGGTTGGCGAACTCGTCGTCGAGGTCGGGCAGGAACCGGTGAACGCGCCGGCCGACGTCACGCGTCGCATCGATGCGCTGAAGAAGGAAGGCAAGAAGTCCGCGCTTCTGCTGATTTCCAGCGCGCAGGGCGACGTGCGCTTCGTGGCCGTCGCCATCAACTGACCGCGCGGCGATATCCGATCAGGCGACGGGCGGTCCCTCGGGGCCGCCCGTTCGCGTTCGGGAAGGCTCGTCTCAGCCGGGGACGAATTCGGATATGGCGTAGCCTTGCATATAAAGCAGCGCGGTGAGATCGGCGTGGTCGATCCGGGCATGGGCGGCGGCGGCGACCGCGGGCTTCGCCCGGAAGGCGACACCCAGACCCGCCGCCCCCAGCATGGCGAGATCGTTGGCTCCGTCGCCGACGGCCAGCGTCTCATGGATTGCGAGCCCGAACCGGGTGCGCCGTTCGACCAGCGTGTCGAGCTTGGCCTGGCGCCCGAGGATCGGCTCCTCGACCAGGCCGAGCAGCTTGCCATCCGCGACGAGCAAGCGGTTCGAGCGGTCCTCGTCGAAGCCGATCATGCGGCCGATGGGGCCGGTGAACAGGGTGAACCCGCCCGAGACAAGGGCGCAATGGGCGCCTTTCGCCCGCATGGTCGCGACCAGCGGCCGGCCACCCGGCGTCAGCGTGATCCGGCTCGCGATGATCTCGTCGACGATCGATACCGGCAGGCCGCGCAGCAGGGCGACACGCTCGCGCAAGGCCGGCTCGAAGGCGATCTCGCCGCGCATCGCCCGCTCGGTGATGAGCGAGACCTTGTCCTTCAGCCCGGCGAAATCGGCGAGTTCGTCGATGCATTCCTGGCCGATCATCGTCGAATCCATGTCGGCGAGAAACAGGCGCTTGCGCCGGGTCGCGGCCGGCTGGACGACGACGTCGACCGGGGCGCTGCCGATCGCCGCGCGCAGGGCGTTCTCGATCCCGTCGGCGAAGGCCGGTGCTTCCGGCCCCTCGACAGAAAGATCGGCGGCGATGCCCGGATTCAGCCAGGCGACGGCGCCCGTCACCGTCGGCGAGGAGGCAAGCGGCGAAAGCGCTTGCCGCGCGCCGTCGACAAGGGCATCGCTCAGGGCGGGGTTCGCGGGGTGGGATATGAGCGTGGCGACATAGAGCATGACGGCGGGTTCCGAGACGACGTTCGACGCCGTGCTGATTGCAGGTCCGACAACCAGCGGCAAGTCCGCCGTGGCGATCGCGGTGGCGCGGGCCCTGGGAGGCACGGTCGTCAACGCCGATTCGATGCAGGTCTACCGCGACCTCAGGGTGCTGTCGGCGCGGCCCTCGCCGGAAGAAGAGGCAAGCGTGCCCCATCGCCTGTTCGGCCATGTCGACGGCGCCACGAATTTCTCGGTCGGGGCTTATGTCGCGCAGGTCGCGGCCGAGGTCGCGGCGCTTCGGGTCAGCCGATCGCTGCCGGTACTGGCGGGCGGCACGGGCCTGTATTTCAAGGCGCTCACCGAGGGGCTGTCCCCGATCCCGCCGGTGTCGGAGGCGGTGCGCGAGGCGGTGCGCGCGCACTGCGCGGGCCGTGACACGCCGTCGCTGCACGCCGATCTCGCGGCCTGCGATCCCGGCCTCGCGGCAAGGCTGCGGCCGAGCGACCGGCTGCGGATCATGCGCGGGCTTGAGGTCCATGCCGAAACGGGGCGCTCGCTCGCCGAATTCCAGGGCCTGCGAACACCCGGTCCGCTGGAGAATCTCAGACTCCTGAAGATTTTCCTCGCGCCGGATCGGGCGGTGATCCGCGCCCGGATCGACGCGCGTTTCGAGCGGATGCTGGAGATGGGCGCGCTCGACGAGGTCGCGGCGTTGCGCCGCCGCCATCTCGATCCGATGCTGCCCGTGATGCGCGCCCATGGCGTGCCCGGCCTGATCGCCCATCTCGACGGCATGGTGTCGCGGGAGGAGGCGGTGCGCCGGGGTCAGGCCGATACGCGGGCCTATGCCAAGCGCCAGATGACGTGGTTCCGCCACCAGATGACCGACTGGATGGCGGTTCCGGTGGACGATGTCGAGGATGTCACCGCCCGCATCCTCGCCGCCGCACGATCCTGAGGAAGGCGCGCCGCGTCAGACCAGCTTCAATTGCGCGTCGTCGCTCTCGTCCCAGCGCACGCAGTTGCGCCCCCCGGATTTCGCCGCGTAGAGCGCGCGGTCGGCCCGCTCGAACAACTGCTCGAAATCCTCGCCCGGCAGCAGCGTCGCGACGCCGAAGCTCGCGGTCACACGGATGATCTTGCCGCAGGCGGTGGGGATGCTGGTGCCGGCGAGCGCTCCGCGCAGGCTCTCGGCGATGCGGCGGGCGTGCGCCGCCTCGGCGCTTGGCAGGCAGACGGCGAATTCCTCGCCGCCCAGGCGCCCGACATGGTCGCTGTCGCGGCGCACGCTGGACGCGAGCTTTTCCGCCATCGCCCGCAGCACGGTGTCGCCAGTGGCGTGGCCGTAGGTGTCGTTCACCGCCTTGAAGTGATCGAGATCGACGATGATGATCGACAAAGCGACATTGGTCGCGTGGCTGCGGGCGATCGAGTGGACGACGGCGGTCTCGAAGGTGCGGCGGTTGAGCAGCAATGTCAGCGGGTCGGTTTCCGCCATCCGGCGCAGCTCGGTCTCGCGCCGCTCGCGGGCCGTGATCTCGGTCGACAGGGCGCGGATCGAGGCGCGCTCGCGTCCGATCTCGATGGCGAGCGATTCGGCGCGGCTCTGCAAAGCAAGGTTGGCGCGCTTCAGTTCGGTGACGTCGGTCAGCGTCATCACCAGCCCGTCCTCAAGAGCCGTCAAGGCGATCTGGAACCAGTATTCGCGCCCCTGGATCGTGTAGTCGATCTCGAACCGGTCCATGGAGCCTGAATCCATGACCGCGACGCAGCGCTCCCAGAGATTGCTGGCGGTGAGCAGCGGCAAGGTCTGGAGCGCCGAGCGATCGACGAGGTCGTTGACCCCGCGGCCGATGATCTCGGCTGCCCGGCGATTGACGGTGGTGATGATCGCGTCCTCGATCCGGCCGTCGCCCTCGCGGAGCGCGGCGAAGGCGAAGACACCGTCGCGCGAGGAATCGAGCACGGCCGAGAGCAGCTGCTCGCGAAATTCGATCGGCTTGGTGAATACCAGCAGCAAACTGTCCCCCGGCTCGGTGATCACCGGCAGGATCAGACTTTCCCAGATGCTGGCGCGGGAGGATTGCGCGGCGCGCTGCACGGTATAAAGCGCGCAGCCGAGCTTGCGGGCGCGGTCGAAATTGCGGATCGCGAAGATCGCCATCTCCGGCGGCAGGTCGCCGACGCGCCGGCCGGTCTGGTCGAAGCCGAAGGCCTTGATGAGATCGCGCCCGAAATGCAGGTAGGCGTAATCGCCTCGCCCGTCGGGCGAAAGCAGCATCAGATTGTCGCGGTACTGGTCGAGGGCGGCGATGTTGAAGGCGGCGAAAGGGGCGCCGAGGCCGCCAACGGCGAAACTCGCGTAACGTTCCAGGAGGGCGCCGATCTCCGGCGCGTGAGCCCGCTCGGCGATGCCCGTCGTGTGCGATTCCTGATGCATTGCTCTGACGATCCTTTAAGGATCACCGGTATCGCACGTCGATTTTTCCGAACCCTTTTGCTATTCACTCAAATTTAACGGGCTTTTCGCCAGGGCGCGGGCTTGGGTCCGGGCTCCCGCGCCTCCGGCGGCGGCAGGGGCGAGAATCAGCTTGAATGGGCGCGGTGCCCGGTCCAGATAACGGCATGGCCGCTCCGCTTCTTTCCCTGCGCGATATCCGCCTGACCTTTGGCGGGCCGCCGCTGCTGGCCGGCGCCGACCTCGTCGTGGCTGAGGGCGAACGTCTCTGCCTCGTCGGCCGCAACGGCTCCGGCAAGTCGACCCTGCTCAGGATCGCCGCCGGTCTGGTCGAGGCGGATGCCGGCGAACGGGTGGTCCGCAGCGGCGTCACCATCCGCTATCTCGCGCAGGAGCCGGATTTTTCCGGTTTCACCACGACCTTGGCGGCGGTCGAGGCCGGGCTCACGGCGGGCGATGCCTCCTACCGCGCGAGCTACCTCCTGGAGACGCTGGGGCTCGACGGCACCGAGAACCCCACGCGCCTCTCGGGCGGCGAGGCGCGCCGCGTCGCCCTCGCCCGGGCGTTGGCGCCCGAACCCGATATCCTGCTGCTCGACGAGCCGACCAACCATCTCGACCTGCCGGCGATCGAGTGGCTGGAAGCCGAACTCAAGGGCATGCGCTCGGCGCTCGTGCTCATCAGCCACGATCGGCGTTTTCTCGAAAACCTGTCGCAGTCGACCCTGTGGATCGATCGTGGCGCGACACGGCGGATCGACCGGGGCTTCTCGCATTTCGAGGCCTGGCGCGACGAAATCCTGGAACAGGAGGAGCGCGACCAGCACAAGCTCGACCGCAAGATCGTGATGGAGATGGATTGGCTGCGCTATGGTGTCACTGGACGGCGCAAGCGCAACCAGCGCCGTCTCGGCGATCTCCACGCCATGCGCCAGCAGCGCCGCGGCTATCGTGGCCCGACCGCCAACGTCCAGATGAGCGCCAGCGAAAGCGAGATATCGGGCAAGCTGGTCATCGAGGCGAAGGCGTCCGCGAAAGCCTGGGGCGATCGTGTGGTCGTGCGTGATTTCTCGATCCGCATCGCGCGGGGGGATCGCATCGGCATCGTCGGACCCAACGGCGCGGGCAAGACGACCTTGCTCGGCCTGCTCACGGGGGCGACGAAGCCCGATAGCGGCGTCGTGCGGCTCGGGCACAATCTCGACATGGTCACGCTCGACCAGAAGCGCGAGGCGCTCGATCCGGCCGCGACCCTGATCGAGGCGATGACCGGAGGCGCGGGCGATCAGGTCATGGTCAACGGTCAGCCGCGCCACGTGCAAAGCTACATGAAGGACTTCCTGTTCACGCCGGAACAGGGCCGCACGCCGGTCGGCGTGCTGTCGGGCGGCGAGCGCGGCCGGCTGATGCTGGCGCGGGCGCTGGCCCAGCCCTCGAACCTGATGGTGCTCGACGAACCGACCAACGATCTCGATCTTGAGACCCTCGACCTGCTGGAGGAGATGCTGTCCGATTATCCCGGCACGCTGCTTGTCGTCAGCCATGACCGCGACTTCCTCGACCGGGTGGCGACCAGTATCATCGTCGCCGAGGCCGGCGGGCGCTGGCAGGATTATGCCGGCGGCTATTCCGACATGGTGGCACAGCGTGGCCAGGGCGTGACGAAGCGCGTGACGCAGGCGGCCTCGGGCCCCGGCAAAATCCCATCCGACAAGCTCGCGAGCGACAAGATTCCGACCGGCGAAACCGGCGCGGAGTTCAGGCCATCCGACAATGGCCCGGGGTCCGAGCGGCGCAAGCTCACCTTCAAGGACAAGCACGCGCTCGCGACCCTGCCCGACCGGATCGAGGCATTGCAGCGCGACATCGCCAAGCTTCAGGCGAAGCTCGCCGAGCCCGACCTGTTCAGCAGCCAGCCGGCGCTGTTCGCCAAGGTGGTCGCGACGCTGGACGCCAGCCAGGCCGAAATCGCCCGCTGCGAGGATGAGTGGCTTGCCCTGTCGATGCTCGAGGACGAATTGCAGCGCTGATCCGATGTTCGTGCCCGGCGCGGACCCGGCAAGCGCCGCAGCTACAAGGCGATGCGCGCCAGTCCCCGTGCGATGACGCCCCGCATGCGGTCGCGCTGACCTTGCAGGAACGCGCCGCCGTCGACCTCGGCGATCCGGCCAGCCCGAACATCCGCCACAAGTTCGATCAGAGCTGCCGCGAAAGCCGGCGCCTCATCGGCGACACGGACATTCGCCGGCCTGACCGCAAACCCCCTGAGCGACAGCGGCGTTGCCACCGCCGGCTTGCCGAGCTGGAACGCCTCGATGGTCTTGAGCTGCACGCCCGTGCCCGCCCGGCTGGCAAGCGCCACCGTGCGGCAGGAACCGAGAAAGGCGCCGGCATCGTCGACGCGGCCGAGCAGGGTGACGTTGGGCGCGAGCCCGGCGACCTCCGCCGGCAATCGGCCGGCGACGGCGATACCGAGATCGGCTGGCAGGCGCGGGCAGACCTCGCGCAGGAACCAGTCAAGCCCGACATAGTTGGGCGCCCAGCTCCAGGTGCCGATGAGGCCGATATCGAAGGCGGGTGGCGGCGGTTTGGCGGCCCGGGATATGGCCGATTGCGAGACGAGCGGAAGAACAGCCGTTTTTGCCCCGAACTCGGCCTTGTTCGAAGCCGCGAGATAGCTGACTTCTCGATCCTCCTCCGCCAGGAACCAAATAAAGGCGGCCTTGTCGCAAAGGTCGTTCTCGATCCGCTCCAGCAGCCGGGCGTCGCGGGCGAACAGCGTCCTCAGCAGGAATCCGTTGGCATGGCCAGCGTTCTGGCGCGCCGAGACATGCTCGATATTGTGCTCGATCAGGCCAAAGGGCCGGTCGCCGATCAGTTCCGGCAGGGCGCCCGGCAGCATCACGGCATTGAACAGGATCGCATCGAACGGTCCCGCCCGGTCCAGCGCCGCCTTAAGGCGTTGCCGCCCCGCGAGCCACAGTTTGGCGCAAGGGACAGGCAGTCCGCGCGCCAGCGCCAATGCCAGCCACAGCAGCTTGCGCAAGGGCGAAGCTATTGAATTTTCGATGGTAATTCGATCGACTACGATACTGCGCGGATCGCGCGGCGTCTCGCCGGGGCGCAGGAAACCGATGGGAATGACCTCGTGTCCGGCCGCCGTCAGGGCCTCGACGATGGCGGCGTTGGCGATCTCGAAGCCGGTGTCTGGACGAGCGATGGGAACAAGCGAGGTGATGAAGGCGAGCCGCATGGACCTGTCTTGGCCATGGCCGGGGTGACGGCGTCAAGAACGACCTTGCGACAGTGTAAACCGGCCGGAGGGTCCAGATCGCAGCAACTTCAGCAATCTTTCACCGACCTCGGCCTATAAGGCCCCATGTTCGCCGAAATCCCCGAGACATTCGCGCTTTTTGCCACCTCGCCCGGCTTCGATCCGGCCACCTGCGAGATCGCGATCTGTGTTCCGACCTTCAAGCGTCCGGAGATGCTGGAAGCGGCGCTGCGTTCGCTCTCCGGGCAACGGACAGCGCACCAATTTGCCGTGATTGTCGTCGAAAACGACGGAATCGGCCTCGCGGGAGCACGACATGCCGCGACCTTGATGGCGGCGGGGCTGGTGCCTGGCCTGGTCATCGTCGAACCGCGGCAGGGCAACTGCAAGGCCTATAACGCGGGCTGGCGCTGCGCCCTGACGCGCTTGCCGCGGCTGCGTTTTATCCTCGGTATCGATGACGACGAAGTGGCCGAACCGCACTGGCTGGAGGCGCATCTGGCGTCGGCCGAGGCTCAGGGAGGGGAAGCTCAGGGCGGTGCCGTCGTTCCGTATTTCGAAGATACATCAAGGTCTTGGCTGAAGGAACATCCGATTTTTCATTCGCATTATACCCGCAGCGGTCCGGTACCGATGCTCTATTCCAGCGCCAATTACCTGATAAGCAGAACCGTGCTGGAGCGGATGCCGTTTCCCTTTCTCGATGAATCGTTCGACTTCACCGGCGGCGGCGACAGCGATTTCTTCCGCCGTTTGGGAGAACGCGGCGTCCGGTTTCGCTGGGTGCAGGAAGCCGTGGTGCGGGAAATCCTGCCCTCCCGCCGCAGCCAGCGCGACTGGATCATCGCCCGGGGCTTCCGAAACGGCATACTTTCAACCCTGATCGCCCGCAAGGCCGCGCCTAGTCGCGTTGGGCGCCTGCGCATTCTGGGCAAGAGCGCGGCCCTGTTGGCGGCCTCGCCCTTGCGCGGGGCGCTGCTGGCCGCAAGAACGCGATCGCTGTTGATCGGGCTCTATCCGATACAGGTCGCCATTGGTCGCTGGATGGCCGAATTCGGCATGAAACGCGAACAATATCGCAAACCTGAGCAGAATTGACCGGTTCGCCGACGCAATCTAGCGGGCGACGCGGTAGACGGAGATCAGCCGCAGGCCCAGCACCGCGAGCAGCATCGAGAACCAGACCGGGTCGGCGCGCCGGAAAAAGAAGCTCTCAAGGCAGGCATTGTAGCTCGCAAACAGCCAGATGCGGATGAAAAGCTCCGCTAGCATCGCGTTATCTGGAATCAGCCGCGCGCGGTAATGGTCGACGACCGGCAAAACACCGAGCACCGTCAGCATCAAGGCCAGGCCGGGCAGCCCCATGCCGATCAAAGCGTCGACATAGCCGTTATGGCCATGGACCATGCCCGAGGCGATATCATCGGTATTCTGGGAGGCTTCTCCGAACCGTATCTGATCGGAGCCCCAGAATCCCTCGAAGCCGTAACCCGTCGACAGGCGCTCGCTCGCCTTCTCGAAGGCGAAACTCCAGATCGCGGTGCGGCCGGTATAGGTCTGGCCGGGACTGACCGCATCGACGACCGCGCGCGCCTGGGGCAGCAGTACCGTGCCGACCGTGAACAGCAGGAACAGCAGCACGGGGCCAATCAGAATCGTCATTCGCAGCGCCAGGCTCCGGGTCCGCGCGCCGAGCCAGGAGGCCATGAGCACGACGGGAACCAGCGCGATCGAGGTCTTCGAGAAGCTGAAGAACAGGAAAATCGCCGAGAGGACCACGATCGCCCAGCCGAATGCTACCGACCAGGCTCGCGCAACATAAAGCCCGACGATGATGTAGATCACCATCATCGCCCCGGCGAGATTCTTGTGATCAAAGGGGCCGCGCCAGAGCCCGGCGTGCTCGGGCTCGTTGAGGTCGGCGGCGGTATGCATGGCCTCCTCGGGAAAGGCGATGAGGCCCAGATAGGAAACGGCCAGAATGATCAGCGTCGCCGCGCCGAGCAGGCGCGCGAAATGGCGCTGGCCCGCCGGCATCACCAGAATCGTCGCGCCCACCAGCAGCACCACCATGGAGAAGGCATAGGCCCGCAGCGAAACGGCGAAATTGTGGGATAACAGTACGCTAATGCCCATCCAGGCGATCAGCAGGATATAAACGGGCCGCGCATAGGGCGTGAGCGCGCGGCGATCGATCATGAACAGGCAGACAATGGCGAATGCGCCGGTGATCGAGAACGCAACCTGATTGAGCACATTGCCCGACAGAGCTTCCGACTGATTGACGCCCTTAAACGGTTCCGTCGAAATCCAGACCAGCAACAGTGCACCGATGACGAAGAGGCCGCGCAATGCAAGCACCGGATCGACAGGCTCGCGTCGCAGGGTCACAGGGCCGGTCGCGGCGTCAGACATGAAGCTCACGCCCGATTGATAACGCAGCCGCGGATTCTCTCCGGGCCGAGCAGGGTTTCGGCGCGGGCGAGATCGGCTGTCGCGAAACCCGCAGTGGTCACGATGACGATATCGTCGACGCTGTCGGCGAAACTTCGGGTCAGATCGCCGAGGTCAAGGGTCGCGCCGTCTATCACCACACAATCGAAGCGACGAACCGCCGGATAGAACGCTTTCGCCAGGATGTCGCGGGTGAGCGCCGGGCGAGCGATCGCTACGTTGGAAAGGCGCGGCAGGAAGAACAGACCGGTTTCCTCGTCCTGAAGCGCGGCGCGGACCATGCCGGCGCTTCCTGAGATCACGTCGGCCAAACCCAGCGTGGCATCTTCCGCGAAAACCGCTGTCAGGCTGCGCTCGCCCTGGCCGGCATCGACCAAAAGCGGAATTCGTCCCTCGTTGGCGGCGGCGAGCGCGAGGTTGAGAGCGATCGTGCTGCAGCCGGTCCCCGGACGCAGGGATGTCACCAGAATCTTGCGGTTCGCGGGCCGGCCGCCGGTGAGCCCGTTGCGTACTTGCCGGATCGCCTTGGCGAAGGCCGAGGCGGGATCCTCGTAGCTATCGACCACGAAACCCTTGCCCTGAAAAACCGATGCCAATTCGGATTGGCCGCGCTTCCAGCGCCGGCTGGTGACCTTTGGAACGGTCGCGAGAACCGGAATGCCGGCAGCTGACATGGAAACCGTGGCGTTGCGGTCCTGCGCGGCGGTCGCGGGGCTCGTGACGACTCTTTTCGTCGTAATGGTGCTCTCGGTCACGGCTTTCGGCATGCCGACCGTCGAGGCCGGCGCCGTGCGGGCGCGGCCGGGGACGAGACGCAGGATCGAGGCGCGCAGACCCATGCGCGATGCTTCCACCTGCCTTGCCGGCAAGGCAGCAGGCGCACTCTTGCCAAGGAACCGGCGTGCCAGCGCGAAGCCGGTGCCAAGGCCCAGGCCGAGCAGGCAGCCAAGCAGAACGATGGCCTTGCGGCTGGCGCCGGAAGCCGTGTCCGGCGGCGCCGCAGCCGAAATGATGCGGGCATTGGTGGTGTCAACGCCAACCTGCTCGGCGGCTTCGCGGGCACGGCGGAAGAACGCCTCGTAGATCGCCCGGGCCGACTCGATCTCCCGTTCGAATTCTCGCAACTCGACAAACGAACGGCTGGCTTCCGTCTGGGCGCGCTTGAGGGTCTCGACCTGAGCCGTCAGTGCCTTTTCCGCCGCCAAGGTGCGATCCAGATCGACCCTGGCGGCCTGGCCGATGCGGCCGAGTTCATCGGCGATCTGGCGGCGGGCATCCTGCACCTGCGACCGTGCCGCCGTGAGCGCCGGATGTCGGGGGCCCATGGCCGCGAGCATGTCGGCCTCGCGATTGAGGGCCGCGCCAAGTTGCGAGCGCAGGGCGGTGATCGTGTTCGAGGCGACAGCCTCGGGCAGGGCAGCGCTCTCGATGCTGGCGCCTCGGATGGCGCGTACCTGCTCGTACTTGGCCCGCGCTTCCACGGTCTTCGCCCGAAGACCCTGCAACTGCGCATTCAACAGGCTCAACTGCTCGTCATTGACGAGCTTGCCGCCGACGCCGACGATATCCTTGCTGGCCTTGAACTGCTCCGCCTTGTCTTCGGCATCGCGCAATTTCTGGCGCAGCTCGACCAAACGTCCGCCAAGCGCCGCCGCCGTGCGCTTGGCCGTTTCGGAACGGACCGACGACTGGTCGTCCAGATAAGCGTTGGCGAGGCCGTTCGCGAGGCGGGCGGCCTTTTCAGGATCCTCCGAGGTTGCGCTCACGTCGATGACGAAGGTTCGTTCGCCACGGCGAACAACGATCTTCTTTTCCAGCGCGCGCAAGGCCGCCAGCATTGGATCCGTGTTTTTCGAAGGACCAGTGTCTCCCCACAGGCTCCGCAGCAGGACGGCGCCGATGCCGCTTGAACCATTTCCGACGAATTCAGGATCGGTATCGAGATTCTCGCGTTCGATCAGGCGCATCTTGACCGAGTCGGAGGCGATCACGCGGGCCTGACTTTCGGCGTAGGCGGTGGTCGAATCGCTGCCGACTGCGCCGGGCGTAACCTCGTTCTGCAGGATGCGAAGTTCCCGTGGATCGATGATCAACTGGGCCGTTGCCTGATAGCGAGAGGGAATGGCGAAGCTGACGAAGCCAGCGACCCCCGCACCCAATAAACCGAAGGTCGCGACTGCAAGCCAAGAGCGACGCAAGCTTTCAAGCAGAAGGTCCGCTTGCGCACTCCGTACGGGAGTCGCCACGCCAGGTGCGGATTGGAAGGCCGAAGCCAACGGTCGCGCCTGTGCCGATGTTTCGTCAATCCTGAACATGGCGCTCGATGTGTTCCATTTTGGTACGCTGGTGGCTCGCTCTGACGCGTCACGCGAATCGTCGGCCGTTCCACGCATAGCGTTGCAGGTTCGGTGCCGTGTCGCTTGCTCGGAAGCGTTCAGGCGCGGCCGCGACGAGCGTTCTGAAGAAGATTCATGAACGGCTTCGGGCGATACGCGGCATCAAGCGGCAAGGGCCTGGCGGGAAGGCCGTCCGGGCGTTTGAAGGTTTCAGAAATCCACGAGGATTTGTCTGTCAGACCCCAGGTGACGATCCCGGCGGGGCTGCATACCGCCAGCACGGCATTCAGAAAGGTCGAGACGAGCTTGGCGACCGCGGCGTCTCTCGTCGCCGGGTCGGCGGGAAGGCGCCAGTCGATGACATCGAGTTCGGTGATCGTCACTGTCATGTCCATGCGCAGCAGCTCAGCGATGAAACGCTGGAGACCGTCCACGTCGACTGCCCGTTCGGCGTACAGATGCGCCTGCAGGCCGACGCCATGTATGGGAATGCCTTTGTCCTTCAGCTGCCGGATGATGGCGATGATCTCGCGACGTCGCTGCGCCGTGCGCGCATCGGGGTTCTCGAGATCGTAGTCGTTGATGACGAGTCTTGCCTTGGGGTCGGCGGCGGCAGCCAGGCGGAAGGCGGTTTCGATGTAGCCCGGTCCCAGATGCCGGAGCCATATCGAATCGCGCAACGGCCGGCCCGGCGTCGGCTCGTGGGCGATCACCTCGTTGACCACGTCCCAGACGGGAATGATGCCTTTGAACCGGCTGACCACGGTTTCAATATGGCGGTTGAACTCGCGTTCCGCCTCGGCCCGGCTGACGATGGCCCTGGCCCATGCGGGCAAGCCATCGTTCCAGACCAGCGTGTGGCCGCGTAATCCCTTGCCGTGACGCCTGGCGAAGGCGATCACCTCATCGGCGCCACTGTAATCGAAACCGTCGCGATCGTGGCGCAGCGCCTCCCATTTGAGATCGTTCATCGGCACGAGAACGTCGCAGTAGCGCAGAAGCGCCTCGCGCAGGCGCGGGTCCAACCGGAAGTCCTCGATCATCACCGCCGCGCCGACAGGCACGCCTGTGGCCGCCAAGGCGGACTGAGTCAGGGGCAAGGCTGGCGCCAGGGTATCGATGCCGAGCGATCCAGTCCCCAGCATGGCCATGCCGACCAAGCCGGTACCCAGCATCGCACGACGAGTGAGCGCGGAATGTCCTCGGCCAAGCCGGGCTTTCGGTGGCAGATGGCTCATATACGCCGACTTTCCTCGCTGGATTGCGCCCGATCGAAGCAATAACGCCTCGTTTCGGGCCATCCGCCCAAGGATGACACGGATCATCAACCCCTTGAGTGCAGAACTGCAGGAGACGCGCCAGCGCTGCTCAAGACCCTGCCGTCGAGAAGGATTCAACCGGCGCCATCATGCAGTTGACCCGCGCGACGATCATCAATTACCTGACCCTGCTCGGCGGCTCGGCGGGACGCCTCGTCGTTTCGCTGGTCTACTTTATCGTGGTCGCCAATACGCTCAGTCTTGCAAGCTTCGGCCTTTTCGCGACCGCTTCGGGCGCGGGAATCGTGATTTCACGGTTCGCCGCATTCGGCTTCATCTCACCGGTGTTCCGGGTCGCGACCGTCAAGCGCCGTCTGCTCGGTGCCTATCTTGGCGGCTTTGCCGGCTTGCTTGTGCTGTCGCTGCCGCTGGTGGCGCTCGCGGCCTTCCTCGTTTTCCAGATCTTCTTCGTCGGACGGATGGACAGTCTGCCCTATCTGCTCATTGTCGGCGCCGAGGTGATTGGCTGGCGCACACTCGAACTTGTGGTCATCGTCAATAACGGGCTGCACCGTTTCGGGCGGGCCATGACCCTCGTCATCGCTGGCTCGGTCATTCGCGCGGTGGCGGCCGTGCTGTTCTGGCTCGGAGGCTGGAGCGGTCTTGATGCCTGGGCCTGGAGCTACCTTGCCGCCAACCTGCTGGCGGCCACTCTGGCGCTCGTGATCTTTCTGCCGCCTTTACGTCTCCGATTCACCCCGCGAATCTACATCCGGCATCTGAATGACGCGGTTTCGGCGGCGGCTTCGGAAATCGTGTTCTACCTGCAATCGGAGCTCGACAAGCTGCTGGTCCTTGGACTGGTCAATCCAGGCGCGGCCGGAATCTACGCCATCGCCATGCGTATCATCGACTTGACGGCGCTGCCGGTCCGCAGCTTCAACCAGCTTCTGGTGCAGGCAATGATGGTCGACAGGCAAGGAACCATTTCATGGATGCGCCGCTTTCTGACCGAGGCCGGTATCGCACTCGTTTCGATCGGTGGCTTGCTTGCCCTTATCGTCCTGCTCTGGATCTGGCCACTGGCCCTGGGCCGTAACGTGGCGGAGGCGTCGTCGGTTTTCATCCTGCTCGTGGCGGTGCCAGCATTCCGCAATCTGATCGAATACCACTCGGAGCTGCTTTACGCGCAGCGCAAGACAGTGTCCCGGCTGCTTCTGTTACTCGGGATCGGCGCGCTGAAGGTCGGACTGCTGACCTTCGTCTTGATGCGATGGCCCGGGCCGGAGGCTTTCGGTCCGTGGCTCAACGTGGTTTTCGGGTGTCTTTACGTGATGTCTGCAAGCGTGACCTATCGGCTCTTGTCGCCGCGACCGACCTTCAGAACCGGTTGAAAAACTCGCGCAGACGATCAACCGGCTCGCCAATGAAGGACTGCACCCCGACCGCGACTTGATCGGCCAGCAACGTCTGTTCGAAACCGTCCAGGCCTCCGTCCGGCAAGTCTTCGACATCCCAGAACGTACGGGCCAGTGGGCGCTCGCTCGGCTCGTGGCCGGCGGCCTCGCCTTGGATGTGGTCTACGAAATAGCCATAGATGAGGCACTCGGAAAACCCGCGCCGGGCAGCGACCGCACTGATCCAGTCGCGTCCGGTCGTGCGCTCGATATGGGCATGGAGCGCGATGACATTCGTCCGCGTCCAGCTGACGAGGTTATTGATGTAATCGTCGCCGGGCAGGGCTGGCGCGTGCAATCCAAGCGCTGTCGCGGCCGCTGCGCTCCATGACGCGTGTCCCCTCATTTCCGGACGCAGGCCGCCGGGCTTGCGATAAAGCCTGACGCAACCGTCCCTGACGAGATCGCCAAGATCGTAGGGCCGCAGGAAAATGACGTCAGAATCCGCATAGAGCAGAACCTCCTCCGGAACATGGAGAGGGAGTGCCAGCTTGCGCAGTTGCTGGGCATGCCAGCCTCGCAGCGGTGCGAGGCCACGCCCGATCGCGCCGAATCCAGTCCAGAGCCGCCGTCGGCCAAACGTTGACGGGTCCGGCCATGATCTCAGCCAGGAAGGCAGCAGCGATCGCTCGCCGATCACCTTGCGACGAGGGCCCTCGAGCGGCCGGAAGAGGGGCAGGTCAATGTCGTCGACGACCAGGTAATGCATCGACATGTTGCTGACGAAACGATCAATACTGGCGCACAGCAATCGGCAGCGCGAGAGGTCGCCCGCATAGGTGGCGGTGACGATGGCAAATTCCATTTTGTCGGGCGCATAATGGGACGCTTGAGGGGAAGGCATCATAGCTGGCGGGCGCGCAGGACACGACGTTTCTGGAAATCCTGGACTTTCGGCCTCAGCCTGGCCTGAAGAACCCGGAACAGAAACAGAGGATTGCCGATGACATAGCGACGGAACAGGCGGACCGGCTCGAAGCCAAGACGCCAGAGCCATTCCATCCGCATCGTCCGAACGATCCAAGGCGCGCGGATCGCGTCGCCGGCCAGAAAATCGAACAATGCGCCGACCCCTATGGCGACACGGCAATTGGCTTTGCTGCAATGTCTGGCGATCCATGCCTCCTGAGCTGGATTTCCCATTGCCACGAGCAGGACGTCGGGACGTGCGAGATTCAGCCGGTGCACGATCGCGGCTTCCTCGCTCTTGTCGAAGTAGCCGTGATGCAGCACGCCGAACCGATGCTGCGGCGTAAGCTTCTGCAAGCGTGAAGCGGCACGGGCGGCAACACCGGGGTGACTACCCAGCAAGAGGACATTGAGTGCGGTCGGCGATGTCGCGAAAAGCCGGGGCACGAAATCCGTGCCGTTGAGATTGGCCGGAAACATGGCGCCGTAGAGAATGCCGGACGCCAGATCGATGCCGAGGCCGTCGGGCAGAATCGTGAACTGATCCATCAGAGCCTGGGTTTCATGCCTCATGGCCGCGAGATTCGCGGTATGGGCATTACAGAAGGCAAGCTTCAGGTGATCGTCCCGGCATAGATGCGTGTGGACGAACTGAAGCGCGGCCGTCTCGCTCATGACAGCGATATGACTACCGAGAATGACGCGCGTGGCCAAGCGGTGATCGAGTGTCAGAGCCTCCGCGAGCCTGTCGACCGCGTCGTAGGCGACAATTCCAATGACGGGGACATGTAGCATCGCCGCTCACACCTCATTGCAAAGGTGCACTTGGCCTTGATGATTTGGATTGCACAAGTCGAATTTCAGTCTTTAGTAAATATCTGTAATTTAATACATGTGTATCATCATTAAACAATTGTTGTAATATGATACAATTGAACATTATAAATGTATTTATTTGATACAATTGAGATAATAATCTAAATTAAACGGGCAATCTCGCTATTTTATTTTTAATAGAATTGATTTTCGAAATTACCGACCTCGAATTCTTATAATTTCATGTCATTGGCATGTCGATTGCGTTGATAAACGAAATGTTGGGCGTGATTGGAATCCTTGTTCCGTTTTGAAACAGCGCCGGACAGATTCACTTCGAGGAGCGCGGGAATCCGCGTGGAGACGCTGCCATGCTGACAATCGATGACACGGTTGGCCGGGTCCATCAGGTCCATCCCGGACGCACCCACCTGTTTCAGCATTGGATCGGTCCGCTCACGGCCCTAACCGATGTCCTCGCCGTTGTCGCGGTGGTTGCGCTGTCATCCGTTGGCTTTCACCTGGTGATGCATGGTTATGAAGTGTCGAGGGAGACAACACTCACCCTGGCGGCCATGCTCGGCTCGATTTTCCTCTTCGGCAATCTGATGCAATCGCGTTATCAGGTCGCGAATTACATCGCCCCTCGTGGCCAGATCGAAAGCGTTGCCGGAGTCTGGAGTCTGACGCTGATCGTCTTCCTGACGATCGCATTGGTCAGCAAAATCATCGATGATTTATCTTGGCCGATCGTGCTCCTGACCTTTGTGCTTGGTATTCCAGCCATCGGGCTGACGCGAATGCTGCTGGTGAGCGGCATCTCGATCGCAAGCCGCCAAGGCCGGATGCCGGTGCGGCGCATTTTCCTGATCGGCCATGAAGAGAATGTCATGTCGTTCGTTGAGCGCTGCCGGCCCTGGAATGTCGGGTTCGAGATCGTCGATGTCGCTTATCTACGCAGCCCCCGCAGCCCCCAGTTGGGGGAAACGGCAAGTTGGGACATGACGATCGCGGACGATCTGGCGGCAATCGTTGCCCGGACGCGGCACATGCAGCCGGATGCGGTCTTCATCGCTATGCCCTGGTCGCAGCAAAAGATCATCGCGCGTTGCGTCGACGCCCTCCTTACGACTCCGGTGGCCATCCATCTAGCGACGGAACAGATCTTGGACCGCTTTGAGCGTCCGCGCGCGTCCCGTCTCGGTGCGATGACCAGCCTGGAATTATCGCGTCCAGTGATGTCGTGGCCGCACCTCAAGCTAAAACGCGTGTTCGATCTGGTGGCAGCTACATTGATCCTGGTCGCGATCACGCCGATTCTCCTCCTTGTCGCCCTGGCGATTCGATGGGAAACGAACGGACCAGTGCTTTTCATTCAGCGCCGCCACGGCTTCAACCGGCGCGCCTTCCGCATCTGCAAATTTCGGACGATGACTGTGGCTGAAGACGGCCCGATCGTCGTTCAGGCTCGACAGGACGACGTGCGAATCACGCGCGTAGGGCGCATTCTGCGCCGCTATAACATCGATGAACTGCCCCAACTTCTGAATGTCATCGCCGGGCACATGTCACTGGTCGGACCAAGACCGCATGCGCTGGCCCATGACGAGGATTTCCAGCAGCGGATTTCGCTTTACGCGCGCCGCCACAACGTCAAGCCCGGCATTACCGGCTGGGCGCAGGTGAACGGCCTTCGCGGCTTGACCGACACCGACGCCAAGATGGCCGCTCGCATCGATCACGATCTCTGGTACATCGACAACTGGTCATTCTGGCTCGATATCGTCATTTTGCTGCGCACGATCTTCAGCGCGAAATCCTTCCGCAACGCCGGATGATTCCAGCGGCCGTCGACGGCCCTCCGCCGAACAGCTTTACGCCTGTCGCTGCTAGTGCTGTTGAACGCCTGCCCTTTCACAACGCCGGGCGTTGACCATTCGCCTGGTTCGCGCGGATGATGACAAGCGGCCGCGGCTGGATTCGTTGATTTGGGCGGGGCACGCGATTGCCAGGCAGGATCCGCGTTATGAACAATATCGATCTTTCCTCGCGCGTCGCCATCGTCACGGGTGGGGCGCAAGGCATCGGCCGGGCGGTTGCCGAACGCTTGGCACGGAGCGGCGCACGCGTCGCGATCTGGGACCTCGATGCCGACCTGGCGCAGGCAACGGCCGCATCGATCGGCGGTGCTGCGACGGGTATCGGTATCGACGTCACTGACGTCGCGGCCGTATCGGACGCGGCCCGTCAGTTAGAGGACGACGCCGGCGCGATCGATATCCTGGTCACCTCCGCAGGAATCGCAGGCCCGAACCTAAAGACCTGGGACTACCCGCTCGACGAATGGGCGAAGATCATGCGCATCAATGTCGATGGCACGCTGCATTGCTGCCGCGCCGTCATCCCCGGCATGCTGAAGCGCAATTACGGCCGGCTTGTGCTCGTGGCCTCGATCGCCGGGAAGGAAGGCAATGCCAATGCCTCGGCCTATTCCGCCTCTAAGGCCGCCGTTATCGCCTTGACCAAATCCCTTGGCAAGGAATTGGCCGCCAACGACATCGCCGTCAATTGCATCACGCCGGCGGCGGCCAAGACGCGTATCTTCGATCAGATGAGCCAGGAGCACATCGACTTCATGCTGTCGAAGATTCCGCGGGGCCGCTTCGTGCAGCCGGCCGAGATCGCAGCGATGGTGGCTTGGCTGGCATCCGCGGAAAACAGCTTCACAACCGGCGCGGCCTTCGATCTCTCGGGTGGCCGGGCGACTTACTGAACGGAATCCGAAGTCGATGAGCATTACGGTTTTGCCCACGCCCGCGCGTCTCGGCCATCGGGCTTTCGCGCTCCTGGAAGACTTGAACCAATATACTGACGAGCCAGGCAAGCTGACCCGACTGTATTTGTCGCCGGCGCATCGACAAGCGGCCGATTGGACCAGGCAGGCGATGGAGGCGGCCGGGCTGGTAGCGCGGATCGACGCGCTGGGATCCGTGCAGGGGCGAAAGGCTAGCGCCAGACCGCAGGCGCCGTCGCTGATGATCGGTTCGCATATCGACACGGTCAAGGATGGCGGAAGGTTCGATGGCGCCCTTGGTGTCGTCGCGGGCATCGTCGTGGCCGAAGTCTTGCGGGATGCCCGCCTTGAACTGCCGTTTCCCCTGGAAATTCTGGCTTTCGGTGACGAGGAGAACGTGCGCTTTCCCACCAATCTGTCGACATCCGCCGCCCTAGCGGGCGATTACCGCATGGAATGGCTCGACGGCACCGATGCGGGGGGTGAGCGGTTGCGGGACGCGCTTGTCGCCTTCGGCGGCGATCCCGAGGGTATCGCTGCGCTTGCACGGCCACCGGGTTCGGTTGCCGCCTATCTGGAACTCCACATCGAACAGGGTCCCTTGCTCGAAGCCCATGACGAGACCGTTGGCATCGTCACCGCGATCAACGCCCAGTGTCGGGCGCGGGTGCGCGTCGTCGGCGAGGCGGGACATGCCGGTACCATACCCATGACCTTGCGCAAGGATGCGCTGGCGGCCTCCGCCGAAATGGTGCTCGCGCTCGAGCGCGTCGCCGCCGGACATACCGACGCGGTGGCGACGACCGGCGTCCTGATGGTCGATCCAGGCGCGACCAATGTGGTGCCGGGTGCCGTCGACTTCACGATCGATTTTCGCGCGCCGCGCGATGCGACCCTCGCCAGCATGGACGCCGCCATCGCCAAAGCGTTCCACGAGATCGCGGCCAGGCGTGGGGTGGGCGTGACGATCACGCCTTATGCGAGGCTTGCCGCGACGCCCATGTCCGAGCCGCTGATGCAGGCGCTGGAAGCCGGCATTGCCCGCACCGGCGCGAATCTGACGGCGCGGCGCATGCCGTCCGGGGCCGGCCATGACGCGATGGCGATGGCACGGCTTTGTCCCGCCGCCATGCTGTTCGTGCGCAACGAGAAGGGAATCAGCCACAGCCCGGCTGAAAACATGACGGAGGCCGATGCCGGGATCGCCATCGGCGTCCTGCTGCAGAGTGTGCTGGATATCGCCAGACAAAAGACGTGAAGGAGTGATGACGCGACGGCAGGAGGCCGTTCCGTCAGTTCTGGAGTTGCAGCGGCGGGCCAGGCCTTGGTGCCGTGGAAGTGGGTGGCTTTGGTTTGGGACGTTTGGCCTGCGATTTGTCGGGGCCGGCGGCGGCGAGGCGCTGCTGAAGTTCCGCTGCCCGCGCCTCGGTGATCCGGGCCGCGCAGAAGCCATGCGTGCCTTCGCGTAGAAAATCGCGACAAATCAGCTCGCGTTCGGAGGAAAACCCCGCTTGCTCGCGGGCGATCATCCGCTGGTCGGGAACCGAAGCCCGCGCGGTGAGCGACTTGTAACCTTCGCGAACCGATAGTTCAGCCCGCGCCCGTGCCCGCTCGATGTTCTGGGCATCGGCCACGAGACCGCGCCCGTCGGGCGCCCAGAGGCCAAGCGGATCGATCCGGCATTGAGCTGCCTCGATCATGCAAGGTTGCGTTGGACCGGTGGCGAGCAAGGCGCCGTCCAGCACGTCGAACACGATCGGGCAGGCGGATGCTTCCAGTTCGTAGCGGGGGATGCCCGCCGGCCGGCCAAGTGGCTTCAGGGACATGGGTTTGTCTCCGAACGAGACACCGCAAGGCTCGGTCAGGTTGTCGATCTGGAAGCCTTCGGCCACCAGCCGCAGACCGAAGCCAGAGCCTATCCTCTCGACGCGGGCCTCGCCACTGGAACCATGCCGCCGCAACGTCCGATCAAGGACCGAAGCCTCGCTGCCGGCTTTTGGCGCAGGTCGTGCCTTGCGATCGTCGGGCCTGCTGGCGGCGGCATTCGGGTTCGCGGCCGGCTGAACGCCCCCCCACGGGCTGATGGGCTGTGGTGTGGGCGCCGGCTGCGGCGTGCCTCGGGCCGATGGGGCGTAGGCACCCGGCAGTTGCAAAGGCTGCGCGAGTGCCGGCCGAAGCACGGCCAGTCCCGCAAGCGCGATGCAAAGGAGCAGGGAGAACAGGAAATAGGGCACGGCACGGTTCAAACAGTGGCGACGATACCAGAGCATATCGTCAATTCGTTAACTATCATGCCACACAAGGACTCGTGAAGCGACCGTGCCATGGGACGAGCGGTCTTGTCGAGGCAGCCAAATCGCACGCACGATCAACCTTCGTTGGAAAATGCTTTGCCCGCTTTTTTGACGAGAGGCCTGCCTTGCAAGGAGAACCGCCTCCTCCCTATATACGCTGCGAAAGTGCGATTTGGCTTCGCACAACGTGGACTGCCGGAGAAGTTGCCGCAATGGCGGGACCGCTCCGGTCCATGGGCCGGGCTGCTGACGCGGTCGCCGGCGATCTGCTTGAATCGAGAGAAGGGATCCCGCCATGGGTAAAGTAATCGGTATTGACCTCGGAACGACGAACTCTTGCGTTGCCGTCATGGAAGGCTCGACGCCCAAGGTCATCGAGAATGCGGAAGGGGCGCGCACGACGCCTTCGATCGTGGCTTTTACGGATGATGGTGAGCGTCTGGTCGGGCAGCCCGCCAAGCGGCAGGGCGTCACCAATCCTGAACGCACGTTCTTCGCGATCAAACGGCTGATCGGTCGCCCTTACGACGATCCGATGACGCAGAAGGACAAGGGCCTCGTCCCCTACAAGATCAAGCGCGCTTCCTCGGGCGACGCGTGGGTCGAATCGGACGGTAAGGATTACTCGCCCTCGCAGATTTCCGCCTTCACTCTCACCAAGATGAAGGAAACGGCCGAGGCCTATCTCGGCCAGCCGGTAACTCAGGCCGTGATCACGGTTCCCGCCTATTTCAACGATGCCCAGCGCCAGGCGACCAAGGATGCCGGCCGGATCGCCGGGCTTGAAGTGCTGCGCATCATCAACGAACCGACGGCCGCGGCCCTGGCTTACGGCCTCGACAAGAAGACCGCCGGCATGATCGCGGTCTACGATCTGGGCGGCGGCACCTTCGACGTGTCGATCCTCGAGATAGGCGACGGCGTCTTCGAGGTGAAGTCGACCAATGGCGATACCTTCCTCGGCGGCGAGGATTTCGACATGCGCCTCGTCGAGTATCTTGCCGATGAGTTCAAGCGCGAGCAGGGCATCGACCTGAAGAAGGACAAGCTCGCTCTCCAGCGTCTGAAGGAAGCCGCCGAGAAGGCCAAGATCGAGTTGTCTTCGGCGGCCCAGACCGAGATCAACCTGCCCTACATCACGGCGGATGCCTCCGGTCCGAAGCATCTGGCGCTGAAGCTCAGCCGCGCCAAGTTCGAGAGCCTGGTCGACGACCTGATCCAGAAGACCATCGAGCCCTGCAAGAAGGCCCTCAAGGATGCGGGCCTGACGGCGGGCGAGATCGACGAGGTCGTTCTGGTCGGCGGCATGACCCGCATGCCCAAGGTGCAGGAGATCGTGAAGTCGTTCTTCGGCAAGGAGCCTCACAAGGGCGTCAACCCGGATGAGGTCGTCGCCATCGGCGCGGCCATTCAGGCGGGCGTGCTTCAGGGCGACGTCAAGGATGTGCTGCTGCTCGACGTGACGCCGCTGTCGCTCGGCATTGAGACGCTGGGTGGCGTGTTCACGCGCCTGATCGACCGCAACACCACGATCCCGACCAAGAAGAGCCAGGTGTTCTCGACGGCGGAGGACAATCAGCAGGCCGTCACCATCCGCGTCTTCCAGGGCGAGCGCGAAATGGCGGCCGACAACAAGATGCTCGGTCAGTTCGACCTGATGGGCATTCCGCCCGCTCCGCGCGGCGTGCCGCAGGTCGAGGTCATCTTCGACATTGACGCCAACGGTATCGTCAACGTGACGGCCAAGGACAAGGCGACCAACAAGGAACAGCAGATCCGCATCCAGGCATCGGGCGGCCTGTCGGATGCCGATATCCAGAAGATGGTCAAGGACGCCGAGGCCAACGCCGCCGAGGACAAGAAGCGCCGCGAGCTTGTGGAGGCCCGCAACCAGGGCGAAGCCCTTGTCCACTCGACCGAGAAGTCCATGACGGAATATGGCGAGAAGGTTTCGGCCGCCGACAAGACCGCCATCCAGACGGCGATCGATGCCCTGAAATCGACGCTGACGGGCGACGATACGGAAACCATAAAGGCACGCACCACCGACCTGATGCAGGCTTCGATGAAGCTCGGCGAGGCGATGTATGCCGCGTCGCAGGCGGAAGCGGAGGCCGACGCTGCCGCCGATGGCGCCAAGGACGATGCGATGAATGCCAAGAAGGACGACGTCATCGACGCCGAATTCAAGGATGTCAGCGACGATGAGGGCAAGAAGAAGAGCGCCTGATCTTATCGAAGCGGAATTCCATCATGGCCGGGATCGCTCCCGGCCATGACCTTTTGACAAACGATCCCGCTTGAACCACAGGACAGCGCATGCGTCTGTCCGCTGTACCGAAGGGCATCGCAAGGGGCATCGATGGCCAAACGCGATTATTATGAAATCCTTGGCGTCGCCAAAAGTGTTGACGATGCGGGGCTCAAGGCGGCTTTCCGCAAGCTCGCCATGCAGCATCATCCGGATCGCAACCCGGGCGATCAGGCGGCAGAGACCAAGTTCAAGGAACTCAACGAAGCCTATCAGGTCCTGTCCGATCCGCAGAAGCGGCAGGCTTATGACCGTTTCGGGCATCAGGCTTTCGAGCAGGCGGGCGGCGGCGGGCCGGCCGACATGTCGGATTTCATGTCCGATATCTTCGATTCGTTTTTCGGCGAAGGTCGGGGTCAGCGCGGACAGCGCGGGCCCGGAGGTCGCGAGCGCGGCGCCGACCTGCGCTACAATCTCGAAATCTCTTTGGAAGACGCCTATCAGGGCAAGGCCGCGACCATCCGGGTGCCAACCTCGATCGCCTGCGAGGTCTGCCAGGGCAGCGGTGCCAAGGCCGGATCGCGTCCCCGTCAATGCCAGACCTGCGGCGGCTATGGCCGCGTGCGCGCCAGCCAGGGCTTCTTCTCGGTCGAGCGGACCTGCCCGACCTGCAACGGGCGCGGCGAGACGATCGATGATCCCTGCTCGGCCTGCGGGGGCGCTGGCCGCACCACCCGTGACCGAGAGTTGTCGGTCAATGTGCCCGCTGGCGTCGAGGATGGAACGCGGATCCGCCTTTCGGGCGAGGGCGAGGCGGGCCTGCGCGGAGGGCCCGCAGGCGACCTCTACATTTTCCTGTCGCTGAAGCCCCACAGCATTTTCCAGCGCGACGGCGCCGATCTGTTCTGCCGGTTTCCGCTGGCGCTGACAGCGGCGGCGCTTGGCGGTGAAATCGAGGTGCCGACGCTGGATGGGGGCAAGGCGGCGGTCAAGGTTCCAGAGGGTACGCAGACGGGCAAGCAATTCCGCCTCAAGGGCAAGGGCATGCCGGTGCTGCGAAGCCGCGACAAGGGCGATCTCTATATCCAGGTCGTGGTCGAGACACCGCAGAACCTGACCCGGCGCCAGCGCGAATTGCTGCAGGAGTTCGACCGTGAGTCATCGGGAGCAACTCACCCTGAATCGGCGGGCTTCTTTGGCCGGGTGAAGGAATTTCTGGCAGGTCTTGGGTGATGCAAGCGATTTCGCGCGCATTTTTCCGTTGCGGCAGTTTCCAATTACGTCTTTCCGTCCTCCAGCCTGAATGGCGCTCATGACCATCCGCTTCCATCGTGGCGATTTGCCAGCATCTTATGATCCCGGCTCGGCCATTGCCATCGATACCGAGACGCTCGGTCTCAACCCGCATCGCGACCGGCTTTGTGTGGTCCAGCTTTCAACAGGCGATGGCACGGCGGATGTGGTGCAGATCGTGAAAGGCGGACCACGGCCGGATAATCTCATTCGCGTGCTGGGCGATCTCCACGTCACCAAGATTTTCCATTTCGCCCGGTTCGATCTCGCGGCTCTGTTTCATGGCCTCGGTGTCATGGCGACACCGGTCTATTGCACGAAGATTGCCTCGCGTCTGACGCGCACCTACACTGATCGCCATGGCCTCAAGGATCTGACCCGCGAGGTCCTAGGCATCGACCTCTCAAAGCAGCAGCAATCCTCCGATTGGGGCAGCGAGACGCTGACGGAGGCTCAACTGGCCTATGCGGCCTCCGACGTGTTGCATCTTCATGCCTTGAAGGCGCGGCTCGATGTTCTGCTGGCTCGCGAAGGCCGGTCCGGGATGGCCGCGGCCTGCTTCGCTTTCCTCCCCACCCGCGCGACCCTTGATCTGTCGGGCTGGCCGGAAACCGATATCTTCGCCCATAGCTGACATCCGGTCATGCAGCTTGCGTCGAAGGGCCTGTTGACGGCATCTTCACGGTCATGACCGATGATTTCGACATGAAAAAGCCCTTTCGATCGGGTTATGGATCGTGCCCATGACCATGACGCTCGATAACAACGGATTCGCAACCCTGCCCCCGGAAAGTCCGGCGCGGGCCACTGTCCGTTTCCGGTCGGCGCGCCGGCATAGCCGGATCGTGCGGATGCTGCGCCGCGTAATTCCGATCGGTTCGCTGGTTGCCTTTATTGGCCTGATCGTCCTGCCTTTCATCAACCCGTTCGGCCCCCTGTCGGGCCTTAGCGTTGGACCGATCAACCTGTCGGGTTCGCGCGTGACGATGGAGATGCCGAAACTGACCGGGTTCCGCAAGGACAACCGGCCTTACGAAGTGACGGCAACTTCGGCCTCGCAGGACATTCGCAAGCCCAATCTTGTCGATCTGACTGACATGAAGGCGCGGCTCGAGATGGAATCGAGCGGTTGGGTCCGTCTTGAATCCAAGAAAGGCACGTTCGATTCACAGAAGGAGCAGATGCAGCTCAACGGCGACATCAAGGTCATCACCGATACCGGCTATCAGGCGTTCCTGAAAAGCGCGGATATCGACTTCAAGGCCGGAACCATCCTGTCGCGAGAACCCGTCAGGGTCTCGATGGGCGAAACGACCATCACGGCCGATACGCTCGACGTGACGGATAACGGCAAGGTCATCGTTTTCGCCGGTCGCGTCAGCACGTTGATCAGCCATGGGGAGCAGGCCACAGTGGGCGGGGGTCCGGCACGCGGGCCCGGTGTGTCGCTTCAACCTGCTGGCTCGTCGGCTGAGCTGCCACCCACGCGGACGGTCCAGTGAGAGCAGAGGTGAATTCTTCGTGACGAGGATCGGGATCATGACACAGTATTGGCCTCGCCTTCAGCCGCCGGTCCTCGGCATCGCGCTGGCGTTCGTGCTGAATTCGTCCCTTGTGCAGGCCCAGCAGCCAGCAGCTGGCGCCACTGCGGCCGCGCGGCCAAAGGCGATCGGCGCTCCGTTCGGTGGCATTGGCGGCAACAGCAAGGACCCGATCAAGATCGATGCCGACCGGCTCGATGTGTTCGACAAGGAAAGCCGCGCGGTTTATTCAGGCAATGTCGTCGCGGTTCAAACCGATACGACAGTGCGCTGCGCCACGATGGTCATCTACTATACGGCGCGCAATCAGCCCGGCGCCAAGGCAACGCAGGCTGCGGCGGCTCAGCCGGCCGCGGCTCCGGCCGGACAGGGTGACAGCATCAAGCGGATCGAATGCACGGGGCCGGTCACAGTCGTTTCGAAAACGCAGACCGCCACTGGCAATCATGCGGTTTTCAACCGCGAAAACAACACCGTGATCATGACCGGTAACGTGGCTCTCGCCGACGGCCCCAATATCACGCGCGGCGAGAAGCTCGTCTACAATACCGATACCGGTGTCGCGAATGTCGAGACCAAGCCAGGCGGCCGGGTCCAGGGTGTTTTCGTTCCGGGCTCAGACGACAGTTCAAAGCCCGGCGCCGACAAGAAAACACCGAGGGCCGGGCAGGCCAAGCCCGCGACCAACTGAGGTCGCTGCGTCCATCGCCGCGAAATATCCGGCGAGTAGGGCGATTTTCGCCGCGGACATCTTGGCAGTATCCTTGCGGATATGCGTAATCACCCGCCTTCCTGTTTCGCGGATCACGCCTCCATGACCTTTCCCCTTGCCGGCCTGCGCGTCCTCGAATTGGCCCGGGTGCTTGCTGGGCCCTGGTGTGGGCAGTTGCTTGGCGATCTGGGGGCGGATGTGGTCAAGGTGGAGCGCCGTCAAGGTGGCGACGATACTCGCGAATGGGGGCCGCCATTCGCCACCGATGCCGAAGGCGATAACCTGAGTTCGGCCTATTATCACTCCTGCAATCGGGGCAAGCGCTCGATCGCCGCCGATTTCAACGATTCTGCCGACATCGCCATGATCAACCGACTGGCCAATCACGCGGATGTGGTCATCGAGAATTTCAAGGTCGGCGGCCTGGCCAAATATGGCCTGGATTACGCGAGCTTGAAGATGCTCAACCCCAAGCTGGTCTATTGCTCGATCACCGGCTTCGGCCAGACCGGACCCTACGCGCCGCTCGCGGGCTATGATTTCATGATCCAGGGCCTCGGCGGGCTCATGGATATCACCGGCCACCCCGGCGGCGAGCCGACCAAGACCGGGGTGGCCATCGCCGACATCGTCACGGGCATCTACGCGACTGTCGGCATTCTGGCGGCACTTCGGCATCGCGATGCCACTGGGGAGGGCAGCCATGTGGATATGGCGCTGCTCGATACCACGGTGGCGCTGTTGCAGAACCACGCGATGAACCACCTTATCGGCGGCCTTATCCCACAGCGCCTCGGCAACGCTCACGCCAGCATCGTTCCTTATCAAGTGATGCCAGTCGCCGACGGCCACATCATCGTGGCTGTCGGAAACGACGGCCAGTATCGGCGCTTCTGCGACGTGCTGGGTGTTCCCGAGCTGGCTATTGACCCGCGATTCGCCCACAATGCCGGTCGCGTTGGCGCGCGAGAAACCCTGGTTCCGTTGCTCGCGGCTCGCACGGTCTTGCAAACAAAAGCCGATCTGCTGGCAAGTCTCAACGCCGCTGGCGTGCCGGTCGGTTCGATCAACACGATACCGGAGGTCTTCGTCGATCCGCAGGTCCTGGTCCGTGGGCTGCGCGTCGACCTGCCCATGGCCGCCGGCGATGCGACATTGCCGAGTATCGTCAGCCCGATCGTCATCGACGGCACGCGTCAGGTCGGGGCAACCGCGTCGCCCAGGCTCGACGGCGACCGTGCCGCAATCCTGAGCGATCCACATTGGGGAGGCCGCGCGTGAGCCCGCACGCCAAAACAAATACCCGCACCGGTGGCCAGATCCTGGTCGATCAGTTGATGATTCACGGCGTCACCGACGTTTTCTGCGTTCCGGGCGAAAGTTACCTTGCCGTTCTCGACGCGCTGCACGATGCCGCGATCCGCGTCACCGTCTGCCGGCAGGAAGGGGGTGCCGCGATGATGGCGGAGGCCAGCGGCAAGCTGACCGGAAAACCCGGAATCTGCATGGTGACGCGGGGACCTGGGGCGACGAACGCATCGCCGGGCATTCACATCGCCCATCAGGATTCGACGCCTCTGATCGTTTTCGTCGGTCAGGTCGAGCGCGGCATGATGGGACGTGAAGCCTTTCAGGAACTCGATTATCGGGCGGTTTTCGGCTCGATGACAAAATGGACGGTCGAGATCGATACGGTCGAGCGCATCCCAGAGATTCTCAGCCGGGCGTTTCATGTCGCGACGGCCGGTCGGCCCGGTCCGGTCGTCATCGCGCTGCCCGAGGATGTGCTGACGGACCTGGCGACGGTTGTGGATGCCCCCCCCTACCAGCAGACGGAAACGCATCCCTCTTTGTTGCAGACGATCGACTTGCAGAAGCGGTTGTGGGCCGCACGAAATCCCGTGGCGCTGATCGGCGGCTCCCGCTGGACGCCGCAGGCCATCGAGCGGTTCGGGCGGTTTGCCGAACGTTTCGATCTGCCGGTGGCGGTGACGTTCCGTCGCCAGATGTGCTTTCCGGCCGACCATCCCTGCTTTGCCGGCGATCTCGGCATCGGCCCGAATCCCAAGCTCCTGCAACGAGTTAAGGATGCCGATTTGGTGCTGCTCGTCGGCGGCAGGCTCTCCGAAATGCCGGCTCAGTCCTACACCCTGTTCGATATTCCCGGCGACGGGACGAGGTTGGTCCATGTCTACCCCGACGCTGAGGAACTCGGGCGGGTTTACCGACCGGCCCTTGCCATCAATGCGACTCCGACCGCTTTCGCGGCCGCGCTGGAGACCGTGCATCCGCCTTCGGTCATTCCCTGGGAAGGTGCGGCCGGGCAGGCTCATGCCGATTACGTCGCCTGGAGCGAGAAGCCGGCCCCGGTGCCGGGATCGTTCCATCCGGGCGAAGCGGTGACCTGGCTGCGGGACCAACTGCCGCCGGACGCTGTTTTGTGCAATGGCGCGGGCAATTACGCCACCTGGGTGCATCGTTTCCATCGTTTCACGCGGTTTGGGACGCAATTGGCGCCGACTTCCGGATCGATGGGCTATGGCGTGCCGGCGGCGGTCGCGGCCAAGCGGTTGAACCCGGATCGTACCGTCGTGGCTTTTGCCGGCGACGGCTGTTTTTTGATGAATGGGCAGGAATTCGCGACGGCGGTGCAGTATAAATTGCCGATTATCGTCGTTTTGATCGATAATTCGATGTATGGCACGATCCGGATGCATCAGGAGCGGGACTATCCCGGACGGGTTTCGGCGACGACTCTGGTCAACCCGGATTTCGCGGATTACGCCCGGGCGTTTGGCGGCCATGGCGAGCGGGTGGAACGCACGGAGGACTTCGCGGCCGCGTTCCAGCGGGCGCAAGCCTCTGGAAAACCAGCGATTTTGCACTGCCTGCTCGATCCGGAGGCGATCACGCCGGCGCGCAGCCTTTCGACGATCCGGAACGAGGCGCTGAAGGCCAAGGGTTTGGCCAAAGTAAATTCCTGAAACTATTCAGAGCCTTAGACGGGTCATTGTTTCAGGAAGGCTGAAACCCCAGGCGAGGGGATCGTCGTCGTCGATATGGAATTGGCCGCTGCCGGACACGTGGCTCTCGCCGGTGACATTCACGGTGACGGCGTCAGGCCCTGCCTCGGCGATGACGCAGCCCGTGAAGACGCCACCGGTGATGCTGCGGAAGCGGCGTATCTTGCCGATTTGCAAGTTTCCCTTCACATGATCGAGCGCCATGCGGGCCGTGACGCCGGAGCCTGTGGGCGACCGGTCGATCTGGCGCTCGGCGAAGACGCAGAGGTTGCAGCTTTCTTCAAGTCCGGCCGCGTCATCGGTCAGGATCGTGCCGTAGAGAAACGACAGGTCCGGTTCGTCCGGATGAGTTACGGGCACCGTGGCGCGGATTGCGTCGGTCAGACATGCCGCCGCCGAAACCAGCTCATCCACCGGCGTTTCGAAATAATCGAGACCGAAGCGGCTGGCGGGCAGAATCGCGTAGAATGCGCCGCCATAGGCTATATCGCAGGCGATTTTGCCATATTCCGGCAGGTCAATCGTCAAATCCCGAGTCAGCACGAAGGCCGGCACGCTGTCGAAGCCGACGCGGCCGATCCTGCCGTTCGCCACCTCGCAGGCGAGCCGAAGCAGGCCGCAGGGGGCCTCGATGGCAAAGCGCGTCACCGGTTCCTCGACTGGCACCAGGCCGTGCTCGAGCGCATAACGGCCCAGCGCGATGGTGGCGTGGCCGCACATCGTCGAATAGCCCTCGTTATGGGTGAAAAGTACGCCGAACGCTGCTTCCGGATGGCGGCTTTCGACTGGAATCACGCCATACATCCCCGCATGACCGCGCGGCTCCAGCATCAGCGCCCGCCGGAAACGGTCGTGATCGCGCAGCGCGGATTGGCGTTTTTGCAAGATCGTTTCGCCGTTCAGGACCGGATAGCCGCCGGTGACGATGCGCACGGGCTCGCCGCAGGTGTGAAAATCGACGTAGTCCAGGGTGTGGATCATAAAGCCGCCCGCCTCATTTATGGTGCAGTGAAGCGCAAATGCGCCGGGCTGTCAGCGGGATGGAAGGTGTTTTCGGCGGCCGAGGATATCCGCGAAACGGGTATGCTCGGCCCGGTTCCTCTGGCTGTTCGGGGTCTTCTTCTCCCTGAGGTTCGACATCTCGGCTGACCGGCAGGCCCTGACCGCCGCAAGCCGGTTTCGTTCACAGGTTCGTGAAGACTCACCTCTGTCGTGTGGCTGTCATCCACCCCGATTTCATTTGCCCCATCGTCAGTAGCGGGGGCTATGTCATGTCGGGTTGTCGTCAATCGAAATCTCTGGTGCCGGCGCGGCGGTTGCCGGCGGGTTCATTCCGCGGTGCGTCGGTCGCGGCGCTCGTGATCTCCGGGACCGTGGTCGCGGGAGCGCCCGCCGCGGCGCAGGATAGCGAGCTCGCGGCGATGAAGCGCGAGATCCGCGCCCTCCAGCTCCAGCTGGGGAAACTTCAAAAGACCGTCGCCGAAAAGGTCGATCAGGGCCGTCGGGAAAAAGGCGCGAAGACCAGCGTCGCCACGGCACCGGCCGCACCGAATGTCGGCGCCCTGACCTTTCCGAACGGCCGGCCGACGTTCAAGAGCGCGGACGGCAATTTCACCCTCGGGCTTTATGGCCGCGCCCAGATCGACGTCGGCACGTATTTCGATCAGCGTGGCCGCGACTTCAACGATGGCTGGAATATCCGGCGGGCTCGGCTCGGCGTCGTCGGCAGCATCTACAAGGATTTCACCTATTCGTTGATCTATGATTTCGGCGGTTCGCCGGAGGGCACCGGTTCGCTCTACGAGGCATCACTCGGCTATACCGGCATCAAGCCGCTGAACCTGCGCATCGGCGTGTTCAAGCCGTCCTTCTCGCTCGAGGATTCGATCAGTTCGGCCGATCTCCAGTTCAATGAGCGTCCGGCCATCGTCAACATCGCCTCCGGCGTGGCGGCTGGAACGCGACTGGCCGCCGGCGCAAGCTGGGCACAGGATCGGTTCTTCGCCGCCGCCTACCTCACCGGGCCGACCGTCGGCACGGAAGCCAATGACGAGCAGGTGGGTGGTGCGGCGCGTGTCGCCGTCCAGGCGCTCAAGGGCTCGAACTATTTGCTGCATATCGGCGCCTCCGGCGGCGCGGTGTTCCAGCCGACCCAGAACGCCGCGGGCGTCGTCGGCGTCAGCCAGCGCCAGATTCAGTTGCGCGACCGGCCGGAGCTGCGCATCGACTCCATACGGCTGATCGATACCGGCCTGCTCTCCTACGGCGATGCCTGGACCGGCGGCATCGAGGTGGCGGGTCACTGGAACAATTTCTCGTTGCAGGGCGAATATTACGTCATCAACGTCAATCAGGACCGGGCACCCGGCGTGCTTGCTCCAGACCTGAACTTCGACGGATTCTACGTTCAGGGAAGCTGGATCATCACGGGCGAGAGCCGGCGCTACAACGCCGGGAGTGCCGCCTATGCCCAGCCGGTCGTCGCCCGTCCGCTGCATTCTGGCGGCTGGGGCGCCTGGGAACTCGTCGGCCGCTACAGCTACGTCAACCTGAACGACAACGACATTCCCGGCCGCTCGATCGCCTCGACGGGTGGCGTGCGCGGCGGCGAGCAGACGATCTACACCGTGGGGCTGAACTGGTATCCCAACAACAATGTCCGCTTCCAGCTCAATTATCTCAATGGCGAGGTCGACCGGTTGAACGCCGCCGGCACCGCCCAGATCGGCCAGAGCTTCCAGGCGCTGGCCCTGCGCTCGCAATTCTCGTTCTGAGGTCGATCCCTCGAATCGCCCCGGATGGCCTGACCGGCCGCCGGAGCCCCTCCGGACGCCCCGGCGCAAGTGAGCCTTGCGTCGGGGCGTTGGCGTCGAGGGGCGTGATCCGGTGCTGGAGGCTGGCTGGCGCGACAGTCACCGCGGCCCGAAGGCTCCAGAAAAGCGGCCGCCATGGCCGCGAACGTAAACATTCTTAAACCCGGTCCCGCCAAGGTGCCATGAAGAGCGACGGGGCGGAACGTCACCGGCAATCGGCCGCCACATGTGCGGCCGGCGGTCGAAAGCGACGCCACCCTGAAGTCCGACTGCCGGAGCCTCTGTTGGGCCCCTGTCTGCCGGACCCGGCTTCCCTTGGAAGCGGGCGCGACCATGCCTGCTTCGCCTGCCCCGTATTCTCTTCCATATTGGCGTAAAATGGCGTTCGAGAATCTCAAGTCGACAAATCCGGTCACGGCCGCGCTTCGCAGCACGACGGGGGCCTGGGTCCATGTCGGGGCCTTTTCGGCCGTCGTCAACATCCTGATGCTGACCGGCTCGCTCTACATGCTCCAGATCTACGACCGGGTCCTGAGCAGCCGGTCGATCGCGACGCTGATCGGAATCTCGCTGCTGGCGCTGGCCGCCTATGCGCTTCAGGGCTGGCTTGATCTCATTCGCCTGAAGATGCTCGGGCGCATCGGCTCCAGGGTCGATGCGCAACTGGCGCCCCTGGTGCTGCGGGTGGCCCTGCTGTCACCGCTGGGGGGAACGACGCCCACGGATGCGTTGCAGCCCTTCCGCGATCTCGGGGCGGTTCGCACCTTCCTGTCCAGCCTCGGGCCGACGGCGATCATCGACCTGCCGTTCACGCCGCTGTTCCTGTTCGTCTGCTTCATGCTGCATCCCTGGCTCGGCTGGTTCGCGATCTCCGGGCTTGGCGTCATCGTGCTCCTCACCCTGGTGACCGAACGGCGGGCCGAAGCGCCGACGCGGGCCCTGCTGCAAAGCGGCGCGCGGCAGTGGACGATGCTGGAATCGGGCCGCCGCAACGCCGAGACGATCGCCGCGCTGGGCATGCACGGCTCCTTCGCCTCGCGCTTCGAGCAGCTTCATGCCCGCAACGTCGACGATACCCTGAAGGTATCGGACGCGACGTCGGGCATCGGCGCGATCGCCAAGACCTTCCGGTTCGTGCTGCAATCGGCCATCCTCGGCCTGGGGGCGGTGCTGGTCGTTCGCGGCGAGATGTCGGGCGGCGCGATGCTCGCCGCCTCGATCCTGACCAGCCGGGCGCTGGCGCCCGTCGAGCTTGCCGTGGCGCATCTGAAGGCGCTGATGGCGGCGCGCCAGGGCTATGCGCGGCTGAAGGAGATCCTGCCGCAATTCGAGAACCAGGCGCCCAGCCTGGCGCTGCCGTCGCCTTCGCGGTCGCTCAGCGTCGATGACGTGACGCTGAGCCCGCCGGGCGACCGCCGGCTCATCGTCATGGGCGTCCGGTTCCAGTTGACCGCCGGGCAGTCGCTGGGGCTGATCGGGCCGTCGGGCTCGGGCAAGTCGAGCCTCGCCCGGGCGCTGGTCGGCATCTGGCAGCCGGTGCGGGGCGGGGTGCGGCTCGACGGCGCGCTGATGACGCAATGGGACCGGGACGCAATCGGCCGCTCCGTCGGCTACCTGCCGCAGGATGTCGAACTCTTTCCCGGGACGATCGCGCAGAACATCGCGCGGTTCGATGCCGATGCGACCACGGATGCGATCCTGGCCGGCGCGCGCGCGGCCGGCGCCCACGACATGATCGTCGCGCTGCCGGACGGGTACGAGACGGTCATCGGCGAGGGCGGCGCGGCCCTCTCGGGCGGGCAGCGGCAGCGCATCGCCCTGGCGCGGGCGCTCTACGGCGATCCGTTCCTGATCGTTCTGGACGAGCCCAATTCCAGCCTCGACGCGGATGGCGACACGGCCCTGACCAACGCGATCCATACGGTGAAGGCGCGGGGCGGCATCGTCATCGTCGTCACCCACCGCCCCTCGGGCCTCGCGGCGGCGGATTTCGTCGGCATCATGAAGGACGGCCGGTTGCAGACCTTCGGGCCGCGGGACGAGGTTCTGCCGCGCGTGACCGGATCGGCGAATACCCGCGTGGCGGCGGTCAAGCCCGCGGACGGCGCAAAGCCTGCGCGCGATGTCGCCGAACCGGCCCGGACGAGAACACGGCCGCTGTTCAGCCGCCAGCAGCCAGATCAGATCGAGATGGCGGATGTCGCCGATGTGACCACGATCGCCGATGCCGCCAAACCGCCAGCACCGGTCAAGCTGCCCGCGGCGACGCCGTTGAACCTCGCGCCTTTAGCCGGCGAACTTTCGCGCGCGACGCCCGAGAGCGCAGAGGCGGCAAAGGACATGCAGGGCCAGGACAGGACCGGGCTTCCAGCGGATGCCTCGCAGGCCGACGTGCTCAACCACATCCACGCGGTCATGCGCGATCTCGACCGCGCCTCCGAAGCCCACCGCGAAACCCGCCGCACCGGAACCTCGAACTCATGAGCCACGAACGTCTGGGTTTCGACAGCGATTTCGCCGCCGCGCGGGTCCGGACGCAGGAGCGCGCCATCGCCAGGATCGGCCGGCGCGGTTACCTCGCCTGCGGGGTCTTCGCCTGCACGGTCGGCGCGTGGACGGCGACGGCGACCATCTCCGGGGCCGTGGTGGCGCCGGCCAGTTTCGTCGTCGAGAACAATTCGAAGAAGATCCAGCATCCACAGGGCGGCATCGTCGCCCATGTGCAGGTGCGCGAGGGCGACCGGGTGCAGGAGGGCGATTTGCTGCTGCGCCTCGACGATACCGCGACCCGCTCCGCGTTCCAGATCGTCAGCCGGCAGATCGACGAGGGCCGGGCGCGGGCGGCGCGGCTCGAGGCCGAGCGCGACCGGCACGACGCGATCGCCTTTCCGGCCGACCTGACGCGGCGCGAGACCGACCCGGACGTCGCGGCGCTGATGGCCTCGGAACGGCGATTGTTCAGTGCCCGCATCGCGGCGCGCAACGGCATGCGGGCTCAATTGGCCAAGCGCGTCGCCCAGCTTCAGGACGAGATTTCCGGCATGCGAGAGCAACTGTCCGGCAAGACCCGCGAGGCGGAGGTGACCGCGCGCGAGCTGGAGGGTCTCAAGCCGCTATTCGCGGCCAAGCTCGTGTCGATCAGCCGGGTCTCGACCCTGGAGCGCGAAGCCGCCTCGCTGGAAGGCGCGCGCGGCCAGTTGAAGGCGCAGATCGCGCAAGCGGGCGGCAAGATCGCCGAAACCGAATTGCAGATCATTCAGATCGACGAGGATCTGCGCGCCGAGGCCCTGCGCGACCTGCGCGAGGTCGAGGCCCGCCTCTCCGAACTCGTGGAGCGGCACCGGGCGGCCGAGGACAGTTTTCGGCGCATGGACATCCGCGCGCCGTCGGCCGGCTACGTCCACCAGCTCACCGTCCACAATGCCGGCGCGGTCGTCAACCCGAGCGAGCCGGTGATGCTGATCGTGCCGACGGAGGAGAAGCTGTTCGTCGAGACGAAGATTTCGCCGCAGGATTACGATCTCGTCCATCTCGACCAGCCCGTGCTGGTGCGCATCCATGCCTTCAACCAGCGCATGCTTCCCGAACTGAACGGATCGGTGGCGCGGATGGCGGCGGATGTCTCGAAGGATGCGCAGACGGGGGCGAGCCTCTACACCGTGCGCGTCGCCATCCCGCCCTCCGAACTGGCGCGGATCGCACCGCTCCAGGTCACGTCGGGCATGCAGGCGGAGGCGCTGATCAAGACCAGCGACCGGACGCCCTTCGCCTATCTGCTGCGGCCCCTGGCGGACCAGATCGCCCGCGCCTTCCGCGAGCGCTGAGGGGGCAAGGCCGGCCCCCGCCGCGAGCAGGCCCCGCGCCGCCGGCCGCCGACCGGCCTTGCGTTGCCGAAGCCCCTCCTTGCTTGTACAAGCCCGGTGGCGGATGCGTCGGACAATAGACCGGGTCCCGCCATCGAGACCGCGTGTCGCTAAAGTTCACGATCGCCGAGGTTCAAGGGTGCCGGTACAACTGATCGAGGGTAAGCGTTTCGGCGACGAGCGCGGCTGGTTCACCGAGGTGTATGGCGAGAAGGCCTTCGCCGAGCGGGGCATCGTCACGCGCTTCGTGCAGGACAACCACTCGCTCTCGCGCCCGCGCCTCACCCTGCGCGGCCTGCATTTCCAGACGCCCCCCCATGCACAGGCCAAGCTCGTGCGCTGCATCCGCGGCGCGATCTTCGACGTCGCGGTGGATCTGCGGCGCGATTCGCCAAGCTTCGGACACTGGGTCGCGGCGCGGCTGAGCGCGGAGAACAACCGGCAATTGCTGGTTCCGGTCGGCTTCGCCCATGGCTTCCTCACGCTCGAGCCGGATACGGAAGTCATGTACAAGGTGTCGGATGTCTATGCGCCGCACTGCGACGCCGGGCTGATCTGGAACGATTCCCGCATCGGCATTCCGTGGCCGCTCGAGGGCGGGACGCCGGTCCTGTCGCCGAAGGACATGAAGCAGCCCGACCTCGACGGGTTCGAAAGCCCCTTCGCCTATGACGGCGTCCCGCTCGGGCGGACCGGCCTGCTGCCGGATGCCGGCGCGTGAGCGAGGCTCGCGCGGCCATCCTGCTGACGGGCGGCTCGGGCCAGGTCGGGCGCGAGGTGCTGGCGCTGGACTGGCCGGCGGACCTGCGCCTCGTCGCGCCGGGCCGCGCCGAACTCGATCTCGCCGATGCGGCAAGCATCGCCCGCTACCTTTCGGATAAAAGCTTTGCCGGCATATTGTCCTGCGGCGCCTATACGGCGGTCGACAAGGCGGAGGACGACCGGGACACGGCTTTCGCCGCGAACGCCGCCGCGCCCGGCCTCCTGGCCGCGGCCGCCGCCGCGACCCACGCTCCGATTGTCCATGTTTCGACCGACTATGTCTTCGACGGGAGCAAAACAGGCGCCTATGTCGAGGAGGACATGATCGCGCCGCTCGGCGTCTACGGCGCTTCGAAGGCGCAAGGCGAGGCGCAGGTGCGCGGGGCCAATCCCCGCCATGCGATCATCCGCACCGCCTGGGTGATGAGCCGCCACGAGCGCAATTTCCTGCACACGATGCTGCGGCTCGGCTCCGAGCGCGAGACCCTGCGCGTTGTCGACGACCAACATGGCACGCCGACCTTCGCCGCCGATCTGGCGCAGGCCCTGCGAACCGTGATGCTGCGCCTGCTTGAGCCCGGCGATGCCGATCCGAACCGGCTGCTCGCGGGCACCTGGCATTTCGCCAATACCGGGCAGACGACCTGGTGCGGCGTGGCGCGCGAGATCTTCCGCCAATCGGCCGCGCTCGGCGGGCCGGCTCCGAAGGTCGAGGCGATCACCACCGCCGATTATCCGACGCGCGCGCCGCGTCCCGCTAACTCGGCGCTGGATACCGGCCGCTTCACCCATGATTTCGGCATCGTGCCGAGGCCCTGGCGCGAGGCGCTGGCGGACCCGCTGGCGGCGCTGATCGAAGCCAAGCGGCGTCAGACAGGAGATTTAACATGAAGGGCATCATGGAATGAAAGGCATCATTCTTGCGGGAGGCAGCGGCACGCGGCTGCATCCGGCGACGCTCGGCATCAACAAGCAGTTGCTGCCGGTCTACGACAAGCCGATGATCTATTATCCGATGTCGGTGCTGATGCAGGCGCAGCTTCGCGAGATCCTGATCATTTCGTCGCCCGAATATATCGACAATTACAAGCGCCTGTTCAGCGACGGTGAAGCACTCGGCCTGTCGATTTCCTATGTGGTGCAGGTCAAGCCCGAGGGCCTCGCCCAGGCCTTCACGCTCGGCGCCGATTTCCTCGCCGGCCAGCGCGCGATGCTGGTGCTCGGCGACAACATCTTCTTCGGCGCGGGCCTCACCGAGAAACTTGCCGCCGCCCGCGAGCGAACCCATGGCGCGACCGTCTTCGGCTATCAGGTCGACGACCCGCAGCGCTACGGCGTGGTGGAACTCGATGCCGCGCAGAAGGCGATCTCGATCGAGGAAAAGCCGCTGAAGCCCAAGTCGCGGCTCGCCGTCACGGGGCTCTATGTCTATGACGAGCAGGTGGTGGAGATGGCCGCGCGCCTGAAGCCATCGGTGCGCGGCGAATACGAGATCACCGATCTCAACCGCCTCTACATGGACAAGGGCGAGCTGCATGTCGAGCAGTTGACGCGGGGCTATGCCTGGCTCGACACCGGCACCCATGACAGCCTGCTGGAGGCCTCCGAATTCGTGCGCGTCGTCCAGAAGCGCCAGGGCGTGCAGATCGCCTGTCTCGAGGAGATCGCCTATCTCAACGGCTTCATCGACGCCGACCAGCTTCGCCGGCGCGGGGACTTCTTCGCCAAGACCGATTACGGCCGCTACCTGCTGTCGCTGCTGCCGGAATAGGGTGCCGGTCCCGAAGGGGTTGCACCAGGCTGCATCGCTGCTGGCGTTTCGACGAAGGCCTCCCAGTGTGTCCCGCCCGAACTCATCGCACGCTCCGCTTCGTGCCGGCTGCGTCTTGCGCCAGTCAAGTCCCTGATCGAACCGGATTGACAGACTCCGCCGGAACGGCGGACGATGGCGTCAAAACAGGCGGACCGGATGGCGCGCGGAGTCTCCGGATGCGGCCGGACCGACGGGAGGATCGATCGACCATGGCGACCACCATCAAGGGGCCGGCGATTTTCCTCGCCCAGTTCGCGGGCGACGACGCCCCCTTCAATTCCTGGGGTTCAATCACGCAATGGGCCGGTTCGCTCGGCTACAAGGGCGTGCAGGTGCCGACCTGGGACGCGCGGCTGTTCGACCTCGAAAAGGCGGCGACAAGCAAGGATTACTGCGACG
>JAESGE010000151.1_pt1 | contig 42997 bp, 39 predicted proteins | sample 9269601 | NCBI WGS metagenome assembly JAESGE01 (sample SAMN14515569, study PRJNA621662) | algae metagenome | isolation source: Tolypothrix brevis GSE-NOS-MK-07-07A and co-occurring heterotrophs from wet... | place: USA: Grand Staircase Escalante National Monument, Utah | collected 2006-04-16
CCTCTCGAGATTATTACCCGGGACCCCGATGCCTTGGCCATGTCGATCCGAAATGCCGGGGCCATGTTTCTCGGGGGTCATACGCCGGAAGCCATTGGCGACTATATCGGCGGACCAAACCATGTGTTGCCGACAGCCCGGTCAGCAGCTTTCTCCTCGGGCCTCGGCGTGCTTGATTTCATGAAGCGCACCTCGATCCTCAAATGCTCTCCGGATTCACTACGGGCGCTGTCTGGTCATACCGTGACCCTAGGCGAGGCGGAGGGCTTGCATGGACACGCGCGCTCGGTGACGATCCGCCTCAATCGCTAGGTCAGGCGCTGCATAAGCGGCAACCGCTCTGGGTCGTTCGTGGCTGCCTGAGCGGAAAAGGCATAAAAGAATCCGTCGTTTACGCACCAACACCGGGTCCTCGAGCCATTTCTATCGTACGGGAGGGGACAGATGGCGGCACGCAACTATCTCGTGCAATTGGTTCTTGATCCGGGCTCGATCGGGCGCGGCGCGCCAGATCAGGAGCATGAACGTGCGATTGCGATCTACGACCTCATCGAACGAAATTCCTTTGCATTGCCGGATGGCGAGGGTCCGTATTCGGTGTATCTCGCCCTCGTTGAACGCAAGCTTGCATTCGATATTCGACGCGAGGACGGAACGCCGCTTGTCACGCATTTCCTCTCTCTGTCCCCCTTCAGCCGGATCATCAAGGACTACACGATGGTCTGCGAGAGCTATTACTCGGCGATCCGGACCGCGACGCCGAGCCAGATCGAGGCGATCGACATGGGTCGGCGCGGACTTCATGACGAAGCGGCGAATGTGCTGGTAGAGCGCTTGGCCGGCAAGGTCGAGATCGACCACGATACGGCGCGCCGGCTGTTTACGCTGATCTACGCGCTGGCGTGGAAAGGCTGAAGCGCGTGCAGCAACCGCCATCAGCAAAGCGGATTCAAAGCGTATTATTCATGTGCGCGCAGAACGCCGTGCGCTCGCCAATGGCGGAGGCTCTGGCCAAGCACTTTTTCGGCAAGTCGATCTATGTCCAGTCGGCTGGGGCCAAGAAAGGCGAAGCCGATGGATTCGTGATTTCCGTCATGGAAGAACTCGGTATCGATGTGGGGAAGCACAAGCCCAAGACGTTGGAGGAACTGGAGGAATGGGAAGGTCTCAACTTCGATCTGATCATCTCATTATCTCCTGAAGCACATCACAAGGCGATGGAACTGACGCGAAGCAACGCCGTCGATGTCGAGTATTGGCCCACTTCAGATCCAACGATTCTTCAGGGGTCGCGCGAGCAAACACTCGATGCCTACCGGGATGTCCGCGATGGTTTGTCGAAGCGGATCAAGGACCGGTTGCGAGAGTAGCAACAGGGCGGATCAGAATCCTGCGGCCCGCAGCGACGCGACAACCACAAGGCCGGCGCCAAGCGCCACGAACTCGCGCCGGCTGATGACCATTGCAACGACCGCGGCAAGGATTGCAATGGCCGCGGCAAGGCCGGCCTTCTCGATCAGGGGCACAAGCGTGGCGAAAACAATCGAGCCGGGCAATGCGGCAAGCCCGCGCCGTACGGCTGGCGTCAGCGGCACGAAGCCCATCAACCCATAGCCGGAAATGCGACAGAGATAGGAGACGACGGCCATGGCCAGGATCGCCATGCTGGTTCCGATGACGAAAGGCTCAGCCATCAGGAAATCAAGGCTCACGACGCAAGGCCCCCGTTACCACACCCGCCAACGCTCCGGTCACGATATAGGCGTAACCCGGCACGAACTTGGATGTCGCATAGGATACGATGCCCGCGACCAGCCACGGGATCGCCGTGGTCTTACCGCGCCAGAGGGGCACGGCCATCGCAACGAAGACGATGGGCATGACCATATCGAGACCGAAAGCCTTGGGATCGGGAATGAGACTGCCCACGAGAAAGCCGGGTATCGTCATCACGACCCAGACGATCCAACTCGTGACGCCGGCGCCGACCAGCATACCGATATCGCGCCCTCCCGCCGCGCGGTAGCGCTCACCCAAAATCCAGTTTGCGTCGGTTAGGACGGTGAGATGAAGCGCATTGAACCAGGCCGGATGCTGCTTCAGCCATGGGTAGAGCGAGGCTCCCTGAAGGATCATTCGCCCGTTGATCGTCGCCGTCACGACCATCAATCCGATCAGGGCGCTCCAGGTCCAGGCCGGCTGCCAGATTTCGAGACCGACAAGCTGTGAAACGCCCGCAAAGACGACGGCACTCATCAAGACGGCCTCACCCAACGTCAGACCCTTGGCGGCGGCGGCGGCACCGAAAGCCGCGGCAAAAAAGATGATCCCCGGGACCAACGGCATCATCATGCGCAGGCCGATCAGCAGGCCGCTGGCCGAAAATGTCGGTTCCATCGGGCTGGACGCGCCCTTCACGTCGACATCCGGTTTCGGCCGATCGGCGACAAGCGGCGATATTTCGGGTTGAGATGGCTGATGGGACATGGCCCTGCTTAGCGTCGATGTAAATGCGGTCACAGCGCGGTTTGGGCCACCCCAGCATGCGCGTACTGCAAGCTGGCGCAAGAAGCGAATTCCTGGAAGATCCCGACGCGGTTTCGCGCACGAGGCGACAAGACTAGGATGGGAGGATGATCTGGCTTAGAGATTGCGGCCTAGCCGCGCCCTGCCTGCCAGCGGTCTGGATCGTCGATTCATCGCTACGGCCGGCGAACCTTTTCGAGCGCGGCAGGGCACGCCACAGCGTCGCCCGCCAAGTCGTCGCGGCACAAACGAGAAAGCCGCTATCGGCTGTTACGATCGGCCATGACGACAGGGGTAAGCCGACTCTCCCACAAGAGCGCGACCTCGCGATATCCTATGCGACGCGGAACGGAATGGTCATCGTCGCCCTGGCAAGGAGTGCGGTCGGTGCGGATGTCGAATTGATTGAACCTCAAGCCGACATCCCATGGAACGTCCTGCATCCCCTGGAACGTGAAGATCTTCACCGTCAGGCGCTCTTTCCATTGAGCGAGGCGTTCTATCGTCTGTGGACGGCCAAGGAAGCCTGGCTGAAAGCCAGCGGAACAGGCCTTTTGACCGAGCCTTCAAGCTTCGCCATACGCTTCGAGAGCGAAAGCGCATGGCATGCGACCGACGGCCGGTTCAGGATCGAAACACGGCTCGCTCGGCGGCAAGACGAGCTTTTCGCTGCGGCCGTCGCGTTTCATCCGTGAGCATCGGGCGTGGCGCGGGTCGCACGCCATTTGACGAAGAAGCCTGCCAACAGCACAACCAACGCGCCGATCGCATCGCCGAGGTATTGCATAAGTCCCGTCGTCTTGCCGACTTGAGCGACGAACCACGGATCTTCAGTCAGCATATCTCCGGCGATCCATCCGAGCAGTGCCGCGCCAAGCCAGATCAGAATGGGGAAACGCTGCAGCAAGGTCAGGATCATCGTCGAGCCGTAAATGATCAGCGGGATCGAGAACAGCAAGCCAAAGATGAACAGCCACACGTTGCCGTGCGACGCAGCCGCGATCGCCAGCACATTGTCGAGGCTCATGACAGCATCAGCGATGGCGATGGTCTTGACCGCCGACCACAAGGTTGTCGGCGCTTCGACATCGCCATGCGCGTCATCTGAGGCGATCAGCTTCACCGCGATCCAGAAGAGCAGCAGTCCGCCGACGATCTTCAGAAACGGCACGGCGAGCAGATAGGTGATCATGAGCGCGAAGATGATGCGGAGTCCGATCGCTGCCCCCGCGCCAAGCCAGATTCCCACCTTCCGCTGTTCAGGGGGCAGATTACGACAGGCCAGGGCGATCACGACGGCGTTGTCCCCGGACAGAAGCAAATCGATCCAGATGATCTGCAGCAAGGAAACCAGGAACTGCGCGGTAAAAAAATCGGTCACGGGAGCACCCTGTCAGCTTGCGGTGTGGTGATGAGTATTGCGAAACCAATGTGCCGCACTGCGGCGATTCTTGCTCAGATAGCCGATGCCGATGACGAGCAATGCCCCGGTCGCGGCTGCGGGATACCCGAACCTGCGGAACAAGTCATGGCCAAATGTGTCAATGAGCCAAGAATCGGAGTTGAGCACACCACGGGCGCCTCCGCCGAAAAGGTTGGTACCGACGCAGATGAAAAGTAAATATCGGGTCAGCAGACTGGTGATCAGCGAAGCGCCGATAACGAGCATAGGGATCGAGGTCGCTAAGCCAAGAATCAGCGCCACGATCGAATTCTTGGCACCGGTGGCAAGCGCCAGAACGTTGTCGAGGCTCATCACGACGTCTGCGATGGCGACCGTCAGGTGCTCGGCGGGCACGCCGCGACAGGCTAGGGCAATGATATCGCCATTATCGCCCGACAGCACGGTGTTGAGGACGATAATCTCGAGGATTTGGCCAAAGGTGCCCATGCTGCCAAACGAGGCGAGGAAAGAATCGAACATGATCTGGATCGACCTGCGTTTAAGGATGGGCATCTGAAGCGGGTTGCGCCGCCAAGGTCAATCGAAAGCCGGTATCGATCACCCGAGAAGTTCCAATACGGCGCGACCGACGCCTGCTGTATCATTGCTGCCGCCGAGATCGCGGGTCCGCGTTCGTGCATCGGTCAGCGAGCGCTCGATCGCGGCCTCGATCGCTCGCGCGGCATCGATTTCGCCGAGGTGCTCCAGCATCATCGCGGCGGACCAGATCTGCCCGAGCGGATTGGCAATGCCCTGCCCCGCGATATCTGGAGCGGAGCCGTGCACGGGCTCGAAAACAGACGGAAAGAGCCGTTCCGGATTGATGTTTCCCGATGGTGCGATACCGATCGTTCCGGTACAGGCCGGGCCGAGATCAGACAGGATATCGCCAAACAGGTTCGACGCCACGACCACGTCGAACCGGTCCGGGTTCAGCACGAAATGCGCTGTGAGGATATCGATATGGTATTGGTCGACGGCGATATCGGGATAGGCCTTCGCCATTTCCGCGACACGTTCGTCCCAATAAGGCATCGTGATCGAGATACCATTAGATTTCGTGGCCGAGGTCAGCTTGCGGCGCGGGCGACGCATGGCGAGTTCGAAGGCGAATTTAAGAATGCGATCGACTCCGACCCGGGTCATCACGGTTTGCTGGGTCACGAATTCGCGGCTGGTACCGGGAAACATGCGGCCCCCGACCGAGGAATATTCACCTTCCGTATTCTCGCGCACGACGTAGAAATCAATATCGCCCGGTTTGCGTCCCGCCAGGGGGCTGGGCACGCCCGGCATGAGCTTGACGGGACGCAGATTGACATACTGGTCGAATTCGCGACGAAAGAGGATCAGCGAACCCCAGAGCGAAATGTGATCGGGGACGATTGTCGGCATGCCGACGGCACCGAAGAAGATGGCGTCATGGCCGCCGATCTGCTCCTTCCAATCCTCCGGCATCATGCGCCCATGCTTCAGCCAGTAGTCGCAAGAGGAAAAATCGTACCAGTCGAGTTTCAGTTGAAATCCGAAGGTCGCGGCGACCGCTTCGAGGATTCGCACCCCTTCGGGCACGGTTTCCTTGCCGATGCCGTCGCCAGGGATAACTGCGATGCGGTAATTGCGATTCGATTGGTTCATTCTGGCCTGGCTCATGATGCATCTCGGAAGAACGTCAGAAACTCGCTAGCCACCAGATCGGGCACGTCCTCGGCGAGATAATGTCCGCCCGGCAAACTATGCCCGCGCACATCTCCAGCACGCTGACGCCAAAGCGCGAGCGCATCGAAGCAAGCCTCGATGACGCCGAACGCGCCCCAGAGAACCAGCAGGGGACACGTGATCCCGGCATCTCCATCATCATCATCGTGGCGGATATCGATCGTCGCGGCCGCGCGATAATCCTCGCAGGTGGCGCGAATGCATTCGGGATCTCGGAAGCAACGCAGGTAATGCCGTAGCGCCCGTGGATCGAACGAAGCCAAACCGGCTGGACCCGATCCACATTTGGCGATCCAGTAGGCGTCGGGGTCGGAACCGATCATCCGCTCGGGAATAGGCGCTGGTTGAATGAGGAAAAACCAGTGCCAGTACGCCCGAGCGAAAGCATCGGTCGTGCGCCGATACATTTCGCGTGTGGGCGCGACGTCGAGCACCGCGAGTTTCGAGACCTGCTCGGGGTGATCAACAGCGAGCCGATGCGCGACCCGGGCGCCGCGGTCATGCGAACCAATGCAAAAGCGTGTGTGACCGAGCGTGGCCATGACATCAATCATGTCCTGCGCCGAGGCGCGCTTCGAATAGGTGGCATGATCGACGGCCGTGTCCGGTTTCTCGCTGTCGCCGTAGCCGCGGAGATCGGGCATGACGAGAGTGAATTGGTCTTGCAGCAGAGGCGCGATCTTGTGCCAGAGCACGTGGGTCTGTGGGTAGCCATGAAGCAGAAGCAATGGCGGCCCCTTGCCACCGGTACGCACGCGAATGCGCGCGGCCTTGGTTTGCACGTCCAGAAGCTGGAACCCGGGGAACAGATCGTCGTCAGGAATAATCTCGCGCAAGATCATGGGCTACCAACCTGATGTCGACGTCGTCTGAGACAGGCGCCCGCGCCATGACAGCCAAAGGACAGAAGGTTGCGTTATTCCAGGGCAACCGATCCAAAGCTGTTGATTTTCATTGTTGTGAGAAATTTATGAATTACACAAGATGTTTGCGTGGTAGCCGCAGCCGCCATACAGAAGAAGCAGGGACAACACAGACGGAAGATGCCGGTCCACGGCGCACCGTGTCGAGGAACGCATCGGGATGATGATCTGGCGGTTGCCATGCTTTGTCGCTGTCATTGACGAACTGCACTTTGGTTGCGCCACCAGGCTGCCTGGCCAGGCATTGCCCGCTCCGGGTTTTCGGCTCAAATCGCTAAGAAGCGTTGACAAAACTTTCTTAACGCGCCGTTCAGCTGCGAGAATTGCGGACAAGCAGGGCTGGCGGTCGCGAACGGGATCACCGCATTTAGCGTCAGACATGCAAGCCAACGGGGAGGCGATATGAACCAGGTAAAAAAATCAGGCAGGCTCACGCTGCGATCGCCGCAGGACATGGCGGGCGGCCTGTTCCTGATCGCCGTTGGCTTGCTGGGCATTGCCCTAACCTGGGACCTGCCGCTCGGCACATTGCGCGCGATGGGTCCTGGCATGCTGCCGCGCTCGCTTGGGTGGATACTCGCCGGACTGGGGGTGCTGCTAGGTATCTCAGCCTTGCGCTTCGACGGGCCGCGCCTTGAACGCTGGACGCTGCGCGGCCTGTTCTTCGTGATGTCGGGTATCCTGCTGTTCGGGCTTGCCATCCGGGGTTTCGATATCGGGCCGGTCAGTGTCCCTCAGCTTGGCCTTGTCGTCGCGGGCCCATTGCTTGTGCTGGTTTCCGCAATGGCCGACCCAGACACCCGCTGGAAGGAATTGGTGATTTTTGCCGGCTGCATGACACTGTTTTGCGGCCTTCTGTTCAAATATGCGCTCAATCTGCCGATACCGCTGGCACCCTGGCTGCTTGGAATCTGATCGATGGAAATGTTCGACAATCTCGCGCTCGGGTTTCAGGTCGTCTGGAAAATCATCTGGTGGTCCCCAGCCTTCTTTCAAGGCGCCGTGGCTCTTCCAATCCCTGTCAACCTTCTGTTGTGCTTCGTCGGATGCTTTATCGGTACGCTGATCGGCGTTCTGCCCGGCGTCGGCCCCATCGCGACGATCGCCATTCTGCTTCCGATCACCTTCGGGCTCGATCCCACGGGCGCGCTGATCATGCTTGCGGGCATCTATTATGGCGCCCAGTATGGCGGCTCGACCACCGCGATTTTGGTGAATATTCCGGGCGAGGCAACCGCTGTTGTGACGACGCTCGATGGTCATCAAATGGCGAAGCAAGGCCGGGCCGGCGTGGCTCTTGGCCTGGCCGCCATCAGCTCCTTCATCGCCGGTTGCATTGCGACACTGCTGATCGCCGCGCTGGGTGCGCCGTTGACCAGGCTCGCATTGCTGTTCGGCCCTGCCGAGTATTTTTCATTGATGGTCATGGGACTGTGCTTCGCCGTCGTGCTGGCCCGTGGGTCGATCCTGAAAGCCATCGCCATGATCATGTTGGGCCTGCTGCTCTCGACAGTCGGCACCGACCTTGAAACCGGCCAGGAACGCATGACGTTCGGCTTCCCGCCACTGTCGGATGGCGTCGACTTCGCAGTGCTCGCCATGGGTATTTTCGGGTTCGCCGAGGTGATCCGAAATCTCGAGAACCCCGAAACACGCGACGTCGTGCGAGGCACGATCGGCAAGCTGCTGCCCTCCATGGACGAGATGAAGCAGGCGATCGCGCCAATTCTGCGCGGAACCGGCCTTGGTTCAATTCTTGGCATTCTACCGGGGAACGGCGCCGTGCTCGCGCCTTTCGCCAGTTACACGCTGGAAAAGAAGATGGCGGCGGATCCGAGCCGCTTCGGCAAGGGCGCCCTGGAAGGCGTCGCCGGCCCCGAAGCTGCCAACAACGCCGGCGCGCAGACCGCCTTCATCCCGCTGCTGACATTGGGCATTCCGCCAAATGCCGTCATGGCCCTGATGGTCGGCGCCATGACGATACATGGCATCATTCCCGGGCCTCAGGTGATGACCAAAAGCCCCGACTTGTTCTGGGGCATGATCGCCTCGATGTGGGTTGGAAACCTGATGCTGCTGGTTATCAATCTGCCGTTGGTTGGCGTTTGGGTGAAACTGCTGAAAGTCCCGTATCGCCTGATGTATCCGGCAATCCTGATCTTTTGCTGCATCGGAATCTATTCCGTAAACAACCAGCCGGTGGATGTCGCCTTCACCGCCTTCTTCGGTCTGGTCGGTTATCTGCTGATCAAGCTCGGCTTCGAGCCAGCCCCCCTGCTGCTCGGCTTCGTTCTTGGCAAGCTGATGGAAGAGAAGATGCGCCAGGCGCTGATCATTTCGCGTGGTTCGTTCATGACCTTTGTCGAACGACCTATTTCGGCGGGTCTGCTGGTCGTGGCGATCATTGTGTTGGTCGTTGCCCTGCTGCCTTCGATATCGAAGAAGCGTGAGGAAGTGTTCGTCGAGTAAAAGGTCATCTGTGCGGCGCCATGCCAACCTTGGCATGGCTCTCAAAAAGGCCCACACTGATGACCTCGAAAAACAGGCCGGCAGAACGATATCGGCCGATAAAATGATTTCTGGAGGAGATCTCGTGAAGAAAATCACCCTGACAGGTTCGTTGACGCTCGCAGCGGCCATCGGATTCGCCATTCTGCCTGCGTCCGCGCAGACCAAGTATCCCGAACGTCCGATCACGATGGTCGTCGCGTTCGCCGCTGGCGGCCCGACCGACATCATCGCCCGGATCGTCTCGGATCACATGTCGAAGACACTCGGCCAGCAGATCGTCATTGAGAACGTCGCTGGCGCCGGTGGCACAACCGGCACGGCGCGCGTGGCCGGCGCGGCCGCCGATGGCTATACACTGAACATGGGCCAGATGGGCACGCATGCTGCCGCCCCCGCGCTCTACCCGGCACTGAAATACAAGCCAGACGGCGACTTCACTCCGATCGGGATGGCCGGCGCGACACCGATCCTGATCGTGGCGAAAAAGGATTTTCCCGCCAAGGACATGAAGGAATTCGTGACCTATATCAAAACCAACACCGACAAGGTCAATCAGGCCCATGCCGGTGTCGGCTCGACGTCCTTCACGACCTGCGTGCTTCTGAAGTCACAGCTTGGCGTCGCCAAGATGAATGCGGTCGCCTATCGTGGCACCGGGCCGGCACTGAACGATCTGGTTTCCGGTCAGGTCGACTTCATGTGCGACCAGATCACCAACCTGACGCAGCAGGTCAAGGCCGGCAATATCAAGGGGATCGCCATTGCCACCGCTGAGCGTTCACCCGCACTGCCGGATTTGCAGACCACCAAGGAAGCCGGTTTCGGCGATTTCCAGATTTCGGGGTGGAATGCCATCTTCGGCCCCAAAGGGCTGCCTGCGGATATCCAGGCCAAACTCGTCGACGCCCTCGACAAGGCGCTGGAGGATCCCAATACCAAGGCCCGCCTGCTTGATCTGGGCACTGTGATCCCGACTAAGGAGGAGCGCACGCCCGCCGGTTTGTTGGCGATTGTCAAGCGCGACATTGCCATTCTCGAAAAGCCATTGAAGGAATCGGGCGCAGTCGGCCAGTAGTGGCTTTACCTGATGGAACACGAACGGCGGGCCGAAAGCCCGCCGTTTTTATTTCAGGATCGAAGCATCTCCTATTTTGTGCCGAACATCCGGTCGCCGGCATCGCCAAGGCCCGGAATGATATAGCCATGGTCGTTGAGATGGCTGTCGACGGCCGCGGTCCAGATCGGCACCTCGGGGTGGGCATCGCGCATACGCGCGATCCCCTCTGGTGCAGCCAGCAGGCACATGAACCGAAGATCCTTCGCGCCTCGTTCCTTGAGACGGTCGATGGCCGCGACCGCGGAATTGGCGGTCGCCAACATAGGGTCCATGACCACCACCATTCGCTCGGCGATATCGGAGGGCGCCTTGAAGTAATACTCGACCGCCTGCAACGTGTCGGGATCGCGATAAAGCCCTATATGGGCGACGCGCGCGGCCGGTACCAGACCGAGCATGCCATCGAGAAAACCGACACCGGCGCGAAGGATGGGCGCGAAGACGAGTTTCTTGCCGGCAATCTTCGGTGCCTGCATGGTCATCAGTGGCGTTTCGATCTCGACCATCTCAAGCGGCAGGTCGCGTGTGACCTCGTAGCAGAGCAGCATGCCGATCTCGTTCAGCAATTGCCGAAAGCTCTTGGTCGAACGATCCTTCTCCCGCATCAGCGACAGCTTGTGCTGCACCAAGGGATGGTCGACGACGGTGACGCCGGTTTCTCGTCTCATGAATGCCCCCAAAAATCCGTCAGATGCCAAAATTGGGCCTGTCCGCTTCAGAACACCGTTCCGTCGCTGACGATGCGCAAAGGCGGTCCGCCATCGGCGCGTTTTTCCTTGGCGATACGCCGTCCGGCCGACCAAGTGCCGCCTTCCAGGACTTTCGCAAGCGGAAGCGTTTCCGGGCTCGCACCGAGCTTGTCGCGAATGCGGTCGGCGATCAGGTCCAGCAGGGCGACCGTGAGCGCGCGCCATTCGACGACGAGTGGCGAACCCGGTTCGTGCTCCTGAAGGGCGACTTTGGGGTTGTTCAATGCGATCACGCCAAGGTCCAGCATAAGTCCGCCGTTACGATACTCCGGCAATCCGGTGAGCCCGTCGATGTCGACCACACCGATACCAGTCCATTCCAGAGGTTCGATCAGCGAATACGCAAGCCATTGCGAAAGCTTGTGAAAGGGCACAAAGCCGTCGGTCTGACTGCCAACTTGCGCGGCGGGATGCCTCCAGGTGTCCCCCAAAGGCGTGCCATTCAGCGCTATTCGCCCTGGCCAGATCGCCCCCAGATGGACGAGCAGCGCTTCGAGGATGGCGCTGGCGGGCAGTTGGTCCGCCGGATCGACCTGTGCTGCCAGCAGATCGTACAAAGCACCAGGCCGTGCGCCACCTGACCGTATGGAAAATGTCTGGGGACTGCCGAGTATGGTTTTGCCGAGGCTCCGCAGCAGCGCCGCGCGCCCTTCGAGCCCAGCGAGCGGGTTCGCCGGAGCGACCTGAAAGCCTGCGGCGATATCGTCCGCCGTTATCTCGGCAAGCCGCGACGCATCGCAACGCAGCTTGTCGCCTGGATCGCTGGAGAAGGCGCCAGCCTCGAACATGCGGAAACTGGCGACACCAAGTCCTTCCGAACGGGCAAAACCCTGGCCGGTCACATCCTCTCGATAGATCCATCCCGGTCCGGAGCCGGCATCCAGCAACACACTGACGATGGCGAGATCAAAAGCCGCCCGACCCATATCCGCGGAACTCGAAAATCCATCTCGAACCTCGCTCCAGCGATCGACACCCCCGACCGAAAAATGCCGCCAACGGGCGTGGAACGGAATCACGCCATCAGGGTAGTTGAGCTTCATGGTTTCAAGGACATAGGCCGCGACATCGTCGATCCGTGCCATATGGATGCTGAAATGCTCCAGCCGGCCCGCGAGACCGGCGGCGAAAAGCAGGCGTGAGCGCGACCGGACAGCAGCGGCGTTCAGAAGCGTGCGAGCCTGTGGATCGATCGCCGCGAGCGTCTGCATCAGAATTTGTCGAGGTCGCGGCCACGCGTGCGTGCCAAATCCTCGGCAGTCGGCACCGAACCACCGGAAAAATAGCCCGCGGCCTTCTTCGCCTCCATTTCGACGGAAGCGTCGGGCGGTATCAACTCAGGTGGGATGGCGACACGCTCGCCGATTTCGATGCCGGACGCTTCCATCGCGTCGAACTTCATATTCGACATTGACATGAAGCGGTCGATTTTTGTGACTCCGAGCCAGTGCAGGATATCGGGCATCAGCTGCTGGAAGCGGGCGTCTTGCACTCCGGCAACGCATTCTGTACGCTCGAAATAGGTCGAGGCCTGGTCGCCGCCCTCCTGACGCTTGCGGGCGTTGTAAACCAGGAATTTGGTGACTTCCCCCAGCGCTCGTCCCTCCTTGCGATTGTAGACGATAATACCGGCGCCCCCGGTCTGCGCTTCTCGCACGCATTCCTCGATGCCGTGAATCAGATACGGCCGACAGGTGCAAATGTCTGATCCAAACACATCCGAGCCATTGCATTCGTCATGGACACGCGCCGCTACCCGACGCGTTGGGTCGGTAATGGCGGAGATTTCGCCCATGATGTAGGCCGTTGCCCCGCCGATCGGCGGCATGAAAACGGTGAGATCGGGGCGCGTCACGAGTTCGGGGTACATACCACCTGTCTGCTCGAAAAGCGTACGCCGCAGATCCTGCTCTGTAGTGCCGAAACGGCTGGCAATCCCCGGCAGATACCAGACGGGATCGAAGGCAATCTTGGTGACGGAAATGTCCCCGGAGGCATGCAGAATTCCGCCATCGGCCGCCAACCGGCGTCCCGCCATCGCGGCGAGAATCTCCGGCATGTTGAGACGCGCCCGCGTCACCGCGATCGATGGTCTGATGTCGATGCCTTCTGCGATCTCGCGCGCGAAATCCTGGGCGACGCGATGGCCCCACGGATCGATCGAGACAATTTTGCCTGGCGTCGTCCAGGAGGGAAACGGTCCGATTTCCGTCGTTGGATGGGTGTTGCGGTAGTCTGGACGCTGCGCCGGGTTGAGAGCCCGGGCCGAAATCGACAGAGCCCTGTAGACCGAATACGCTCCGCCATGAGTACCAACGACATTGCGGTCCGCAGGGTTTGTTGTCGAGCCGATGAGTGGGCCTCGCGCCTCAACAGTGGGAGCATCCCATCTGATCGGAAAACGAGCCGCTCCACTGCCAGGTTCGGGATGAGATGTCAGGCGGATATGCGTCGAGCGATTTTGGCTCGTCATGAAGGCTCCCATAGGAGAACAGGCGGAAGCGAGAGAGTTTGAAACGGTAAGGTCGCAAACGTCAATGGTTAGCCCCACATCTGACGAAGATGTGGGGCCCAAAGAATCAGTTTTTTCTGAAACATCCACAGGTCTTTGTAGCCCCCCGCCTTCACGAGAGAGCCAACATCGACGCGGTTACGATGCCTTCATTTTAAGCACGTAAACCGCTAGTTGCGGGAAAGTCGTCCGTGCTGCGCTCAGCCACGCGCGCCGTTGCGTTCATGCTCGCGACAGGTATAGCCGATAAAGCACTGGGCTTGGTCTCGTGACAGCACCCAAGCGGGCTTCAGAATTTGGTTGGCATAGCAAACGCTCTCGTCGCGGACATAGCGGTCATACGTATAAGGCCCGGTTCCAACGATCACCGCGCCCTCACGCTGGACGATCCCAGCCACCGTCGCACATGGCAACTGTGCGGAATCCGGGCGAGATTGAGCGAAAACACTGCTCGTGAAACCTGAAAGAGCGATAGCCAAGATGATCTTCTTCACCGCAATTCTCCCTGCCTGTCAGCGTGTCGATCTTTACCGATTGCAGATGCAGCGAAATGGCAAATGATCTTCAACAACAACACACGAACGCGTGACAACGAAATGTCGATCCTGCGGCGTCACTCAATTCCCGAAGGTGCGTTCACTCTCGATGCAGGTATAGCCAATGAAGCATTGAGACGTATCGGCGGTCACGACCCAGGCCGGCTTCAAGACCTGCGACGGATAGCATGCGGTGCGGTCACGAACATAACGATCGTATGTATTGGGTCCGGTGCTCAGGACGACGGCAACATTCGATCGCACGATCGAAGCGACAGCCTGACATGGCAATCGCGGGGTGAAGGGACGCGACTGCGTTAGCGCCGGGCTCGACGCCACAGCCAAGGCTGCTCCGAGAACGATAGCTTTCATGATGAGCCTCCGCGGATATCGAAATCGGGTACCGGTAGCCGTTTTGAACGGCAGGAATATCGGCTTTTAACAACGGAGGGCGAGCGGTTTGGTTCAAATAAGGCACGGCATCGGCGGTTGGCTAAAGCCAGGGACGGCCAAACCTCATGTCACCCGTTCCAAGCCACTTTGAAATCGTCGCGGCGATGTCGGCGAAACTGTCGCGTTGTCCGATACTTCGGGCTTCGATGCCCGGGCCAAATGCCAGGATTGGCACATGCTCCCGTGTGTGGTCGGTTCCGGGCCATGTCGGATCGTTGCCGTGGTCGGCGGTGATGATGCATAGATCACCTGGGCGCAAAAGAGCCCGAATGGCGGGAAGCCGCGTGTCGAAGACTTCGAGGCATGCGGCGTAGCCCGCCACATCGCGGCGATGTCCAAAATCGGAATCGAAATCGACGAGATTTGCGAAGCAGAAACCACCATCACCCAGATCAGGGAACCGTTTCAGCATGGCATCCACGATGGCCATGTTGTCTGGCGCCTTGATCTCCTCGCCCGTGGCGCGATGAGCGAAAATGTCACCGATCTTGCCGATCGTCACGATTTCGCGGCCGCGCTCCGCCAATCGATCAAGAATGGTTTCGCCGGGCGGCGGCACGGCAAAATCCTTTCGATTGGCGGTCCGCACGAAGCCGCCGTGAGCACCGGTGAAAGGTCTGGCGATCACTCGGCCGATATTGAGCGGATCGACATGGCGGCGAACGGCACGGCACAGATCATACAAGCGTTCGAGGCCGAAGCTTTCCTCATGGGCAGCGATCTGGATGACGCTGTCAGCCGACGTATAGACGATCGGCATTCCGGTGCGCATATGCTCGGCCCCCAGGCGCTCGATGATCTCGACCCCGGAGGCGTGGCAATTTCCCAGGATTCCATTCACGCCGGCGGCTGCGACGATGCCAGTAATGAGGTCGACGGGAAAGGAAGCGAGTTTATCGCGAAAATAACCCCACTTGAACGTAACCGGACAGCCAGCCATCTCCCAGTGGCCCGATGGCGTATCTTTTCCCTGGCTGACTTCAACACCATAGCCCCATTGGCCGACCGGTAAGCGCTCGCCACCTTCAACGGCGAACCTGCTGCCGGTCGAGGCTTCGCACGCGTGCGCCAATCCAAGCGAGACGAGATTTGGCAGATGCAATATCCCGTGACGAAGATTGGGTCGGTCGCATTGTCCCATCGCGCAGGCCTTCGCGATATGGCCGAGCGTATCGCTGCCGGCATCGCCGTAATCGCCGGCGTCGGCTGCGCCACCGCATCCGACCGAATCCAACACGATCAGCAGAACGCGGGTCATTCTGGCTGCGCCACCACAACTTCGGGCGTCACGATATCGAATGCCGCCGCGAACAAAGCCTTGGTGTACGCCGTCTTCGGTGCCGAGAAGATCGCCTCCGCCTCGCCCTCTTCGACGATCTTCCCGTTCTGCATCACCAGGACGCGATGCGACAACGCACGAACAACTTTGAGATCGTGGCTGATGAACAAAAATGCCAGCTTTCGCTGTGCCTGCAGGTTTCGCAACAATTCGACGATCTGCGCCTGCACGGACATGTCCAGGGCCGATGTCGGCTCGTCGAGCACGACAAACTTCGGCTCGAGCGCCATGGCGCGGGCGATGGCGATGCGCTGGCGTTGGCCACCCGAGAACTCGTGCGGATATCGGTCCATCGTCGCCGGATCGAGCCCAACCTCATCAAGGGCGCGAGCAACGATATCCCTGCGCTCCGCAATCCGCAGTTGCGGATGTTGGACCAGCAGCCCTTCCTCGACAATACCCGCGATCGACAGGCGCGGCGACAGCGAGCCATAAGGATCCTGAAAAACCACCTGCATGGCCCGGCGACGTGGTCGCATCGCTGAAGCGCTCAACCCGTCGATCCGGTCACCAAGAAAAACCACCGGACCTTCGGACGCGATGAGCCGGAGGATAGCCAATCCGAGCGTCGTCTTGCCCGAGCCCGACTCGCCGACAACGCCGACCGTCTCGCTTTCGCGCACGCTGACCGAGACGCCATCGACCGCCTTCACATGACCGACCGTGCGGCGTAGAAATCCCTGTCTGATCGGAAACCAGATTTTCATCGGTCCGGCTTCCAGCAATGTCGCCGCGTCGACTGGAACCGGCACCGGCCGGCCTTTCGGCTCGGATGCCAGCAGGCGGCGGGTATACTCATGCTGCGGATCGCCAAAAACCCGCGCAACCCGGCCTTCCTCGACAATTTTCCCCTTCAGCATGACGCAGACATCGTCGGCAATGCGGCGCACGATGCTGAGATCATGGGTGATGAACAACATTGCCATGCCGAGACGCTGCTGCAATTCCTTCAACAACTTGAGGATTTGCGCCTGCACGGTCACATCGAGCGCGGTCGTGGGCTCGTCGGCGATCAGCAAATGCGGTTCGTTGGCAAGCGCCATGGCGATCATCACACGCTGGCGCTGCCCGCCGGACAATTGATGCGGATAGGCACCGATCCGGCTTTCCGCATCGCGGATGCCGACAAGTGCCAGCAATTCAAGCGTCCGCTTGCGCGCGGCCAGACCTCGCAAACCTTTGTGAAGTTCCAAAATCTCGCCGATCTGCCGCTCGATCGTATGAAGCGGGTTCAACGATGTCATGGGTTCCTGAAAGACCATGGTGATATCGTTGCCGCGCACCTTGCGCAGCGCATCCTCGCTGGCTTGCAGAAGATCCTGGCCATCGAACAGGATCCGACCGGACGGATGGCTTGCTGCCGGATAGTTAAGAAGCCGCAGGATCGACAGCGCCGAGACGGACTTGCCAGATCCGGATTCACCGACAAGCGCCAGCGTCCCGCCTTTGGCGAGCGAGAATGAGATGCCGTCGACCGCAAGGGTTTCGCGACCGCCCTGCCGGAAAGCGACGGAAAGGTTTTCAACCGAAAGCAAAGGGAGGCCGTTCACGCGAATGTCTTTCGCGGGTCGAAGGCATCACGAACGGCCTCGCCGGTAAAGACCAGAAGCGAGAGCATCAGCGCAATGATGGCAAAGCCACACAAGCCAAGCCATGGAGCCTGTAAATTCGCCTTGCCCTGCGCCAGCAATTCACCAAGCGAGGCTGAACCCGGAGGCAGGCCAAAGCCAAGGAAATCAAGCGATGTCAGCGTCGTGATCGAACCATTGAGGATGAACGGCAGGAAGGTCAACGTGGCGACCATGGCATTGGGCAAGAGGTGCTTGACCATGATCCGGCCATTCGACAGACCCAGAGCCCGGGCCGCCCGGACATACTCGAAATTTCGGGCGCGGAGGAATTCGGCTCGCACCACTCCGACAAGCGACACCCATGAGAACAACAGAAGAATTCCGAGAAGAACGAAAAAACTCGGGCTGATCACCGACGAAATGATGATCAGCAGATAAAGGGCAGGGATCGACGTCCAGATTTCGATGAACCGCTGGAAAAGCAGATCCGTCCAACCGCCGAAATACCCTTGCACGGCACCGGCGGCAACACCGATGACCGAGGAGATTGAGGCGAGGATGAGCCCGAAGAGCACCGAGATACGGAATCCGTAGATCAGACGTGCGACGACGTCACGCCCTTGATCGTCGGTGCCAAGCCAGTTCCACTCGATGTCCCGGCAGCCGGTGCCACCGCTCCGCTCGGCGATTACGCGGCATTGTTCGTCCTTGAGCAGCCAGGTCGGCGGCGCGGGCGCCGGCACGGGCAAGTCAAGATTGTGAGTGGAATAGGTGAAACGGATCGGCGGCCAGATGGCAAAGCCGTTCGCGGCGATTTCCTTCATGATAACCGGATCACGGTAGTCGGTATGGGCGAGAAAACCGCCGAACTTCTGCTCGGGATAATCGACGGCGATCGGGGCCAGCCATTCGCCCTTGTAGCGCACGAGGATCGGCCGTTCATTGGCGATCAATTCAGCGACCAAGCTCAGCAGGAATAGCACCATGAACAGCCAGAACGACCAGTAACCACGGCGGTTGGCCTTGAAGTTATCGAGCCTGCGCCGGTTGATCGGAGTCAGGTTGAGCCAGCCCTTGTTGGTGATCGCGGGGGGTGGCGCGGACGGCGCAACGGTCGAAAGCGGGGGGAGCGGTGTGACGTTCATCTCACGTCTCCCGCGTTTCGAAATCGATGCGCGGATCGATCCAAGTGTACATCAGATCGGAAATCAGATGCACGAAAAGCCCGATTAGTGCGAAAATGAAGAGGTTGGCGAACACGACCGGGTAATCGCGGTTGATGATCGACTCGAACGACAGCAGGCCTAGTCCATCGAGCGAAAAAATCGTCTCGATCAGCAGGGAACCGGTGAAAAGCGCGCCGACGAACGCACCCGGAAAGCCGGCGATCACGATCAGCATGGCGTTGCGAAAAACGTGGCCATAGAGCACCCGGTTTTCGCTCAGCCCCTTCATCCGGGCTGTCAGCACGTATTGCTTACGGATTTCGTCCAGAAACGAGTTCTTGGTCAGTAAGGTCGAAGTAGCAAAACCACCCAGCGCCATCGCCGTCACCGGCAAGGTAATATGCCACAGATAATCCAACACCTTGCCTGCGGTGCTCAACTGCGCCCAATTGTCAGAGTAGAGCCCGCGCAGGGGAAAAATCTGCATGAACGAACCGCCCGCGAATAGCACGACCAGCAGGATCGCGAACAGAAAGCCTGGGATCGCATACCCCAAGATGACGACTGCACTTGTCCAGACATCGAAACGCGAGCCATCGCTCACCGCCTTTCGAATGCCGAGCGGGATCGAGATCGCATAGGACAGAAGCGTCATCCAGAGGCCGAGCGTGACCGAAACCGGCAGCTTTTCCTTGATGAGTTGCAGAACCGGTGCATCGCGAAAATAACTTTTGCCGAAATCCAGTGTCGCGTAATCGCGCAGCATCTTCAGGAAGCGCTCATGGGCCGGCTTGTCGAAGCCGAACTGTTTTTCCAGTTCTTTGATAAAGGCTGGGTCAAGTCCCTGCGCGCCCCGATAGGCGGATGTGGCGTCGCCACCGCCGATTTGAGCGCTGGCATCGCCTCCGCTGCCGCCACCGACACGGTCGGATGCATTGCCACCTTGCCCCTGCAACTGCGCGATGACCCGCTCCACAGGCCCGCCGGGCGCGAACTGCACAATGATAAATGCAATCGTCAGCACACCCAGCAGGGTCGGGATCATCAGCAGCAGGCGGCGGGCGATGTATGCGAGCATGTACTATCCGGCCCTGCCGATGCGCTTGGCCTTTTCCGTGTCGAACCACCACGTTCCCGGCGCACCGGAAGCGAATTTGGGCTTCACCTCCGGTCGGCTGAACATATCCCAATAGGCCAGCCAATCGGTCGGGTTCCACCACATCGGCACCCAGTAGCGCCCCGCTCGCAAGATCCGATCAAGGCACCTGGCGGCTACCACCACCTCGGCATAGGTATCGGCACGGCCGACATGCTCGATCATCGCATCGACGGCTGGATCGGCGATGCCACCGATATTGCGTGAACCGTTCGTGCGAGCGGCCTCCGATCCGTAGACCGCTCTCAACGAATCTCCGGGAACGAGACTGCCACCTAAATTCCGGCTGGCGATGTCGAAATCGAATTCGTCCATTCGCCGCTGGTATTGCGCGGCATCGACGATGCGCGAGCGCGCCTCGATTCCCAATCTCTTCAGATTAGCCTGAAAAGGCTGGGTGTGTGGCTGGAGCGACGGCTGGAAGTCCAGAAACTCGATTTCGAACGGTCGACCGTTCGGCAGCCGCAGAAGGTTGCCGTCGCGCTTGCAGCCGGCGGCCATGAACATGTCGTTGGCCTGGCGCAATAACGCACGATCATTTCCCGACCCGTCGGAAACCGGCGGCACCCAGGGTGTGTCGAATACCTCTCCGGGCACTTTGCCCTGAAAGGGTGCCAGCAGCACGAGTTCGGCCGGTGATGGAGGACCCACGGCCTTCATCTCGGAGTTCTCGAAATAAGACGTCATCCGCTTGAACGACGAGAACATGATGTTCTTGTTCGTCCATTCGAAATCGAAGCAGAGAGCGATCGCCTCGCGAATGCGCGGATCGGCGAAAATTTCGCGGCGTGTGTTGAAGTGCCAGCCTTGGGCGGACGTGGCCTCGCCCCGGGGCAGGGCCTCGCGCTTCATCTTGCCTTCGCGCATGGCTGGAAAATCATAGCCCGTCGCCCAGATGCGCGAAGTGAATTCCTCGTGGAATGTGATGAGACCCGATTTGACCGCCTCGAACGCGACGTTGCGGTCCCGGAAATACTCGAACCGGATGCGGTCGAAATTGTTCTGGCCGACATTCACCGGCAGGTCCTTGGCCCAGTAATCCGCGACACGTTCGAATTCGATAAATCGCCCTTGTTCGAAGCGCCCGACCTTGTAAGGGCCGGACCCCAGCGGAGGATCGAGGGTTGCTGCCTCGAAATCACGATTTTCCCAATACTTGGCCGAAAAAATCGGGAGGCCTGCCACCAGCAGATGCAGATCGCGGCTGCGCCTGGGCGTGAAGCGAACTTCAACGATCGCATCGCCATCGGCTTCGACACTGATCACTTCATTGAGCACGAGGCGGTATGATGGGTGACCCTTGGATTTCAGGGTCCTGAACGAAAACGCGACATCCCTTGCCGTCAGCGGCGATCCGTCATGGAAGCGAGCTGAAGGCCGCAATGAAAAACGATACGTCAATCGGTCGGCGGCAACCGTGACCATTTCGGCCACCAGACCATAAAGCGTGCCAGGCTCGTCGCCTGAACCTGTCATCAGACTGTCGAAGCAGGCCTCCATTCCGGCCGCGCCGTCGCCCTTCAACACGAACGTGTTCAGCGTATTGAAGGTGTCAAAATTCTGGTTTCCACTCCCTCGCTTCAATTGCAGCGCGATTGTACCGCCCTTGGGTGCGGCCGGATTGACATAAGGAAAATGCTTGAAATCGGCGGGCAGCGCGAGTTCACCGAAGGTCGACAGGCCGTGGCTGCGGGTTTCGGTCACCGCGTTGGCGACACGGCCCGCCGGCAGGCCCATCATGACGGTGCCAGTACCGACGGCAGCTCCAGCAAGGACTGCACGGCGCGTCGGGTATGTTGACGTAAGTCGTGTCGTCACGATGCGACCTCCTTCGTCGATCCGATTCGTTGCCTTTCGGATCATGCAGGGCGAATGCCATGTGGCAACAGCCGATAGCGAACCGAGCCCGCGACGTCCACGAATCAAAAGGCCGGGCAGTGCCCGGCCCAGGGTATAGCGTCGCGGGCGACCGTTACTTCAGCGAGCGCAGATAGGCGATCACGTCGGCACGCTGGTCAGGCCTGGCGAGGCCGGCGAAGGCCATTGAGGTTCCAGGAAGATAGGCTTTTGGGTTCTTGATGAAACCGTCGAGTTGGTCGGCACCCCAATTTTCAGCCGCCTTGGCCTTGAGGGCCGCCGAATAGCCAAAGCCCGCGACCGCCGCCTTGGGCCGTTCGAACACGCCCCAGAGCCCCGGCCCGATCTTGTTCGCGCCGCCATTCTCGAAAGCGTGGCAGGCCTTGCAGGCGCCAATCGCCTTTTCACCACGGCCGGCATCTGCCGTCTCGAGACGTTTGGCTATGGGCTCCTCCGCCGCGCCTGCGGGTGCGGCGGCTGCGGCGGCAACCTCACCGCCCGGAAGATCGTATCCTGGCACTGCGGGTTTTTTCGGCGCGAATATGATGCCCGCGACCATATTGACACTGACGACCATCAGCAGCGTGCCGAGTACGGCGCCGGCAATTTTGTTCATCTCGATATTCATCGTCGCTCGACCCCCGGCGCCGGCACGTCGCCGCAAGCGCAAGACACAGGATAAAGTTGGGCACGGCTCGCAGGCAGCGCCAATTCGTCCGTTGCTTAGCCGCTTTGCGCTGCCCTTTGCAACTCGTATAAGCGGCGGAAGTGACGGACTATTCGCCGCTCCGGCGGGAGACCCGCGATTCAAGCCCCGACTCTTGCGATTTGCCCTGCTCCAGGATTTTGCCCAGGCCGATGTCCGATCCCCTCATCCTCATCCCGGCACGCATGGCTGCAAGCCGGCTGCCCGGCAAACCGCTTGCCGACATCAACGGCGTGCCGATGATCGTGCATGTCTGGCGACGGGCCTGCGAGGCGGGCATCGGGCCGGTGGCGGTCGCGACCGACAGCCCCGAGATCGTTGCCGCCATGGAGAAGGCCGGTGGCCTCGCCGTGATGACGCGCGACGATCACGCATCGGGCTCCGACCGCATCAAGGAAGCAGCCGACCTGCTCGATCCTGCCGGCCTTCACGACGTCATCGTCAATGTTCAAGGTGATCTGCCGACCATCGATCCACGCATGATCGCGGCGTCGCTGGGACCCTTGTCGAACCCGGCTGTCGATATCGCGACCCTCGCCGTCATCATCACCCGCGACGAGGAGAAGGTGGAGCCGAGCGTGGTCAAGGCCATCGGCAGCGAGATTGCGCCCGGCCATATGCGCGCCCTTTATTTTACCCGCGCGACCGCCCCCTCTGGCGATGGCCCGCTGTTTCATCATGTCGGTCTCTATGCCTATCGCCGAACGGCTTTGAACCGTTTCGTCGCCCTGCCGCCCTCCCCGCTGGAGCGACGCGAGCGGTTGGAACAGCTGCGCGCCATCGAGGCCGGCATGCGTATCGACATCATCGTCGTTGACGACGTGCCGCTGGGCGTCGATACGCCGCATGATCTTGAGCGTGCTCGCGCGATCCTGGCGCCGCGTCCCTAGCACTGATCGCCCGCGGCCGCCCTTACTCATTCCTGACGCATTTCCCCGGAGCCTCCACATGTCCCACGTCGTGTCGTATCAGGGCGAGCCCGGTGCCAATTCGCATACGGCGGCCCTCGAGGTTTTCGCCAGTTGCCAGCCCCTGCCCTGCGCCACCTTCGAAGATGCGCTGGGTGCCGTCGCCGATGGCACGGCGCGCTATGGCATGATCCCGATCGAGAATTCGATCGCCGGCCGCGTCGCCGACATCCACCATCTCTTGCCCGCCTCCGGGCTGCATATCGTCGGCGAGCATTTCCTCCCCATCCGATTCCAGCTGATGGCTTGCAAGGGCGCGACCTTGCCGGGGCTAAAAAGCGTGCAGAGCCACGTCATGGCTCTTGGCCAATGCCGCAAGATCATCCGGTCGCTGGGTCTCAAGGCCGAAGTCGCCGCCGACACGGCGGGTTCGGCCCGTGCCGTCGCCCAAAGCGGCGATCCGACGAGAGCGGCGATCGCCCCGCGCCTGGCTGCTGAAATCTACGGCCTCGATATCCTTCAGGAGGACATCGAGGACGAAAAGCACAATACGACGCGATTCGTCATTCTCTCGAAATACCCCGAATACGTCAGGCTTGGCGCTGTCGCGACCGTCACCACGCTGGTGTTCCGCGTCCGCAATATCCCAGCCGCGCTCTACAAGGCGCTAGGGGGCTTTGCCACCAACGGCATCAACATGACCAAGCTCGAGAGCTACATGCTCGACGGGCATTTCTCGGCGACGATGTTCTATCTCGATGTCGAGGGCCACCCCGACGATCCAGCGTTGAGGCGGGCGATCGAGGAACTGACCTACTTCTCCAAGGAAACGAAAATCCTTGGCGTTTATCCAGCCCATAACTACCGGCTGAACCTGCCTGAGGTCTGAGCGTCAGGGCAAGACGCCGTCGAGGGCCCAAGCCCGCATCAGCGTGTTGGCGATCGCGGTGCGGGGCGGAGACAAGAGCCCCTCCCCATGGCGTCGATCGAGGATGGCGATGACTTCGTCGCGACCGAACCAGCGCCCATCCTCGAGTTCGTCATGATCGAGGGTAATCGTATCGCCGAGCGCCTCCGCAATGCAGCCGATCATCAGGGATGATGGAAATGGCCATGGCTGGCATGCGAGGTAGCGGACGGTTCCTGTACGCAGCCCCGCCTCTTCCCAGGTCTCGCGGCGCACCGCATCCTCTAACGTCTCTCCCGGTTCGACAAAGCCCGCGATGCAGGAATAAACCCCGGGCGGGAATCGTGATTGCCGGGCCATGAAACATTTCTCACCGCGGACGACGAGCATGATGACCGCGGGATCGGTTCGCGGAAAGTGCTGGGCGCCACATGACGGGCATGCCCGCTTCCAACCCGAGCAGGCTGACAGCGTTCCGCTGCCACATTGCGCGCAGAAGCGGTGGCGCGCATGCCAATCGAGCATGGCCTTGGCCTCGCCAAGCGGTCCGATGCTCGACGCCGGCACCAGGCGCTGCATCGCGACCGAACGCAGATCGCTCACGTGCAACTGCGTGTTTTCCTTCAGATGCTCCATAAGCCCGCGATCGATCAGCGTGCCGAAGCACGGACTCAGATCATCGTCGATGCCGAGGAAAACCCGCTCATGCGCCGGTCCAAGCCCGGTTGCGGCGGCGATATCGAACCAGATCGACAGGATTTCGCCGTCACGCCTCATGACCGGCGTTTCACCCGCGATCACGATAGTCCGCGCGCGGGGATCATCCAGCAGCAAGGCGACCTCATCCTCGCGCTCGCGCAGTTCGGCCCGGCGGTCGAGGGGATTGTCGGCGAACCCCGTTGTCGCCGAGAGTTCGGCCCGAATCGTCTTCGCATCCATCAGCCAACTGATCCGCAAGCCAAGGCCAAACGCAAGGTTCGTCATCTCGCACGGTGTTCGCAAATATCGTCCAAAAGCGCCACTTATCCCGTCGACATGACGTCACGCGTCTCAACCGACGCTGAAAACGACCGAATGACGTTATCGGCCATCACAGTCCCACTGCGCGCGCCAGGGCAACGACCCGGGCATCGCGATCGGCGGGTGGAAGCGCGATGCGACTGCCGACGCCCCAGACCGGCCCGGTGCCTGCCGCATCACCGGGTTTTCGTCCGACGAGATGCACGTGAAGCTGGCGGACGACATTGCCCAGCGCGCCGACATTCAGCTTGTCATGAGGGCAAACGCTGCCGAGCGCCCTGGCGCTGACCCTGATTTCCCGCATCAGTTCCTGCGAATCGGCTTCGTCGAGATCAGTTAGGTCGACAAGCCCCGGGCGGCGCGGCACCAGGACAAGCCATGGATAACGTTGATCGTCCATCAGCAAGACGCGCGACAACGAAAGATCGCCGACAACCACCGTTTCAGCGCGCAGTCGCGCGTCGATGTCGAAATCTGTCTGCAAGATCACGCCCTCCTGCCTGCATATTCGATCGCCCGGTCTTCATGAATTTGCAAGGTTGCGTCGGCACAACCCTTGTGGCATTGCACTCGCCACGATGCGAAGGCGTGCGAGCGCGCGATCGTCAGGCGGGTTCGCGAGAGACTCTTTCCCTCGACCGCATCCACTGAAAACAGGTCGACGACAATCGATCGGTCTTCGGAAGGCGAAGCGATACCTCGTGGTTTCGCTTTTGGTAATTACGGTGACATGCTCGAATCCGTTTTCGGTTGACGATCGAAAAACGGAAACGAACCATTCGCTGCTGTAGCTCAGTGGTAGAGCACTCCATTGGTAAGAGTGTGCTCGCTCACCGAAAAACGCTGCAACGAGTGGAAGTTAGTGGTTTCGGTAAGGTCCTTCCGGTAACGGAGGGGCAACAGGTTGAAGGCGGTTTGGCTGTTGTAGCTCAGTGGTAGAGCACTTCATTGGTAATGAAGAGGTCGGGGGTTCAATCCCCCCCAACAGCACCACCCCCTCCCTCCGGCCACCCGTCACGCCCTGAATTCGATCAAAATTCGGCGTAAATCCGGTCGTGAAGGCCGTACGCTTTTTGTGGTTTGTCCGCATTGGGAGCACGTGCTGCCCACAATGGAGTGACACAATGCAAATGACCACAATCATCGGCCTGGAACTGCAATCGATGGCCGACAAGCTTCACGCTGACCGAGACTATCTGGGACCCAGCCTCCTTGACATGGCCATCGTAACCTCTGCGTTGCGCATGGCTGCGGAAGTCTTGATGGATAACCCGGAGGCCATCCGCGAGCACGGTTGCCGCATGCTCGATGCGTTGGAGACCGACAATTTGGCGAACGGTCAGCTCGCCTATATCCCAATGCAAAGACGGAACGGCGTGCACCTTCCGCCGGACGCCGAAATCCTCGCGTGAAACGAAGGCCGCTGGCGACCCCAGCGGCCTTTTTCGCGTTTCGGCATGAGCCGTTAGGCGGCAGCTCGCGCGGTGATCCCATTGAGAATGTCTACGATTGTCACAACCTGTTCGCGCTGGAAGACACCCTCCGGACCCATGGGGTCAACGTCTGTGAACGGGCTTTCGTAAAGCAGCCTTGCGTCCATAGACCCACGTTCAGTCAAATGGTCGACGATCATATTGATAAATTCGATCTGATTGGCCGACGCATTCGCGTCGCTCAGGAACGCGGTGAAAGCGATTTTGGCTGCCTCCCGATCCAAGCCGACAAGCGACCGCACGAAAAGCCCTAGCGCTCCACGGGCGCGCAGCTGCTCGATCTCGAAGGGCAGCGTGCCGACTGAAAGGAACATACGCTCAAGCTCCGCAAGGTCGGTCGATGTCAGCGGTTCGTTTCGTCGAAGCTTGAGGATCGCGATATGGTTCTCGTGGTCCTTCAAGAAATGCCGAGCCTTCCGGCGGAAGCTCTCCATGTCGGTACCGATGCTGATCCCGTCGAGCACCACCTCGACGTCCTGCCCGATCTCATCCTCGAAGTCTGTGTAGACGATGGGGCGGCGCTTGAGCTCGATCAGCTTGACCAACGCGCGCAACCGGCGACGTACCTGATCTAGCATCGGGACGGTGATGTCTTGCCAGAATTCATCGGATTGAAGGTCGAGGATCAGCGCGAGTTCCTTGGCGACCATGGGGACATTGGCCAGACCTTCGAGCAAGCTGGCGATTTGTACGACCTTTTTGCGCAGGCCGTCGAATGTTCGCTCTGACCGTAGGACCGCAAGCTGCGTTCTCAGGATCAAGAGGTCGAATTGCTTGGCCTCAATGTCGTCATCCGTCACGTTGGATGGCAGCCCGGCGATGTGGTCAATCAATTCCGATCGCTCGTCCACGCCGAGCCGCGTCCACGGACCTTCGCCAGTGTACTTCTCAACGAAGCGGCGCTTCGGTCGGACGATAAAGTTGTCGAGGCTCATGCCCGCAACCTCGTCACGCAGCTGACGCACGACACTGTCTCGGAGGTCACGGAGCTGCGCTTCGTGGTCCCGTGATGAACCAGGTTCGCTTGCATAGACGACGGGAGATGGCGGCTGCGAATAGCCGCCCGCATCCGACGGTGGGGCATCTTCAGCGGGTGACTTGTCCAGTTCGCCTACAAGCTCGACGCGGGCCGCAAAGAGGCCTTTGCTGAGCGAGTCGCCCGATGCTCCTTCGGCTAGCTCCGGGTTCTGGTTGAAGAACTCGAAATTCTGGCAGAAGTCGAAAACCTGAAAAAACTCTTTGTGCTGGCCCGGTCCAAACAGGTCAGGGCAAAGCCGCGTGCCACGTCCGATCATCTGCCAGAATTTCGTCTTCGACCGGACGATCTTAAAGAACACCAGATTGACGACTTCCGGCACATCGATGCCGGTATCGAGCATATCGACCGAGATCGCGATGTGGGGCGCTTTGGCGACCTGGCTGAAATCGTCGATCAGCGACTGCGCATACTCTGTCTTGAAGTCGATCACCCGCGCGAACGATCCCTTGAGGTGCGGGTAATTGGCATCAAACCGCTCGGCGATGAATTGCGCGTGGTCATGGTTCTTCGCGAAGATGATGGACTTGCCCAGCCGGTCGCCATCGGCAACCTTCAAGCCCTTGGTCATCAGGTGTTCGAGCACCTTGTCGACAGTGTCCTTGTTGAACAGCCACTTGTTGACCGCAGCGGCCTCGACCCGGTCCGGGACATTGCCGTCCTCATCCCATTCCACCGCGTCCCAGAGCTCTTTTTCTTCATCTGATAGCTCGTCGTATCGGATGCCTTCACGCTGGAACTTGAGCGGCACCGAGACGGCCTTGGGCGGAACAAGGAAGCCGTCCCTCACCGCCTCATCAAGCCCGTAGGCGTCCGTAGGAACGCCGCTCTGGAGGTTGAACAGCCGATAGGTGTCGCGGTCGATGTCATCCTTCGGCGTCGCTGTGAGGCCAACGATCAGGGAGTCGAAATAGTCGAAGATCGCGCCGTATTTCCGATAGACCGAGCGGTGCGCCTCATCGACCACGATCAGATCGAAATGACCCGGTCCGAAGCGTCGCTTGCCGTCCTTGGCTTCGTCGATCAGGCCCATCATCGTCGGATAGGTCGAGACATAGACGCGCCCCGTGGCCGACTTCTCAGTCACCAGATTGACCGGCGACGCGTCGGGCAGGAATTTCTTAAAGGCGTTGATCGACTGGTTCACCAGCGCGACCCGGTCGGCCAGAAACAGGACGCGCCGCACCCAGTTCGCCTTCATCAGGAAGTCGCTCAGGGCGATGACAGTGCGCGTCTTGCCCGAGCCAGTCGCCATGACGAGCAGCGCACGGCGCAGGTGATCTTTCTCGAAGCTTTCCGCCACCCGGCGGATGGCGCGCGTTTGATAAAACCGCTCGACAATGTCGCGGTTGATCTCGATGGACGCCAGAGGCTTGAGCGTTGTCCTGCGGCGGATCGCCAGCTCCAGCTCGTCCTTGGTCAGGAAGCCCTGAATGCTGCGTGGCGGATAGCGCTTATCATCCCAAATCCAATGCTCGTAGCCGTTGGTGTAGAAGATGATGGGACGCTGCCCAAACTGCTTTTCAAGGCAATCCGCATAGAGCTTGGCCTGCTGCTGGCCGACACGCGCATCGCGCTTCGTGCGCTTGGCTTCAACGATGCCGAGCGGCTTGCCGTCATCACCCCATAGAACATAATCGACGAAGCCCTCGCCGGTGTTGTTGGGCATGCCCCTAACGGGAAGCTCGGTGTCATGGCCCGGTTTGGTGAAGGTCCAGCCTGTTTCAGCTAGCAGAATGTCAATGAAGGCGTCGCGGGTTGTCGCCTCATCGTAGTCGTGACCATCAGGCACCTTGGCGTTGGCGAGCTTGGCTTTGGCAATCTCGGCGCGGGCAGCGGCGATCTCCGCTTCCAGCTTGGCCCGCTCACCTTCCGATGCCAGCAGCTTGCGCTCGGCATCGTCTCTGGCCTTGACTGTGTCGGCGAAACGTTTGGCGATCTCCTGAAGCTGCCGAAGGTTCGATGCGGGGATCGATGATGTGCGCGGCAAGGCATCGGGCGAAAACACCACGGTAGGATCCGGCTTCGCTTTGCGCCCGTAGGTGTGTGCTAGCCAGTAGGAGACGTGGAATAGCTCCCGAAGAGACGTCACCGCTGAGGCGTGCGGAACCGCCCTAGCATCGTGCACAGCGCCGTTGCCGAGGTCCTTGATGATCTTGGCTTTGGCGACGAGCGCTTGGCCTACCAGTTTCTGGAAGGTCGGCTCGTGGATGCGCGCGGAAAGTGTGGTTTCGTAGGGGTCTTTAAGGCTCGGTTCGAAGCGGTAGAGCCATTTGACGGTGACCTCTAGCGCGAGACGAGCATAGAAGCAGGCTGCGCGCGGGTCAGCATGGGCAAGGCTTTCCGCACGCTCGGCGTGCTCGGAAACCTCGACAAACTCCGGTTGAAGGAACGCGAACTGAGTCATGCCACGCCCCTCCTTAGCCTCGGTAGACAATGTTGGAATCAACCTGATGCGAAAGATATGGAGTGAACCCTGCGAGCAAGATGGATATCGCCACCATGTCACGCATGTCGATATCGCGGCGGGCATTGGCGGGTCGCCCCGCATGACGAATTCCGGGATAGTCCGACGCAAATCCGTAGAGGTTCTTCATCGCATCACGAACTTTGTCGTGCGGCCAGACTGTATTGGGCAATCCGCCGAGTTGATCGCAGATCCGACCCAACGTGTTCTCGGTGATTGCCGGGCAAAGCTGCGCGATAGCTTCCAGCAGGTTCACCTGCTTTTGAATGCAAGTCTTGATGCGGTTCGGCGATGAATCCGAACGCAGGTCGCGAACGGAATCCTCGAAATCACCCATGAGCTGGTGCAGGTGAGCGTCGGCGCGTGTCACCGTCTTCAACTCTGTCACCATCCGCGCGAAGACGCCGGGCAAGGTGGGGTGCAAGGTGAATGGACGGCGTAGGTCGTAGCGCAGGCTGAACTTGGTCAGGAAAGCCTCAACAAGCATGAAATATCGGTTGGCGAGCGGATCGCCACCGAGATCGAATGCGACAGCGTGAGCACGTTCCAGAAATCCTATGACAGCATGTTCGTCGCGGAACTGCTCCGCCAACACACGACGAAACTTTGATTTGGAGCGCGCCGGAATGGCGACGGCGTCCGCCAACGTTTCGGGCGTCAGTTGAATTGCGAAGGCTGCTACAAGCTCGCGGTAGAGCTCCGAGAACAAGTCCTCAGGCGCATCGGGATGCTTGCCAAGCTTCAACCAGATATCGCGCCATGTTTCTGACCAGATCGGAAGGAACTCACCGCGCATGGGTTAAAGCTCCCCGCGAAATGCGCGATGCTGGATTGCAGCAAATAGGGCGTCGAGTTGAACAAGATGGAATTTATAAATCTCTTCAGTAAGACGCGTTTCTATGACTTTCACTGCAAATCTTTGCTGCAATCCAATCGGAGGAACAGGCAACCGAATTGCGCACATCTCTTTTGCGTTTATGTTTGCCATACCAATGATGCTTTTGCACATTCCTCGAAGTGTGGCCTTGCCATGGGATGAATTGAGATAAGCCGAGACATATTCGGGGTGAGCCTTTTCATTCAATCGAAGCCTTACTAAGTAGCCCGCAAATGCAAACCGCCGTTGATCCCTGAACACAGCGGTTTTTCCAACGAGATCAGGACTGTTGGTTCGATTGAATAAAATATCGCCCTGCCGTACGGTATACTTCTCGACATCACGTCCTTCCAGATCAATAAATTTTAGATCATTAAGCAGCCAGTCGCCGGCATAGGTTATGTTTCCCATACGCAGAATTGGGAAAGCTCCTTTGTCGCCAGCCTTTCCGCTCGTGCCGTATTGGGTTTCAGCAGCCAGACTTGAGATTGGCATGAGCGGCCAGCCGCGCGGGTTCTCAGAAACATCCCGCAGAAGTTCATCGAACAGCGATTGCCGTAACCCTGCTAACCACGCCAGAGCTTCTCGACGTTTGCGGCGCAGACTGTCGACTTGATCGAGGATTGATGCAATCCGCCGCTGTTCATCCAGCGGTGGTAGGAGGATTTCCGCGTTTCTGACAATTTGCTGATTTATGTTCGGTTGCGCTCCCCCAACACCACGACGAATGAATTCGGCTGAAAGCGCCTGCAAGGCATGAAAAAGATATCTTTGATCACCCTTCTTGGGATCAGGTACGATGTGGCACACGGCCTGATTGGTCGTTGCCTGCATCCCCAGTATGCCTACACGACCGACGGTTGCGCCGTACATGGCAACTAACAATGCACCGGCAGGTACAACTCTCAATGCTGTTTCGCTGACGGCAATGTCCGTGACGGTTTCTTCTGATTCCGTGATTAGGGACTCACGCAATTCCCCAGATTTTACCCATGGAATTCCACCACCATAGTATCGCTCAGCTTTGTCCCTCGCAGGCGTTGTTCCACTGCCAGTAGTGCAAAATGATCCAATTGTGACGGTAGGCCAGCGGCTCATCCCACCATCTCCTCAAGCTTGACCAACCCTTCGGAAATCTCGGCTTCCAGTGCCTTCAGCTTGGCGATGATCTCTGCTGGGCTATCATGCTTCACTTCTGCATGGACCGTCAGCTTGTAGCGGTTGAGCGAAAGATCATAGACGCCATCCTTGGCAATATCCGCCTTGGGCACGCAAAAACTCTGCGCCGTGCGCGGGTGTTCCAGCTCTGCACCGTTACGCTCCTTCCATCGCATCAAGATATCGGGCAGATTGTTCTTCTCATGCTCGGCTTCCGTGAGCGCGACCAAAGGCACTGGTCCATGCTTCTCTTTGGGCAAAAGGTCCGACCGCTTGTCGTCCAGCGACAGGCCGTCCGCCTTCACGTCATAGAACCAGACGTTATCCGTGCCGCCCACGCCCGTCTTAGTGAACATCAGGATTGCGGTCGAGACGCCCGCATATGGACGGAACACGCCAGACGGCAGGGAAATCACCGCGTCCAACTTGTTCTCCTCCACCAATAGCTTGCGGATGGCCTTGTGAGCTGTGGAAGAGCCGAAAAGCACGCCGTCCGGCACGATCACCGCCGCGCGCCCGCCCGTGCGCAGCAGCCGCAGGAATAACGCGACGAACAGAAGCTCGGTCTTCTTCGTCTTGACGATCTGCTGCAAATCCTTCGCGGTCGCCTCGTAATCGAGCGAGCCAGCGAAGGGCGGGTTTGCGAGGATCAGGCTGTAGGCTTCCTTCGCATCGGGGATGTCTTCGGCCAACGAATCCCGCGCGTCGATGACCGGGTTTTCAATGCCGTGCAGGATCAGGTTCATCGAACCGATGCGCAGCATGGTCGGGTCGAAATCGAAGCCGTGGAAGGCGCTGTCGTGGAAATGCTTGCGCAGGGCCGGATCGCGGAAAATCTCCGGATGTTTCTCCCGCAAGAACTCGCCTGCTCCTACGAGAAACCCGCAGGTGCCAGCGGCAGGGTCGCAAATGATATCCTTCGGCGTTGGCTCGGTCAGTTCCACCATCAGCTTGATGATGTGGCGCGGGGTACGGAATTGGCCGTTCTGCCCCGCGCTCGCGATCATGCCGAGCATGTATTCGTAGACGTCGCCCTTGGTGTCGCGATCATCCATCTTCACCTTGTCAAGCTTGTCGACGACCTTGGCGAGGAGCGCGGCTGAGGGAATAGCGTTGCGCGCTTCCTTCATGTGCTTGGCCATGTTGCCGTCCGCCGCGACCTTCTCCCGTATGAAGGGGAAGACGTGCTCATCGACGACCTGAAACATCTCTTTCGGCGTCATCAGCTTGAAACGCGACCAGCGCAAATCGTCATAGAGGCGACCGCCGAGCTTGCGCATTTCCTCATCGCCGCGCCCATCGCGGCCTTGCGGGAAGATGCGGCGCTCCATCGGGATTTTCAGCATCGCGGCCTTTGCTTCTTCCCGGGTGTGGAGCTCATCGAGGCGCTTGATGAAAAGCAGATAGGTGATCTGCTCCATCACGCTCAGCGGGTTCGATAATCCGCCCGACCAGAAGTCGTTCCAGATGCTATCGATTTGGCTTTTGACTTCGCCCACGATCATAACGCCCCTGCTTTCCTACTCAGTGTGTCGATATGTTTGATTTCACGCCATCGCTGCGTCGCGCGCTTTGACGAAGTCTTTCCAATTGGACACGATGACCGGCTTTTCAGCCGGTTTGTCCTTTTTGGAGTCAACATCAAGCCGCAGTCGCTTTTCGAAATAGTAGAGAAGTGCGCAGCGAACAGGAATGACAGCCTGCCCATCCGGCATGTCGTAATCGAGCGCGATGGTATGACGCTGGCTTTCCGTCAGATCGGGGTTCGGTGTGAGGATCACATCGAAGAACGATGTCCATTGCCTGTCCTGATCGCGCTTTGCATCCGATACTTCCTCGGCGCGCAAGTCCCGACAGCGGGACAGGATAAAGTCCTTGAACTTGCTTTCGAGATGGCAATAGGCCCGGACGTGCCAACGAAGGCCATCATGCGCAAAGGCATGCGGGGTGACGCGCCGCCAGATGGCTTCCGGCCTTGTGGGGTTCATCGACTGATATTGGATTTCGACTGACGTTTCCGCGCGGATCGTCGCGATGAAACGCTTCAGGATTGCAGGCTCGATACGCCGCGCGGGCACAGGCATAGCATCGACTTGCGGCGGTCGGACTATCCAAGTGTCGTCCAGCTTGATGATCCGGTCGGCTATGGTCTTGAGCTGAACGAGATAGCGATCCGCGTTCGGCTCCATGAAGCGCGGCGCAAACTCGGGCGTCGGCACATAGCGCTTTTCGCTCGAATCGTAGCGCAGATTTTGCGGCGCAAGCTTCTGGTACAGCGTCAGATCGTTCGATGCCTGAGGCACGGAAACGCCGAAGCGGTCGGTGATATCCGCACGTCGAACACCACCTTCCCAGAACGTCCGAAACTCAATGAATTCAAGCCGTTGCTCCGTTCCCCAACGGAGTCGTCCTTCCTCGTTGTCCACAACCGCACACTCCAGACCAGACAAGTTTCTTGACAGGTCCGCATCCGAACCAGTAGTGAAACTATACGCTTCTGGCTCGTGGGGTCAATGAAATCCCGGCGAACTTACAGAGAACATCGATTGGAACAAGGACGGTTGAAATGGCGAAGGCAACGGAACAGACGGATGCAAGCGAGAAGCGTCAACGCGCGCCTCGTCTCCCAATTTCGGGGAAAACGAAGATGGTGCTGTGGGCTCGGGCGGCAGGCCGCTGCCAGTATTCCGGGTGCAACCACATCCTGATCGGCGACCTGATTTCGGGGCGCTCCGAGATGAACGCATCCTACATCGCCCATATCATCGCCGATGCGTCGGAAGGGCCGCGCGGGGATGCGGTTCTGTCTCCCAAGCTCGCAACCGATGTCAGCAACCTGATGCTGATGTGTGACAAGCACCACCGGCTGATCGACCGCGAAGATGTAGCAAGCCATCCGCCCGACTTGCTCCGGGCTATGAAGCAAGCCCACGAGCGGAGGATCGAAACGCTCAGTGCCATGACTGAAGACAAGAGCGCCCACGTCTTGCGGTTCGCAGCGCGAATCGGCGCGAACGAGTCGCCAGTTGCGCTTCATGCCATCAAGGCAGGCATGCTGCCGGATCGATATCCCGCCGAGGGAGACAAGACCATCGACCTCGACATAACGGGTCTGGAATTGGCGGACAGCGATCCAGAGTTTTGGACGGTGCAGATCAGGAACCTGAGGGCGCAGTTCGCGGAAAAGGTTCGAGGGCGTTTTGAGCGGGGAGAGATCAAGCGTCTGGCTGTGTTTTCGCTGGCACCGATCCCACTGCTCATCGAACTCGGCAGACTGATTTCCGACATTGCCGATGCAGAGGTGATGCAATTGCTGCGAGAGCCCAAAGGATGGGCGTGGCAGGAGACCGCCGAGCCGCTCGCCTTCCAGATCAACGAATGCGAGGCACGCGCGCCGCGCGTAGCCCTGAAACTGGAAGTCAGCGCGCCAATCTCAGACGAGCGGGTGCATGATACGCTTGGCACCGAATTGCCGATCTGGTCGATTTCCGTTCCGACACCGCACAATGACATCATTCGCAGGCGCGATCATCTCCGCGACTTTCGCCAGACGCTCAGGCGGACTTTCGAAGCCATTAAGGCGCGAAACGGCGAAGGTGCTCACATTCATCTTTTCCCTGCGACGCCGGTTTCCACCTCGGTGGAGATCGGGCGCGTTTGGATGCCCAAGGCTCACCTCCCGATGACCATTTATGACCAGAACCGCGCTGCTGGCGGGTTCAGGGCAGTCACGAAGATCGAGCATCTTGCAATGAAGGGAGCGGCGTGATGAGCACAATGCTTGCAAACGCGTTTGGGCGAACGCTCGATGATTTTCTCGATGATCTCGAAGCCGAGCTTGAGATAACTGACAGCCAATACGAGGCCGCAGAGCGCAGCTATAAGTCTGTCGGCGATTGGCTCAATCGTCCGGGTTCAAATCTCGCCGCATACGATCCGAGCATCTACGTGCAGGGCTCATTTCGCCTTGGTACAGCGATCAAGCCGCTCGGTGAAGATGACGAGTATGACGTCGACGCTGTTTGCCAGCTGAAGCGGTTCACAAAGCAGCACGGCTCGCAGGCCAAGCTGAAAGAGTTGCTCGGTCGCGATCTCCAAGCCTACGCCAGTGCTCGCAACATGCTTAAGCCGGTCGAAGAGCGGCGGCGGTGCTGGACCCTGCACTACGCCGACGAGGCACAGTTCCATCTCGACGTCGTGCCAGCCGTGCCAAATGCTGCTCAGCAAAGGGCGCTGTTGGCCGCCCGGGGATTACCAACAAACCTCACCGAGACCGCAATTTCAATCACGGACAAGACCCATCCGCAGTATCGCAACCTCTCGGACGATTGGCCTCGCAGCAACCCCAAGGGCTACGCAGAGTGGTTCAAGTCGCGCATGGCTTCGGTCTTCGAGCGGCGCAAGCGGATCATCGCGCTGAACCAGAGGGCAGATGTCGAGAACATTCCCGACTACAAGGTCCGAACACCCCTGCAGTCAGCTATCAAATTTCTGAAACGGCATCGCGACATCATGTTTTCCGGCGACATGACCGATGCACCAATTTCGATCATCCTTACGACGCTGGCAGCGCACGCCTATCAAGGCGAAGAGACCACCTCAGCAGCGCTGGATCGCATTCTTGCGGACATGCCTCGTTACATCATCGATCATTACGGCGTGAGCATCGTCGCAAATCCAAGCGATCCATTGGAAAACTTCGCTGATAAATGGGCCGAATTTCCTACGCGTAAGACGGCGTTCTTCGAATGGCTTGATCGGGTGCGGAAGGATTTTGCTGCTGCTGCCAGTGCCTATGACCGGCAGGGGGTTGGACGAGCTTTGGCTACATCCATGGGTACCGCGCTCACCGAACGCGCCCTCAATCGGAGCGGATCAAAATCCCTTTTCGGATCGATCACGTCGTTTTTGACCGAAGCCAAGGACTTGGTCTTGAACGCGAGTCATCGACGGCGTCCGAGGTGGCCCCAGAGTCTCTACGGCAGCGTTTCGATCACATCAGCCTCCTTCACGCGAGACGGGTTCCGGTCTGTGGCAATCGCCAGCAATGGCCCGGCGGTTCAGAAAAAGGGCTCCCTTCGATTTGAAGCAACGACGAATATCTCCGAGCCGTTCAAGGTTTACTGGCAGGTTGTGAATACGGGACGGGAGGCAGAGCGCGTGAGGGGCTTGCGCGGCAACTTTGATTACGTCGAGCGCGGGGGACTGACGAAAACGGAAGGCACCCAGTATGCAGGCACGCACGCTATAGAATGCTTCATCGTGAAGGACGGCGTGCTGGTAGCCCGAAGCGGGCCGTTTTTTGTCACAATCCAGTAACTACCCGATGTTCGAGCACTATAGGCCGCGCGATTGGCGCAATTGACGCCCGCGCCCCGCCCGCTGATCGTTTCCTTCCCCACCCTGGGAGGCCGGTCCGGGCTGGCCGGAGCCGTTCGCATCGGCCTGCGTGCCAGCTAGATCGCGACCACGCGCTAGCCTAAAGCGTGGTCTGTCGGCAGAACCCCCACGATTTGAATGCCTTGCCGCTCACGGGCCATTGCAGGGCAACGGCGAGGGCAACGTTGGGGCGCATCGAACCTGCATTTGGTCCGGACGGTCCGGGCTTGGACGCTATGCCAACTCGCCGCGTCATCTCGCCAAGCAGCGACAACGACGTCAGCCCTTCGTCTTGCATTCTGTATCGAGTTTCAAGAAACAGCCCGGACCGCCCGGACCGAAATCTGCGAGCCGCGCCACAGTGTGCGTGGCGGTTGCCCGGATATTGATCTCGGAACGATTACCTCACGTATGGATGTGATCACGCATCACCCGGGATGAAGCGGTCAGAAGGGCGTGTCGAGGACGCCGCTGAACCGCCCTTGCCTCGGCTCTTGGACGCCAACGTCTGCGTTCGGTCGGAGCCCGATGCCCTTGTGACGGCGTGGACGGCCATCACATTCACCCGAACGCGGACGATCCTCGTCAAGATCAGGGAATGCAGCTTTGAGCTTCGAACCAAACGTGTTTGCCGCAATGGCATGCTCACCGCTGCGCTGCGCCCAAGCGCAGAATGCCGCATAAAGCTCGCCCTTTTCGACTGTGTCAGCGGGGTTGCGTGTGCACACTTCTGAGACGAACGCCTTCACGGGCGATGCAAGGTTTACCATGTCATCACGAGCGCTTAGCGCGCTGTCCGGCACGATGAATCGACCGTGCTTGGCCAATCGGCGCCAGCCCGCGAGCGACCAGTTCAGGATGGCGGGCAGCTCCGTAGCGAGTTTGGCATCAAGGTCCTTGTCTTCTTCGCCAAGGAACGACCGCTCCATCACCATCGGCACAAGGCGAGAAGCGAAAGCCGAGGAGGCATCGGACAGGCGCGGCAGTTCGTTAGTGGTCATGATGAAGCGGGTGGTAAGCCGGTGCGTGACGGCCTGCTTGTTCTTCCGGTCGATGGTGACGGAATCCTCACCTGTGACGCGAAGCATCGTCTCGATGATGCCGACGCTGTTCGCTCTTGGGCCGATCCGCATATCGTTCATGATGGCCAAGCTCTTGCCGATGAGGCACTCCATGCCGAACCGCTCGCCGAGATTTGCCGCGCTGGGGTCGCAGACGTTCGCTTCGCCGACCAGCCGCCGCAGAAGCCGCATAATCGTGCCCTTGCCGGAGCGCGGCGGTCCGATCAGCATGAATGCCTTCTGGTGCGAGGTGTCGGTGGTCAAGAGGTAGCCGAACACCTCCTGCAAAGTGTCGATAGACGCTGGATCATCGCGCCAGATGCTGCCGAGAAACAGAAGCCACGCGGACGGCTCGGGGGCGTCCGGCACATAGTCGAAATCGACGCAGTTCAGCGCGAAGAGGTTGGCCGTGGGGGCCATCACCTCGCCTGTGGGCACATTCACGATGGCGTTGCGACACACGACAAGATGGCGCGGATCGGGTCCCGCCTCGCCGAGCCAGCATGGCGGAGCCAAGGCGGTTTGCTCGCGGTTAACCATGGCCTCCAGCGCGTGCGTGACATCCGTGATGTGCTTTCTCCGTGGATTGAAGGGGCGCGGCTTGCCGTCCCTCCCTGCTGGTGCGCGGGCATTCTCCAAGAGCGCGTAAAGATCGCGCTCAATCACTTTTGGCTCGACCAGCCGATAGATCGGAGCGCTGTAGTCGTACCAGTCGCCTGCGCTGCTAAGCAGATGTGGCCGGAGCTCGGCGAGGACATGCCGGGCAATCTTCATGGGTGCGTTCGGGTCGAACACCAGCGTTCCGTCACCGGACGCTGGTAGCCATTTGGCCAGCACACCTTCATGCTCGGCGATGTCCAGAAGCTCACACAGGCGCTTGAGCCCAGTCGTGGGCTCGCCAGCCTCGCGCGAGGTGGCGGTCTGCGCGGCCTTGCCGCGCTTGTCCGCCTCCTCATCGCCCCTGAGCTTGGCTATGCCGATCACCAGCTTGTCGGCTTCGTCGACCGACAGCCCGGCGCGCAGCAATGTGCCAGCGAGCGCCATGCAGATGTCGTCGCGGTTGCCTTTCGTGCGCGGGTAGCGCGCCAAGACGACCGCCAAAAAGGCGTTGAGCCGCAACAGGCGCTCGGCCTCAGCCCATGACAATTCGGGGACGCTCTGCGAAACCGTGTCGAAACCGACGACTTCATCCGTCTCATGCACTGAAGGCGGAAAGACGGTTTGGCCGCCGTTGCTGCGCAGCTCGATCACCATCGTCTTCTTCAGCCGGAGCGCGGTGGCTAGGCTTTCGGGAACCATGAGCTGTTGGGTCTTGCCCGCATCAGGGCACCGAATGAGCCGATGCGAGCGGGGATTGGATTTCCGGCCAAAGGTCAAACCATCAGGCCAAACCAGCGACGCGACCTCCGCCGCTTCCGGCATATCGAAGTCGATGTCGCAAAGACCGCCGCTCCGTTCCCCGAGCACGACCCCAACATTATGAAGGCCGGAAAGCGACGCAGGGTCCGTGATGGAATTCGCGTCCCAAGCGCCCTCGGGCTTCTTCTCTCGGAACCCAAGCCGCAACACCTGCCAGTCCTGAGCGCAATACCACGCGACAAGACGTTGACGTTCGTTCAGCCATTCGGCTTCGTTCATTTCGCTGAAGGAGCGGTGCATGGCTCACTCCCTCAGATAGCAGGGGGGTCGGCAGGCTCGGAGCTTGCCGACGCCTTGGCGTCCATCCATGCGCGGATGTCGCTCTCACGCCATGCCACACGGCTGATGCCGATCTTGATCGGCTTGGGGAATTCGCCTCGCTTCATCAGCCGGTAGATGTGCGGCTGGCAAAAGGGTATCAGTACGCGAACGTCATTGATTGTCAGGAAGCGGTCCATGTTTGTCTCCGGCAGTCTGTTGCTGTCGGAGACCCTGTGCCTGACCCCAAGCTTCATTAAGCGCCTTGAGATTGCGACGTTCTTTTGCATAAGCCAGCGGTGACGACTCAGACACGATTAGTCCGTCGCGCGCCCAGGAATAGATCGTGTCCTTGTTCACCCCTGGCCAAAGCGGGGCCAGGCAAGCGAACACGAACTCAATAAAATCGCTCGACTTCGCGCTCCTGTCGCCTTCGACAAGGTGCTCGGACTCTCGCAGCTCCGTCCCGCTTCCCTTGTGAAGCCTGGCAACTCGGTTGAACTTTTTCTCCCAGAGCGTCACCAACTCCGTGGCCATACCGAGCTGAAATCCGTCCAACTGAGGCCCGCGTGATTTCGGCACATGGTGGGTCAAGGCCGATTCTGCGCATTCCAGCGCATCAACGAGCAACGGCTTCAACTCGGGCCGAAAAAGCTCGCTGGTAGCCGGACTTTGCATCAGTCGCATCAGCTTGCGCAAAGGGCCGACTGACGACTTGGCGCAAACCATGATCTCCGCTTGCCGTTCGGCAAAACTTCGTGAGCCATAGTAATTGTAATGCGAGCTGAAGGCGCGCTTGGCGCAGCCGATGATTTCCTGCTGCAGAGCGGACACCGTCAGCTCCGGGGTACCATCGGCCGCCTTCAGCTCTATTGTGTCCATTTTAAATCTGCTGTGAATTTTGCTCACGTGTTTTGTCGTGAACACCTTATCAATGCGTCTCAGCCGCAACAAATCAGCCGAATGCAGTTTCACTTCCATGGTCGCTCTCCTTTGAACGACCTGCATAAACATAATGAAGTTGGTGCATGTCAAAACATATATTGCGTTAACCAATCATTTTTTACACACAGATGTAAGTCTGGACATGCACGTTTACTATAAAAATCAAAAATGATTTGCTCTTTTCATAATGCACTCCTCTCCCACATTGACAAAGCCTGTCGCCGTTCTGTTAGGCGCTCATAGCGATCGTAGACACCAACAATCCCTTTCAGCTTGTGACCGATCACGAGCTCCGCCGTGATGACATCCACCCCAAGGCGCGACAGGCCGCTGCGAACCGTGCGGCGGATGTCATGAACGACCCAAGGCTCAATCGCCTTCGTGTCCGCGCCAGCCGCCTTCAGTTCGGCGATCAAGCCCTTGTCCAGCAGTTCTTTACCCTTGCTGAAGCCATTGACCGGGCGCACGCCGCTGGTCGTCGTGAAGATGAAATCGTCCCTCGTCCACTTGGGCAGTGATTGCAGAAGCGCCCACGCCCTGTCGCACAGCGGCACGAGATGCGGGCGACCGCCCTTGAAGAAAGAAGCCGGGACTTCGAGCGTCCGCGTTTCTTCGTCGATCCAACTCCACCGGGCGCAGGCGATCTCGCGTAGCCGCTGCCCGGTCAGGATCAGCATCTCGTAGAGCGGGCCATACGGGTAGGGCATCTTCTGCGTGGCGGCCAGGAGAGCCTTCAGCTCGACCGACGTCAGGATGCGTTCACGCGCCGAAACGCGGGCGACCGCCTTGACCTTCTCAAATGGGTTCGCGGTCAGCAACGACTCCTCACGCGCCCAGTTGAACATCCGGCTGCCGTATGACCGGACAGCGGCGGATGCGCCCGGACCACCGCGCCGGGTCTTGGCGTCAGGCTCCAAGACCGCCTTCAAGAGCGTTCGCGCATCATCTGGCTTGATGGAGTCAGCACGTCGCTTACCCCATCGGGGAGCGATATGGACCATCAGTACCTGCTTAATGGCATCGGCTTTCCGCAGCCCCTTGGTGCCTTCCGCCGTGTACCGCGAGATGAGTTCATTGACCGTGATCGACACCTCGGCCTGCGCAACACGGATCGGGTTTACGCCAGCGTCCGCCTTGTTCAGGATGTCTGTCGCCAAGCGCCGCGCTTCGTTCAACGAGATGTGGGGATAGTGACCAAGCGACATACGGTACTGCTGACCCCGGCGTGGCATGCCGTTCGGCGTCTTTCCTCCTTCACCCATGACGCGGAACATAAGGGACCACGTCTTTGTGCCCTTCTCGGTCAGCCGGAGCATGAGGCCCGGCACACGCCCATCGGTCAGGCAGAGCCGGGTGGTCTTGGAGGGGTTCAGTCGTCGGATTTCTGCGTCGGTGAGAGCCATAGGTTACGTCCAGGGAAACGAGATTGTGCCGCTTCAGGGTTGCAGAAAGAAGCAGCGGGTAACTCTCGTCTCTCGCTAAACCTATGTTCCGACAATCGTTTTGGTGCATCTGGATGCAACCTGTGGTTGCTTGGCATTCGGTTGGTAATGGAGAGGTCGACGGTTCAATCCTGTCCAGCAGCACCAGTCTCTTTCCCCGAAAATCAACAGTTCTCAAAAGTCGAAATCGTGCCCTGATCGACGGGTTGCGGCGAAGCTTGGCGGAAGTATGGGGCGCCGAATCCTGGGAAAGATCCGTGGACTTCGACCCTCGACACTCCAGGCCGGTGGCTTATGGCACTCGTGCCTTTTTCCGGCATCCTATCCTGTGCATTGTCGGTT
>JAESGE010000152.1_pt1 | contig 42615 bp, 44 predicted proteins | sample 9269601 | NCBI WGS metagenome assembly JAESGE01 (sample SAMN14515569, study PRJNA621662) | algae metagenome | isolation source: Tolypothrix brevis GSE-NOS-MK-07-07A and co-occurring heterotrophs from wet... | place: USA: Grand Staircase Escalante National Monument, Utah | collected 2006-04-16
CTTCTGCAAACTCAAAGAGTTCAAACGCATCGCCATGCGTGCCTGCAAAACCGATCAGAGCTACGAAGCCATGATCTACCTCACCGCCGCCGTCATCAATTCTCGATGAATCCCCACAAACCCTAGACCACCTCTAGCATCGTTTAGAGGAATTCTTGGCCAATGTTTCACGTAAAACATTCGAAGAACAAACTAACCTCAATCGAAACTGTAAGCCAGCTCGAAATCGCCCCAGCGGCGCCCGCCGATGATCAGCGGGACATAGACGTTGCGGACCACGAAGTAGCTTTCGCCGTCGCCTTCCTGGCGGTAAACCGCCATCATGTAGGGCGCGTTCGACACCTTGGCCTTGCGGTCGATCGCTTCGAGCATGATCCGGCCATTGCGGCAGAACTGGGTGTCGTGGTTCACGTCCCCCGTCGGCGTGCGCGAGCGTTCGGTGATGTGGGTCGGCAGGAATCCGTTCACATCGGTGCAGGCGGCAGCCAGCACGCGCGGGTCGCTCGCCTTGGCGCGATCAAGGAACGGGCGCCATTCGTTGTTCGCCCAATCGGTCAGTCGGGTGCGGAACAGCTGCGGATTGGTGCCCGGAATGGCCACGTAATCCGTATCGAACACTGCCGCCATGGTGATCTCGCCCGAAGCGAGAGCGGCTTCGGTGTGCTGGGTAATCTGCTGCATTACCGTTTGCGCCTGCGCCACCATCGCGCTGTCTTCGGGGCTGAGCCCGGCTTGCACGATGCGGTCGAACATCTCGCTGGCGGTAATCTCCAGCTCTTCCATCTTGCAGTGCGCGCCGTGCAGTTGGTCCTCGTTGCGGCGCGAGGCGGCGTCATAGCTGGTCAGGACGCGCTGCACCTTATCGACATGATCGCTGATTGTGCCGGTTGACCGGGCGATGACGTCATTCTGCTTGTCGACCTCCTCCACCAGCGAGCCGACATTGGCGAGGCTGCTTTCAATCCGCGCGACCGAGGCGCGGGCATCGCCGCTCGCCTTCGATCCGGCTTCGATCCGGCCAATCACCACCTCCGCCTCGCCGCCCAGCGCATCGATAGTGGCAGCGATTTCCTCGGTCGCCTTGCGGGTGTCATTGGCGAGGCTTTTGACCTCGGCCGCTACCACCGCAAAGGTGCGCCCGGCATCGCCTGCGCGCATGGCTTCGATGGTGGCATTCAGGGCGAGGATGTTGGTTGTCTCGGCAATATTGTCGATATCCTGCGCAGAGCGGCGCACCTGCTCCATCGCGGCAGAGAAGCTGGTGACGTGCTGGCCGAGCGTATCGACCAGCTCGATCAGCGAGGCGATCTGACCCAGCGAAGACTGGATCAGCGCCGTGCCTTCGCTCAGGCGTTCAATCGCGCGCTCGGACAAAAGTCGTGCCTCATCGCTCGCCTGAGCGACCTTGGACTGATCAGCTTCGAGCGCGCGCACCGTTTCCGCCAGCGCCTCGTGCTCGGAACGCAGCGTCTTGGACGAAGCGATCACCGCTTCCACCACGCCTGCCACATCGGCGCAGCCCACCGTCACCGCGCCGCAACTTTCGGGAATCATTCCCAGCGCCTGAGCATTGGCTGTGTCGATGGCGATCTGATGCATGTTGGTTTGCGGCCCTTGTTAGTTATGCAGCATTCCTAGCTTAGGGATGGTAAGCGAAGGGTTAAGTCATCGCGCGCGCCGCTCATGGGACAAGGGATTGGCCTCACAAGAAAGGGGACTGGTCAGCCTGCGCGGCGCGGGTTAAGCAAAGACCATGTTCTTCAATTTCATCGACGAGCTGCGGGCTGCGGGTATCGGGGCCAGCTTCAATGAGCACCTCACGCTGCTGGAGGCGCTTGACCGCGACGTGATCGATCAGACGCCTGAGGCGTTCTACTACCTCTCCCGCGCCACCTTCGTGAAGGATGAAGGCCTGCTCGACCGGTTCGATCAGGTGTTCCACAAGGTGTTCAAGGGGATCATGTCCGACTACGGCCAGAACCCGGTCGACATCCCCGAAGACTGGCTGAAAGCCGTCGCCGAAAAATTCCTGACGCCTGAGGAAATGGAAGCGATCAAGTCGCTCGGCGATTGGGACGCAATCATGGAGACGCTGAAAAAGCGGCTCGAAGAACAGGAAAAGCGCCATCAGGGCGGCAACAAGTGGGTCGGAACGGGGGGAACCTCGCCCTTCGGCAACTCGGGCTACAACCCCGAAGGCGTGCGCATCGGCGGCGAGGCTAAGCACGGCAAGGCGATCAAGGTCTGGGAAAAGCGCGAGTTCAAGAACCTCGACAACACCAAGGAATTGGGCACCCGCAACATCAAGATGGCGCTGCGCCGGTTGCGGCGCTTCGCCCGCGAAGGCGCGCAGGATCAGCTCGATATTGACGCCACGATTGCAGGCACGGCCAAGCAAGGCTGGCTCGACATCCACATGCGCGCCGAGCGGCGCAATGCCGTCAAACTGCTGCTGTTCCTCGACGTCGGCGGATCGATGGACCCCTTCATCAAGCTGGTGGAGGAGCTGTTCAGCGCCGCCACCAGCGAATTCAAGAACATGGAGTTCTTCTACTTCCACAACTGCCTTTATGAAGGCGTGTGGAAGGACAACAAGCGCCGCTGGCAGGAACGCACCAAGACCTGGGACGTGCTCCACAAATATGGTCACGATTACAAGATCATCTTCGTCGGCGACGCGGCGATGAGCCCTTATGAGGTGACCCATCCGGGCGGCAGCGTCGAGCACATGAACGAGGAAGCTGGCGCGGTGTGGTTGCAGCGCGTCGCAAACACCTACCCCGCGACCGTGTGGCTGAACCCGGTGCCGGAAAAGCAGTGGGGCTATTCGCAGTCGACCAAGATGGTCAAGCAGCTGGTGAATGACCGGATGTATCCGCTGACACTGGGCGGGTTGGATGATGCCATGCGGGAGCTGTCGCGGAAACACGGGGCTTGAGGCTGGCGCCGATCCTCTTTGCCGCGGGGCTTGCTGCTTCATCCTGTTCTTCAGTGTCGCCCACCCGTGACGTCGCGCTGGCGGTAGTCGAGCCTGTTCCGGAGAGCGAACAGCAAGACGGCCTGACAATCACGAAGTTCGTTGGGCCTGGTGTTGTCTGCGGCATCGGTTTTGCCGTCGTGTTGCAGCCGAAGGAGCGGATCGCGCGCTTCGACCGGAAGATGGACTTCGTGACTTACCGTCTAGAAGGCGAAACGGGCACCGCCATCGTTTACGAAGGCAATGCGCCGCAAGAGGCGGACATGCTCATAAAGACGGGCAGAGATTTCCCTTCGGTGGTGGCGCTTCATCTGAATGCCGCCGGCTACGATAAGTCTTTGGCCACTCGTTTGCTGGTCAAGGACGATATTCCGCAGGCCTGCTCCTCGGCCAAATCCGGATGACGCCACCCCAACTCACCCGCTTCGAACCCATCCGCCTTCGCCTCGAAGCAATGCGGGAGCTTGGCCGCAAACACGCGACGTAAGCGAAGCCTTTCGAATCGCAGGAAATTGTGGTAGAGGTCGGCCTGAGGAGATTGCCATGCAACTGATCGCCCTGCCGCTTGCCCTTGTCCTGTCTAGCGCAACCGATTTGCCCTCTCCGCCTGCGTCTGCTGATGAACCGCGGGCGGTAATTCGTGAACTGCAGCCGGGCGACTTCTCGGGCGGGCGATGCCGGGAAGGCAACCTTCCCACGAGCGAAAATCCAAACAGCCAGCCGCGATTTGAGCGCGGACCCGCGTCACCCGACATGGGTCAGATCATCTTTGCTGTCGATTGGCGCGTCGATGGCTGCTCGGTCATCCTGGCGAAATACGGCATCGGTGACGTGCGCAGATTGCTCTGGCAGTCGGACGGAATTTTGCAAGCTTCGCCCTCGGATCAGGGCAAATAGCCAAGACCCACATTGACGCGGATTGATAGGGTCATCATCCCTGCTAAGGATGTCGTCACCCCGCCACACCCGCTTTGAAGCCGTTCGCCTCCGGCTCGAAGCCTTCGATCCCGGCACGGACTGGCGGCTCGTGGTCTACGAGTTCCTGCTGATCGGCTTCGGCCTCGTCGCGCTGTTTATCTGGTTTGCCGAGAATATTGCCGCCTTCGCCGATGCCTGGAACTATCCGGAGCAGGAGCAGGAATGGCGGATGGTCAGCATCGCCAAATATGCCAGCTGGTATCTGCTGATGCTGTTCAGCTTTGTGCTGGTGACGTTGGTCCAGCCAGCGCAGGAAACGGGTGGCGGCCAACCCTGAAAGATGCTATGGTGCCGTAAGCAAAGGAGAAATCGATGCATTACTTCGCTCTTCCCCTGTCCGCTCTTGCATTGGTTGGCGCTGCTGAGCCGCCTTCCGATTCACCGGTCCCCCACCCTGCCATCCGCCAAGTTGAGCTCTCGGTCCAGTCGTCTGAACACTGCCGCGACCGGATCACGCAGGCGCGCGAGGATGCTGGCAAACCGCCCTTGTTCGATCGTGCTCCGGCCTCGCCGGACAAACCCTACAAGATCTATGCGGTCGACAAGCGCATTGATGGTTGTTCGGTTATGGTGATGCATGGTGACGTCAGCGACGTCAGACCCCTGCCCTTGCCTTCAGACGAACCGTTGCGCGTCACCCCGCTAGCCGAGCGTGGCCGCTAGCCCTTCAGGTCAAGCTCCGCGTTGAGCCGCAACCCACACCGCCAGAAGAAGAACGCCGGAACCAGCCCCAGACACGCTGCGCCGTAGAGCACGTAGCGCACACTTTCCGCGCCGTAGGCCGGCTGTATCCAGTCCGAAAGCATCCCGAAAAACAGCGGCCCCAGCCCCAGCCCGATAAGGTTCTGGAAAAACAGCAAGGTCGCCGCAGCGATTGCCCTCGCCCGCACCGGCACCAAACCTTGCGCTGCCGAATAGGTCGGCCCGTAATAGAACGAATTGAACACGGTCGGCACCACCAGCAGCGTTAGCGCCAGCGGCCATGTCGGCGCCTGATAGGCGAACAGCGCCACCGGCACAGCCAACGCCATGCCAATCGCTGGCGCGCTCAGCACATGGCGCCGGTTCTTCGTGCCAAACCGGTCCGCCAGATAGCCGCCCAGCCATGTACCGAGAATGCCCCCGACCCCGTTGATGATCCCGAACCACAGGCCGACTTGGCCCGGTGTGAGATCGTGGGTTCTCTGGAAGAAAATCGTGGTCCAGGTGACCTTGCCATAGGCCAGGAAGGACGCAGCCGATCCCGCACAGAGCAGCAGCACGAAAGCGCGCGAAAGCATGACTTCACGCAGAGCTTCCTGCAGCGGCAATGCGGCCGGTTGGTTCTGATTGCGCAAAATCGTCGCGGCATCGGCGTGGCGCGGATCCTTGAGCACGAACCACACCACCAGCGCGAGCATTACTCCCGGCAAGCCAACGATCAGAAAGGCCTCTCGCCAACCAAGGTAATCCACCAGCGTGCCGCCGATGATCATGCCCATCAGGGTGCCAATGGGAATGCCCAGCGAATAGAACGCCAACGCGGAAGCTCGTCGTTCGGGCGGCACAATGTCGCTGATCAGCGAGTGCGCAGGCGGCGTGCAACCCGCCTCGCCAACACCCACCCCGATCCGGGCAAGCAGCAATTGCGCAAAATTCTGCGCCAACCCACACACCGCTGTCATCGCCGACCATAGCGCCAGCGCGATCGCAATGACCTTCGGGCGGTTGGTCGAAGTCCGATCGGCAAAGCGGGCGATGGGGATACCCAGCACGGTATAGAATAGCGCAAAGGCCAGCCCCGTCATCAAACCAATCTGCGTGTCATTGAGGTCGAGATCGCGCGCAATCGGCTCGGCCAGGATGTTGACGATCTGACGGTCGATGAAATTGAAGATGTAGACGATGAGCAGGAGCCAGAGCGTCACCCTGACCGAGCGCACCCCCGGTGCGCTGTCCGCTGTGGTTGCCATTCGACCTATCCTCCCAATGGTGGCGGTTGGCCCGCCATCCCTGTGCATTAATGCCCACGCTGCTGCCGTGCAGGCGTGACGTCATTCAATAGAGCAAGTGCTCGCGCACCGCCGCCACCCATGCGGCTTCATCATGTGACGTCATGGCGTCAAAGTCGTCGGCGCTTGCTGCGCTATCGTCGACCCATTCGCGCAAACTCGGCCCCCCGTTGATCACGTCGATTGCAAGCCGATTGAGCTCGTACTCGTAAGGAAAATCGCGCCACAGATCGTAGTGCGGATAAAGCAGTCGGATCGCCTTGAAGGCCAGCGCCTGAAGCCGCCATGGCTTGAAGGCGTGGTGATCGTAGAAACCTCCTTCCGCATGGATCATCAATGCATTACAGAGCTTACCTGAGTGTTTTTGGAAAGTTGGTTCAAACCAGCATTCGCGGATAGCGCAGCCGTCCAGCCACTCTGGCGCGAGCTTGCGCATCACCTTGTGTACCCCGCCTGCATCGATGTCCGGCGCGCCGAAAAGCACCTCCAAGGGCCGGGTTGTGCCTCGCCCTTCGGACAGCGTGGTCCCTTCAAGCATTACGGTGCCAGCATAGCAGCGTGCCATGTTGACGTTCGCGGCATTGGGCGAAGGGTTGATCCACAGCCGTGACGTCGGCCAACCAAATCCGCCATCCTCATCAGGACGCCAGCCCTCCATTGCCACCACCCGGTATTCGGCATCGAGCCCGAAGTGCGCGATGAACCAGTGGCCCATTTCCCCCATCGTGAGCCCGTGACGCATCGGCATCGGAGCGGCGCCGACGAAGCTTTCCTGCCCCGGCACCAACAGCGTGCCTTCAACCGGGCGTCCGGCGGGATTGGGCCGGTCGAGCACCCACACTTCCTTGCCAGCCTTGGCTGCTTCTTCGAGCAAATACAAAAGCGTGGTGACGAAGGTATAGATGCGGCAGCCCAAGTCCTGAAGGTCGAACAGGAACACGTCCGCGCTCGACATCATTTGCCCCGTCGGGCGGCGGACCTCACCGTAAAGCGAGAAGATCGGGATGCCGTAACGCGGATCCATCTCGTCCGCGGTTTCTACCATGTTGTCCTGCTTGTCGCCTTTCAGCCCATGCTGCGGGCCGAATGCGCTCGACACGTTCACCCCGGCCGCGATCAGCGCATCGAGGCTGTGCTGAAGGTCTGACGTCACGCTGGCAGGATGCGCGACCAGAGCGACCCTGCGTCCCTTGAGTTGTGCGAGCAATTGCGGATCGGCTAGCAGCCGGTCAATTCCGTTCTTCATGGGCGTTGGGTGGAACAGGCCATTCGCAAAGGCAATGGTATTTGCGTCACTTGTCCCTATATCCACGGCATGGATTGGACCTCAGCCCTTATCGCCGCCGCTTGGGCCATCATCCTTGGCGGGGTCGGCGGCGCGCTGACCGATATCGGGCCGTGGTATCGCGAGCTCAAAAAGCCGCGCTGGCAGCCGCCTGATTGGCTGTTCGGCCCGGCCTGGACGATCATCCTCGGCCTCGCTGGCTGGAGCTTCTACATCGCGTTGACGCAGGCCCCCTCGCCCGAAGTGCGGATGATTGTGTTTGCGCTGTTCGGCGCGAATTTCGTCCTGCATTTCCTGTGGTCGCCGCTGTTCTTCAAGCTGCGCCGACCGGATTGGGCCTTGGCGGAGAACGTACTGCTGTGGTGTTCGGTCACCGCGCTGATGGTGGTGCTTCCGCGCGTGGTAGGTGACAGCTTCGTCGGCTGGCTCAACGTGCCCTATTTTATCTGGGTGAGTTTCGCTTTTGTGCTCAACGCCACCATCGTGAAACTTAACGCGCCGTTCGGGGCCGAAGGCGCGAGCGCGCTTTCCGACGATTCAAACCCGTTGTGAATTGTGCGGTTTCCTACGCTGACAGGGAATAGTAGGCCAAACGAAATTGCTCTTTCCCATTGTTGGTTTGCAGGACACCGGGCCGAAATGGAATTTTTTTGACCGGCAATCTGTCAACTTCGTTTTTCGGGATGAAACGCGTTGCTTTTCAAGTTGATAGGCCAAAAAGCGCCGCTTGACATGCTGTCAACTTTGTCAACTTCGGGGCACTCCGGGTGACCCGGATTGCTCGGAAAGCGCTCTAACGCTCGATAATCAACTGGCGACAGGCTTCGGAATGGAATTCCGGCGGACCGGGCGGGAAGGCGAGCGCCCAATACTGCTTGCCGCCATCGGCATGTTCGACAATCGCGTTGAGTGCGACTTGCGCGGGTGACGGCAGATCGGCGGCGATACTCGCCCGAAGCACCAAACCGGCGTCATCTTGCGAACAAGCGAGCGACATCGCATCGACCGGCGCATCGCGCATGCCTTCGCGGAAGGAGTCGAAATCATAGGCGGCCCAGCAGCCTGACGGCGAAAGGTTGAATTCACGATAATAGGTCCCGCCCAGTGGCTGCCAGAAGATTTCGAAACACGTGGTTTGCCATAGATTATCACGCCGCTCAGGCACCGACTGCGGCGGTAGGATGATGGCAGGGATGTTGCCATCGAGCCTAAACTCGGCCTCGCAGCCCTGCGACGTGGCATTGACTGAGGCAGTGACGGCCCGGATCGGGCCAAGATCGCAGGTGCGGTGGAGCATGAGCGCGTGCATCATTCGCTTGTGCCGCCCAAGGCTGGCGCGGGCAAGCCTCTTCCCGTTGCGCTCCCTCGCTGTTAAGCGCCGCGGCCATGACCAACTACGAATCCGATCTGCTGCGTGTGCTCGAACAGCGCGGCTACATCCACCAGATGACTGGCGCGGCCGGGCTTGATGCCCTCGCCGCCAAGCAGATCGTGCCAGGTTATATCGGCTTTGACGCCACGGCGCCCTCGCTTCACATCGGCAGCTTGGTGCAGATCATGATGCTGCGCCGCTTGCAGCAAGCCGGGCACAAGCCGGTGGTGGTGATGGGCGGTGGCACTACGCGCATCGGCGATCCCACGGGTCGCGACGAAAGCCGCAAGATGCTGACCGATGCCACAATCGAGGCCAATATCGCCTCGATCCGCAGGGTGTTCGACAAGCTGCTGACCTTTGGTGACGGGCCGACCGATGCCATCATGGTCAACAACCACGATTGGCTAGGCCAGCTGGGTTACATCGAACTGCTGCAGGAAGTCGGCACGCATTTCACCATCAACCGGATGCTCAGCTTTGATTCGGTGCGGCTGCGGCTTGAACGCGAACAGCCGATGACCTTCCTCGAATTCAACTACATGATCCTGCAAGGCTACGACTTCCGCCATCTCTCCCACACTATGGGCGTGCGCTTACAGATGGGCGGCAGCGATCAGTGGGGCAATATCGTCAACGGGATGGAATTGGGCCGCCGGATGGACGGTGCCGATCTTTACGGTCTCACCACCCCGCTGCTGACCACCGCCGACGGTGCAAAGATGGGCAAGACTGCAGCTGGAGCGGTCTGGCTCAACGAAGATCAGCTCCCTGCTTACGATTTCTGGCAATATTGGCGCAATGTCGATGACCGTGACGTGGGCAAGTTCTTGCGCCTGTTCACCGACCTGCCGCTGGACGAGATTGCGCGGCTGGAGGCGCTTGATGGCGCGGATATCAATGCGGCTAAGGTCGTGCTCGCCAATGAAGTAACGGGTCTGGTGCGCGGAAAGGATGCTGCGGTCCGCGCCGAAGCGACTGCGCGGGAAACTTTCGCAGGCTCCGGCGCGGGCGAGGACCTCCCCACCCTTGCCACCGGCGCGGAGGGTATGCGGATTGCCGCGCTGCTGACCGACATCGGCCTCACCGCCTCCAATGGCGAGGCCAAGCGCAAGCTGGCAGAGGGCGCTGTGAAGCTCGAGGGCGAGACAATCACCGATCCCGCCCACCTCGTTTTGCCCGATGAAGGCCAGACATTGCGGCTCAGCCTTGGCAAGAAACGCCACGCGCTGGTGCAGCGCTGATCCGGCGAGCGCAAACGCGCCTTTACCATTTGTCAGGCTTTTTGCGGCAATCCTGCGCCTCCCCATTTGACGGAGGGAAGGAACGCGATACGTGGCCGGTGGAGCTAATCTCAGTGTAACCGATCTGCGCCGCGCGGCGCGCCACCCGGTCGATTTTCCGGCCATCGTCGAGCATTTCGTGCACGGCGATCTGCATCTGCATGTCTCGAACCTCTCGGCTCACGGCTTCATGGTCGACAATGCCAGCAACCTGAGCCGCGGTGACCGCATCATCATTCGCCTGCCGGTGGTCGGTCGGATCGAGGCCTATGTGATCTGGACGCGAGACAATCGCGCGGGGTTCCAGTTTGAACGGATTATCCGGTTGGACGATTTCGTACTGATCATCGATCAGCTGCAACCCAATCCGCGCCTGCGCCGTTCGCGCTGACAGCGCTGATAGCCAAGCTACACCGCTGACAGGTTTCACCTGCTTGGCAGCACCTGCTGGGCCTGCCATGGCGCTGGGGTGATGGAACCAACCTCCCCGCTTCAGATCGGCGATTACCGGCGCTATTGGCTTGCCCGCTTCATGGCGGTCTTCGCGACAATGTCGATGGTCGTGTTGCTCGGCTATCAGCTCTACGAAGTTGCACGTGACGATTATGGGATGAGCGTGCCCGAAGCTTCGTTCCAGCTGGGCTTGCTGGGTCTGGCACAGTTCATCCCGCTGTTTGTGCTGACTCCTGTGGCAGGGCTTGCAGCGGACCGGTTTGATCGACGCCATGTTGCCGCATTCGCCAATGGGATTGACGGTTGCGTTGCAGCACTGCTGGCAGTGCTGACATGGCAGGACGCGCTGAATATTCCGATCCTGTTTGCTCTGGCGGCTGCGCACGGCGCAGCGCGGGTGTTTGTGGGCCCTTCGATGAGCGCGATTGCCCCGAACATCGTGCCCCCTGCCCTTTTGCCGCGCGCCATCGCTTTATCTTCGATCGCCTGGCAATCGGCGTCTGTCGCTGGCCCCGCTGTTGGCGGGTTGATCTTCGCCCGCTCAGCATGGTTGCCGCACGCAATGTCGGCAGGTCTGCTGATAGCTGCCATGGCGCTGATCCTGACTGTCCGCCCGATCCGTGCCAAGCACGAAGGCCCGCCGCTCAAACCGCTTCGGCAAATCATCGATGGCATGGTCTATGTCTGGCGCGAACGGTTTCTGCTGGGCTGCATCACGCTCGATCTGTTCGCGGTGCTGCTCGCAGGTGCGACCGCGCTTCTGCCGGTGTTTGCGCGGGACATCCTGTTTGTGGGGCCTGAAGGGCTTGGCCTGATGCGCGCGGCCCCTGCCGTTGGCGCGGCCAGTGTCGCATTGTGGCTCTCCATCAAGCCGATTGAACGTGACGTGGGCATCAAGATGCTGTGGGCGGTTGCCGCGTTTGGCGCGCTCACCATCACCTTTGCCTTTTCGCGGAGCTTCTTTGTGTCGCTTGCGATCCTTGCCGCCATGGGCGCTGTCGATATGGTGTCGGTGTTCATCCGCTCCTCGCTCGTCCAGCTATTCACCCCTGATGAAAAGCGCGGCCGCGTTTCTGCGATCTCGGGCCTGGCCATTTCGGCTTCCAATGAGCTGGGGGAGATGCAATCGGGCCTCGCCGCAGCGATCCTCGGTGCAACAGGGGCAGTTGTATTCGGCGGCGCGGGTGCGATATTCGTGACTATGATTTGGGCATGGTATTTCCCCGAACTGCGCCGCGCGCGCAGTTTCGAGCCGCAAGCGCTCAAGAGAGAGGTAACGACATGAAGGCCGACAACATCCTCGCCACCATTGGCGCTACGCCGCATATCCGCCTTGCCCGGATGTTCCCCGATCACGAGGTTTGGGTGAAGTCTGAACGATCCAATCCCGGCGGTTCGATCAAGGACCGGATTGCGCTGGCGATGGTGGAGGACGCTGAGGCCAAGGGTGCCTTGCCGCCAGGGGGCACGATTGTTGAGCCAACCAGTGGCAACACCGGCATCGGCCTCGCGATGGTTGCCGCGGTCAAGGGCTACAAGCTCGTGCTGGTCATGCCCGAAAGCATGTCGATCGAACGGCGGCGGTTGATGCTGGCTTACGGCGCAACCTTCGACCTGACCCCGCGCGAAAAAGGCATGCGCGGCGCAATCGAGCGGGCCCAGGAGCTGGTGAGCATGACGCCGGGTGCCTGGATGCCAAGCCAGTTCGACAACGCCGCCAACCCCGCGATCCATGCGCGCACGACCGCGCAGGAAATCCTCGCCGATTTTGCCGAAGCCCCGATTGACGTCATGATTACTGGAGTGGGCACCGGGGGACACCTGACCGGCTGCGCTGAAGAATTGAAGAAGCACTGGCCCGCGTTCAAGGCCTATGGGGTTGAGCCCGACGCGTCACCAGTCATCAATGGCGGTCAGCCAGGACCGCACCCCATCCAGGGCATCGGCGCCGGCTTCATCCCCGGCAATCTCCATACCGCCGCGATTGACGGTGCTATTACGGTTGATGCCGAATCAGCCAAGGAAATGGCCCGTCGTGCTGCGCGCGAAGAAGGAATGTTGGTCGGCATTTCAAGCGGAGCAACGCTGGCTGCCATAGCCAAGAAGTTGCTCGACCTGCCTGCGGGCACCCGTGTGCTGGGCTTCAATTACGATACAGGCGAACGTTATCTTTCGGTCCCCGATTTCCTGCCCGTGGAGTGATTTGGCGCAGCCCACAATGCCAATGTCAGTCGAAAATCACCGGTTTTCGCAGGCTGAATTGCTCCCCACGAGGTCAGCGTTGGGGCACAAATGCGGCGTTCAAAATGCAGGCTGCTGGGACTACGTCATTTTGCCATTGCACGATACACAAGATGGACATGCGGAGCCGATTGGTGTCTAAATAATTGAGTATGATACCCGGCGGCCCCCAACTGCACACCCCAACCGGAACGATTCACCCCTTCGCTTGGCGGGATTGGGCCAATACTCCTGATACCATCTCAACCGCACCACGTGTGCTTCCCGGCGCGATTGTTCAGCGCTGGACGGGCAGCGCACGCGAAATGCGGCAGCCACCGCTCGACCACCACAGCATTGCAGTGCACCTTGGTGGGCCCAAGCGGGTCACACGGCGCGGCGGGATGGGCTCCTTGGTTGAGGACATCGAGACCTACGCGTTCACCACGATCGAAGCCGGCACCAATTATCATTGGTCGACCGAAGGGCCGATCGCCTTTGCGCATGTCTATCTGGAGCCTGGTTTCTACGCGAACGAGATTGGCACCGCGCTTGATCGCGATCCGGCGACTGTGCGCTTCCATGAACAGGTCGGAGTGTTTGATCCTCTGATTTCCCGACTGCTTGTCACCATCGTATCTGCGGCCGAGCGCGATGATGTGGCAACCATGGCGCTGGAAACCCAGATCCAGACCTTGGTGGCGCGGATGTGCGAGAAGCACATAAACCTGCCATCAAGCGCCGCCCGCCTGCTTCTCGCCCCGCGCGCGATTGCGCGGGTGCGCGATTATGTCGCCGCCCATCTCAACCACCCGATCACGCTGGATGATCTGGCCGAGCAGGCCGGGTACAGCCGCTATCACTTTGCCCGCGGCTTTCGGGCGGCCACCGGGATGCCGCCTTATGCCTATATTGTTCGCGAGCGGATCGCCTTGGCTTGCCAATTACTGGGTGAGCGTGACTTGCCGGTCGCCGCGGTTGCCGCAGCGACCGGCTTTGCTAGCCATGCTCAGTTTTCGAGCCGGTTCCGGCAGATGACGGGCCTTGCACCGAGCGCATTTCGCGAGCTGCTGCGCTAGAAACCTTGCACCAATTGCACCGTAAAGCCTTCCCGGAAGAAGGTGCTGGTATTGTTCAAGGGAATCTCGATCCCGGCCAGCAAGAACAAGTTGCCACCAAGATGGGTGCGCATCCCTGGTGTGATCGACACAAAGGTCGGCCCATCATCGAATTCGCGCCATGTGCTCGCAACATACCAGGTAAGATCGCCCACTGGCGCGCGATCATGATCTGTCACGGTCTGCCCGATCGCAGCATTCAGAATGAAGCTTTCCGACGTATCCGAATCCGGAAAATCATAGGCCACCCGGCCGCGGAACGAAAAGCCACTGCCGATATCGGTGAACAGGTTAAGCTGCGGCTGCGCAGCGAAGACGCCGTTACCAAAGCTGTCAGAGCCGGTTGGCAGACGCCAGCCCACGCCAGCATTCAACGACAGGTTGCGGGTTTCAGCCAGCATCACCTGCGTGTTGAGCGTAACATCGCCAAAGTCTGAATCCCCGCCGCGATCCTGATAAAATGGAACTTCCAGGCCAGCCCATAGTCGCCGTGTGAACGGATAATGGAACCGGGCAAGGCCCTGATGGAAATCATCCCCGTTCACATCGACATAGGTATAGGCAAGGTGAGCTTCGCGGGTGAAGAACCCGTCAGCGGTACCAAGCCAGCCCTGGCGAGGGGCACCGCTTTCTCCATTGGGGACCGGCACCCAGGTGCTCAGCAACTCCTTGCCGAACGGCTCGGATCCAAGTGGTGTCCACCCACCATTGCCCGGATCGTCTTGCGCCGCTGCCGTTGCAGCGCTGGCTGCTACAGGCGCATGAGTGGTCAGCGCAATTTCGGGCCGAACGGTAGGCTCTGTCTCAGCCGGTTCCGCTTCAGTAGCCGAAGCTACAGCCGGACTTGCGGACAATACTGCGGCGAGCATCGAAGCGGTCAGCGCACAGTTTCTGATGCTGGGGGAAGAGGTTAGCGACATGTGTTTTGCTCCGTTCGCCATAAGGGAGCCCATCAATGCGCCTGTTTTTGTTTCTCATCTTGTCAGAAAGCCAAGCCGTTTTCCCAGAACACGCGGGATGTCGGCCAATGGGTCAGGCGCGCAAGGTTCGGCGATAACGACCCGGCGAAATGCCCAGCTCGCGGCTGAAAGCGGCGGTGAAATGGGCCTGATTGGCAAAACCACATTCGAGCGCCAACTCGGCCAGCGGCATGGTGTTGTCCGCCAACAGCGACCGCGCCCGCTCAAGACGCCTGGCACGCAGGTAGTGGTAAGGCGTCTCGCCCGTCGCCAGTTTGAACACGCGCAGAAAATGATTGGCGGATAGGCCCGCTGCAGCTGCGAGGTCGTCGAGACCAATGCTGTCGTGCAGATGCCCCTCCATGAAATCGATCACCCGCCTGAGCTTGGGCGGCGAAAGGTAGATGCGATCACACGGCTCAGCCTGCAACGCCGTGTCGCGGCTGACCAGAAGCCCGGCAATCGCGCGCAGCAGCCCATCGATCATCAGCCGCGAGCCAAGGCTTGGCCTCCGCAGCTCCGCCTCGATCAATGCCAGCAATTGCGCGATCCGGGGCATATGCCGCCCCACGATCGGCCCCAATGCCCCGGCACCCTTTCCTTCGCTTTCCAGCAAGGAACCAATCAGACCCGGCTTGAAATAGAGCGCGAACGACCCGCTTTGATCATCAAACTGCAATCGGCTGTCAGCCCCTGCCGGAAAGAAGCAGCACAGATCGCGGTGCAATGCCACTTCACGATAGGAACCACAGAAATCGATGCCGAATTTGCCCGTACCGTTGCGGTTGACGAACAAGGCATCCCAATCCTCGGCCGCAGGCGCATCGGCGATGACTTCGACCACGCCCTTCACCCGCGCCCGATGATGCCGGAAGGCGACGACCGGCAGATCACCGGTGTCAAACAGAGTGATATCGGGCTCAGCCGACCAGTGAATATGCCGCATAAAGGCGGGGGCTGCACCCTCACCGATATGAAACGCCGCTGCACTTTGAACTGTCATTGCCGCGTGACTCCCAACCTGCGTCCGGTCATCCCGCATCGGGACAAGTGTCCGAACCAGTTGACAGTCGCACTGTACAGTCCAGCTTGACGCTTGAATAGGCGAGGTGACGGGGCGCGCCGAGAAATCAGCAAGAATTTAAAAGCCGGGCGTATAGGCTGCTACTGCAAGATGCTGCGATCATCCTCGTCCATGCGCAGCGACATCACCGGGCGAATGTCAAAGCTCGCAAGCCCTACGGCAACCAAGGGCAGATCTTCTATCTCGGCGCGCATTTCATCTGGGGTTTGCAGACACAGCAAGGTCAGTTCGTCACGGTCGGTCGACGCGAGCGCAAGGATGAATCGCCCCATCTTGGCCCATTCCAGCAAGGCATCATATTCGGCGCTGCGGTAAAAGCTGACCTCTTCGTTGGCTGCCGAAGGTTCGATCCGCAAGGTCACGAGTGTGATCGCCATGTTCGGCGACAGCAGGCCCAAGGGCCGCTTGGAAAACCACTCGATCCACCTCAGCCATGGCATGCGCGGGGATACCTTTCACCACCGTTCCTAAACCCTGCGCTGAACAAGCGCTTTCGCATTCTTGCGCAGAAATGTGCGGTGCGACCGGCGTAGCGCCGTGTCAATCATCGATAACCGCGAGAAACGGAAAAACTGGGCGTTACCCGAAAGAACCGTGGCCCGGGCAAGCGCATCAACGACCCCGGCGAGGGGCGGACCGCCTCTTATTGCCGAACCCGTTCAAGGAGCAAACCATGCGCAAAATCACAACAGGGATCGTGACAGCGGGGGCCTTGCTGGCGCTCATCCTGCCAGCGGCCGTGCAAGCCGACGTCGTCGTGCGCGGCAAAGAGGGCAAGCCGCTCGATGAGATCCGCGAGGCTCCGGCCTCGATCAGCGGCGATCTCAAGACCATTGTCGCTCAGCCTTCGCCTTCTGAAATCGATCCCCGCCTGCTCGGGCCGGTGGTGCTTTTGAAGTCGGCGCATATCGACCTCGAAAAGGGCACCGCCACCTTGCCGCTGCGCAAGGGCAAGCTGCAGGACGGCACCCCGGTGTGGTTCATCATCACCGACACCACCGATGAGAACCTGTCTAACCTCCACGGCGTCAACTACGCGCCCAAGATGGCCTACGCCCTGACCGGCAAGGGAACGCGCAAGGCGGTCATCGGCAAGGACGGCGTGTTCACCTTCGATACCGGCAGCGTCGATTTCAAGCCGGTGCTGGGCGTCACCCCCGGACCGGCCAATGCGCCGTTCCCTCCCGCCAAGTTCCAGCCGGGTTCGGTCGGCGATGCGACCTACACGCCGATGGTCTATGTCGAAAACTCGGCCAAGTCGGTGATCCTGAATGCGCCGGTCTTGTCGCAGGCCACCGAAGCTGAGCTGAACACGATGTGCGCAGGCAAGGTCGACAAGAGCAAGGTCCACGACAAAGTCGTATCGATCTGCCCGCGCGATGGAACAGTGACCCTGTCGATGACGCTGGGCTTCACCTTCGACAAGCCGATCCAGTACCTTTCGACCGAAGCCAACAACCCGTTGGTGGCAGCGCTCGAAAACGCGACCTTTGCGCCGGCGCTCGAAGATCTGCCCTTCGCGCTGGAAGACGCATCACCGGGCGAAAGCGCGGAACGCATCGTGGTGGTGGTCAACGGCCCTACCGGCAAGGACAACCCGCACCGTCAGGGCCTCGTCAGCGCGCTGTCGGGCGAAGGCGGGCCGCTCAACATCCTCGGCGGCATCCCCACCATCAACTTGGATTATTCGCCGATGTGGCGGCTGTTCCCGGCGGTCTGGACCGAGGAGGCGATCCAGAAGGGCTATCGCTACCGCATGACCAGCGCGCTGCAGGCGGCCGAAATGTCGCATCGCGGCTTCCTCAAGAGCCTCGACGGCGGTGATTTCCGCGCGGTGGGCTTCATCGTCAACTGCCCGGTGGTCTACCGCATCAATTGATGGGGCTGCCCCCCTCACAGACCCCGAGGGTCATGCCCAGTCCATCAGACTCCCCTCTGGCGTGACCCCACCTTGCGCCGGGAAGAACAGGCTCCTTTTCTTCCCGGCGCGCCCCTTTTTGCAAAGGGCGCGGCAGATGGGGCCAGCAAGGAACAGCTCATGCGCCGGGTGCTTTCCACTATCATCATCGGCTGCGTGGCGACGATTCCGGCCTCACTAGTGGCGCAGGATCAGCCCGCGACCGAACCTCCGCGCGAGGATCACTCCGCGCCAGCAATGATGATGGATGATGGCGAGGCTCCGCCGGCAGATGCGATGGACCTGATGGCCATGCTCGACGCCATGCATGATGGCGCGGCGATGGACATGGACGCGCCGGGAGCCGAAATGATCAGCGAGATCATCGTCACCGGCACCCGCCGCCGTGCGCGTGTAACAGCGCCGGTTTCAGGCGCGGTCTTGTCGGGCGAGGATCTGACCCGCGCCGCGCGGGCCACACTCGGCGAGACGCTGGCGAGCCTGCCCGGGATATCCTCCACCGCCTTTGGCCCCGGCGTCTCGCGCCCTGTGCTGCGCGGGCTTCAGGGAGAGCGCACCCGGCTGCTGGTCGACGGTATCCAGAGCCTCGACGTTTCCAACACCAGCCCCGATCACGCGGTCGCGATCAACCCGCTGGTGGCGGACCGGATCGAGGTGCTGCGCGGCCCATCGGCGCTGCTCTATGGCTCCGGGCTGGTCGGCGGCGTGGTGAACACGAAGGTTGCCCGCGTTCCCGACCGCCTGCCCGACAATGCGATTACCGGTCGGGCTTCAGCCAGCTTTGCCTCGGCCGCTGACGAGGTGGTGCTCGGCGCGGCGCTAGATGGCGGCGGGGGACAGCTTGCCTGGCACCTTGATGGCCACTGGCTCGATACGGGTGATCTCGAAATCGGCGGCTTCGTATTAAGCGACGAGCAACGCACCCTCGCCTTAGCCTCAATCGATCCGGACATCAGAGCGCTTGCCGACCTCAATGGTCGCCTGCCCAACAGCGCGGCTGCGACCTGGGACATTGCCGGTGGGGCCGCTCTGGTAACCGACACTGCCCATTTCGGCGTCGCAGTAAGCCATTCCGAAAGCCGCTACGGGTTGCCGACCCGCTTCTCCTTCGATCCCGCCGCGCCCGTGCCAAACACGCTGATCGACCTTATGCAAACGCGCGTTGATTTTCGCTCCGAGATCGGGATCGACAGCGACTGGATCGATCTGGTGCGGGTGCGGTTTGGCTGGGCTGATTATGCCCATGACGAAGTGCTCGACACAGGCGAACTCAGCGCCACATTTCTCAACGATGCCTTCGAGGCGCGCGCAGAAGTTGTCGGAGCGGAGCGCGGCATCTGGCGGGCCACGACCGGATTGCAGTACGGTTTTCGCGACTTCAGCGTCCGCGCCGCTGCACCGCTGCTTCCGCCCACTGACACCAACCAGTTTGCGGTCTTTTCGCTGCACGAGATCAACCTCGCTCCGCTGCGGATTGAGGCCGCGCTGCGCTGGGAGACCACCGCGATCGAAGCGCGGCGCGATCCGGCGCTTGGCAATCCCGCTGCAGATCGAGATTATTCCGGCCTTTCTGGCTCCCTCGGAGCGAGCTACACAGTCGCGCCCGGCTGGGTGATTGCAGGCAGCGGCTTCTTCTCGACCCGCGCGCCAGTGGTCGAGGAATTGTTCACCCAAGGCACTGATCCGGGAACGCAGGGCGTCCTTCTCGGCAACCCGGATCTTGGCGAGGAGACTGCCTGGGGGTTGGAAGGGGTGCTCCGCGCTTTCGGGCCGAAATGGAGTCTTGAGGCGTCGGCTTATTTCAACCGCTTTCCCGACTACATTTTCGCCGCCGAAACAGGCGAGGTGATTGCCGGCCTGCCAGTGTTCCAATTCCGGTCCGACAAGGCTGAGTATTATGGCTTCGAGGTGCAAGGAAAGATCGATCTGTTTGACCTTGGCAGCACCACCATCGCGGCCGATGCATTGCTTGACTATACCCGCGCGACACTTGGTGACGGCACCGCTGTTCCGCGGATTCCACCACTCCGGGCGCTTGGCGGAGTTAGCGCGCGCAATGGCGTGTTTGATGCGCGGATGGAGGTGGAATGGGCCCGGCAGGTAACAAGGTTGAGCGATTTCGAGACCCCGACGGATGGCTACGTCAGCGCAAACCTATCGCTTGATTGGCGGCCATTTGGTGACCGGCCAGGCTTGGCGCTGGGGTTGGTAGCCCAAAACCTGTTCGACGACACGATCCGTCGCCACGCCAGTTTCCTCAAGGATTTCGCCCCCGTCGCCGGACGGGATATCCGCCTCCGCGCGCGCATCGTATTCTGACCAAAGGATTGGCACCCCGCCCTCGCTACGCCAGTGCGCATTCCTTGAAGGGATCTGACGGCCGCAATCTAGCTGGCCTCGCGCAAAACGCGTTGACCTTTTCATTAACCGTACCGCGCTATCGAGGTAGCAGATCAATCACGCAACCGCATGGCGGCTCGGGACACAGCGCATATGAAATTCATCAAGCTGGAATCACGCGGGGGCAATTACCTCGTGGTGGCCGAGAATGTCGCATGGCTGCGCACGGGCGAGAATGGTCAGACCAGCGTCGGCATCATCGGCGGCCAGCCCCTGCTGGTGGTTGGCACGATTGAGGGAGTCGCGGCAAAGATTCTTGCGGGCTCCGGCCCGGATGAGCAGCCAGCGGCTGAGCCTTCAGCACCTCCTGCTGTCGTAGCGCCAGTCGCTGCGCCCACCCCGGCCCCGGTCGCCGCGGAACCCGCAGTGCCTGCACCGGTAATTCCCGAGCCAATCGCCGATGCGCCCATTGTTGAGGCACAGGTAGAGCCCGCACACAGCGCGCAGCCCGAGCCACCGGTGGAAACGCCGGAACCGGCAATTATCGCGCCTAAGGCCGAACGTCGCCCTCAGCCAACGTCAACCGACCGCCCTCGCCCCGCCCCAGCTCATTCGATGAGCCTTTCAGAGCGCGTGGCGCGTGCAGCGGCTCCCAAAGTCCGTGCTGGGACCCAGCGATTTATGGGCATGTCAGAATAGCGATCAAACGCAGTCGGGTCGCCATGCGCAAACATGGTGGCCCGACCTTGCGTTTGATCAGTCAACGTCGCGCGGACATCAGGCCGCTGTGGCGAATGCCTCTGCCGGAAGCTTCATCATGTATTCGCTGCCCGCCTCAAGCTTGCGGCGCAGCGCACCGGCATCGGGCAGGAACCGCTCGGCGTAGTAATTGGCCGAGACCAGCTTGGCTTCATAGAACGCCTTGTCCTCAGAAGCGCCTGCCAGCTTGGCCAGCGACACCTTGGCCATCTTCAGCCAAAAGAAGCCGAGCGTCACGATCCCCATGATGTGCATGTAATGATGCGCGCCCGCACCGAGGTGGTTGAGATTGGCCATCGCGTTCTGCATGAACCACATGGTCGCCGCCTTCTGTTCACCCAATGCCTTCTCAAGCCGCTCGGCCATGTCCTTCAGCTCAGGCACTTGCTTGCCCGCCGCAACTTCCTCGTCGATCATCGCGAAGAAGGCCTGGATCGCCTTGCCGCCATTGGCGGCCAGCTTGCGCCCGCATAGATCCATCGCCTGCACGCCGTTGGCGCCTTCGTAGATCATCGCAATGCGGCTATCGCGCACGAACTGCTCCATGCCCCATTCGCGCACATATCCGTGGCCACCGTAAACCTGCTGCATGTTGTTGGCGATGTCATAGCCCTTGTCGGTGCCATAGCCCTTGATCACCGGGGTCATCAGCCCGATCAGCATGTCCGCCTGCTCACGCTCTTCTTCGGTTTGGGCCTTATGGGTGAGGTCCACCTGCAAGGCGCCCCACAGGCACAGCGCCCGCATCGATTCGGTGAAGACCTTGGCATCCATCAGCATCCGGCGCACATCGGGGTGCACGAAGATCGGGTCAGCCTTGGCCGCCGGATCAGCCGGGCCAGTCAGCGCGCGGCCCTGACGACGATCCAGCGCGTAAGTCACCGCGTTCTGATAGGCGACCTCGGCCTGAGCATAGCCCTGAATGCCGACGCCAAGGCGCGCGGCGTTCATCATGATGAACATCGCGGCAAGACCCTTGTGCTCCTTCCCGACCATGTAGCCAGTCGCACCGTCATAGTTCAGCAAGCAGGTCGCGTTGCCATGGATGCCCATCTTCTTCTCGATCGAACCGCAGGTCACGCCATTGCGCGCAGCAGGCTCACCATTTTCGTCGAGGATGAACTTCGGAACGATGAAGAGCGAAATGCCCTTGGTGCTGTCAGGCGCGCCCGGGGTTTTGGCCAGCACCAGATGGATGATGTTGCTGGTAAGATCATGCTCACCGGCCGAGATGAAGATCTTGGTGCCGGTGATCGCGTAGCTGCCATCGCCATTGGGCACGGCCTTGGTGCGGATCATGCCGAGATCGGTGCCGCAATGCGGCTCAGTCAGGTTCATGGTGCCCGACCATTCGCCCGAGATCATCTTGGGCACATACATGGCCTTCTGCTCGTCCGAGCCCTTGGCAAGGATAGCCGAAATGGCACCGGCTGTCAGACCCGGATACATCGCAAACGCCTGATTGGCGGTGCCGCTATATTCCTCGAGCACAAAGCCGAGCACATGCGGCAAGCCCTGCCCGCCATAGATTTCGGGCTGGGCGAGCGTTCCCCAGCCATTGTCGACGTAAGCCTTGTAGGCTTCCTTGAAACCCGGAGGCGTGGTGACACTGCCGTCCTCATGCCGCGTGCAGCCATGCTCGTCGCCTGCCTGATTGACCGGCGCAAGGACCTCGGAGCAGAACTTGCCGGCCTCATTGATCACTGTGTCGATCATATCCGAGGTTGCGTTCTCGAAGCCCGGCAGGTTGCCGTAGCTCGCAAGGTCGAGCAATTCGTTGACGACGAAGCGGGTGTCGCGGGTTGGTGCGGTGTAGGTTGGCATCACAAAATCCCTGTGGTGAGCGTTTCAAGTTCAAGAGTGATTGGCAATAACCGATCAACGCAGGTCGAGCTTTTCGATCTCTGCTACAAAGTCAGTCAATTCCTTGATGGAGGAATCGATATCGGCCCGTTGGGCCTGCAATTTTGCAATATGCGTACGGCACTTCTCGATCGTGACGCGGCGCTGTTCCACCCGGCCGTCATCAAGATCGTAAAGATCGATCATCTCGCGGATTTCAGTGAGGCTGAAGCCCACGTTCTTCGCGCGCATGATCCAGGCAAGCCGCGCTCGATCCCGCTTCGAATACACGCGGGTGAGGCCGACGCGGGCCGGGTTGATCAGCCCTTCATCTTCATAAAAGCGCAGCGCGCGGGCAGTGCAGCCGAACTCGGTCGTCAAGTCCGAGATCGTGAACTGTTCACGCTCGTGCTTGTCAGGCCGATCAAGATGCGCGCCATTGCGACGCTGTGCCGGGGCCGCTTGCGAACCCATGTTGGCAGACGAATGTGCAGGTGAGGTAGCCATGCGCCGCACATACCTTACCTTTACGTGAGCGTCAAGTCTTGACCTTTACGAGAGCGGAGCCCGATTCGCCGGAATCTAGCCGACGGTAAAAGCAACTGACTGCGCCTGTGTGGCAGGTCGGACCAGCAGGCCGGGCGCGAATCACCAAGGCATCCTGATCGCAGTCCACCAGCACCTCGCGCAGCGTGAGGACGTTTCCTGAAGTCTCTCCCTTCATCCACAACCGCTGGCGTGATCGCGACCAGAAGGTCACAAGCCCAGTCTCAAGGGTTTGCTTGAGCGCATCATCGTTCATGTGCGCGACCACCAGCACCTCGCCGGTTCCATCATCGACGACGACTGCGGTCAGTAAGCCATTGGCGTCAAACTTCGGCGCGAAGGTCGAACCATTCTCGCGCTCAGCGCTTGTCAGGGGCGTAGTCGACACTGGACACTCCGTGAAACGATATTGCGGGCCGCCAAGCCATCTTTGCTGATCATGCCGCCAACGGTTGATCCTTGCGACGAATGTTGCACGTTCACAACAGCGACATGCAAAAAATACCCGCAACGCATGTTGCATCTTCCGCCTCGCGCAACACGGTGGAAGAAGGCGCTCGAACTTTCCGAAAGGGGTTCTCCACCGAACAACGCACCAACCGGTGCCAGTTCAGGGGGTGGGTCGGGCCGCAGGTTGGCAGCGGGGTGCCAATGCGACCGATTGAACGATAAGGGATAGGATTGCGGTCGCCAAGCTAGGGGGTGGCTACCGGAGCTCGCAAGAGACAATCCACACCGTTTCGTCACGTGGCGCCCAGGGCTCATAAGGCCCTGGGCGTTATGTTTTGTGGTTGGCCAAGCGCCTCCATATCGATCAACCAAGTCCTTCAACCCGCGCAAAACATGCAATGGCAAGATGATCAGGGCGCGCTGAGCGCAGCGCAGTCATGCAAGCCTGGCTCGTCGCACCGCTGGTCAGCACATCATCGACAAGGATGACGTCGCGCCCTGCGATCAATTGCGCTCGCGCAGGGTTAAGCGCGATGGCACCGGTCAGAGCACGCTCGCGCGCCTCTCGCCCAAGTCCGCCGAGATTGGGAGTCCGGCGATTGCGCACCAACCCGTCGACCAGCACTTCGCCCTTGCCCAGTTTGGCCAGCTCGCTCGCCAGCAGCGCCGCCTGATTGAACCCGCGTTGCCACAAGCGCCAACGATGGAGCGGCACCGGGATCAGCAAGGGCGACTGTTTTTGGACGACCACATCCGGCATCCGCGCAGCGATCAACCGCGCCAGCAATCGCGACAGAGCGATCCGTCCGCCATGCTTGTAGGACAGAACCAGACTGCGCGACGTTTCGTTGTAAAGCGTCGCGGCATAGACCGGCGTCGCCACTGTTTCGATATCAGGCGCGTGCGATGACAGCACCGCAAGGCTATCCCAGCATTCAAGGCACAGACCGTCCTGCGCCGCAATCGCAGCCCCGCACGCAGGGCATCGCGGAGGATACAGCAGATCCACCACGGGCAGCAGAACTCGGGCAAGGTTTGCGACCACCGCCATGGACATGGTGTGGCATGGCTTGCACTCTGTAGGCAAGCGCGGCAGGGCCGCATCCATGCCCAGCACTCAGGTTCCAGCGATCTTCTCCGAACAGCGCCGGGTGGCGCGGGCCTTGCGTTCGGAGCAGCGACGATCAACGCGCAGCGATGCGGCGACCTTTCTGATCGATGCGATGGCAGACGACATGGTCGAGCGGCTCAGCTTTGTGCGGCATGCGCCCCAAGCCTCGCTGGTGATCGGCGCCTGCACCGCTCCGCTGGCAGACCACCTCAGCCGCGACAGCGCGCGGCTCGAGGTCAGCACCGCCGCCAACCCCGCTGAGCCACTGGCAGGCGGGCCGGTCGAGTTCATCGGCGTCCTCGGACAGCTCGACGCGGTCAATGACCTACCGGGCGCGCTGATCCATTTGCGGCAAGGCTTGACTCCGAACGGACTGGTGATCGCCAGCTTCATCGGTGGCCAGAGCCTGCCTGCCCTGCGCGCGGCCATGTTCGCCGCGGAGCCAGACCGTCCGGCAGCCCGGGTGCATCCGCTGGTCGACCCGCGCGCAGCGCCGCAGTTGCTCCAACGCGCCGGGTGGAAGGATCCTGTGGTCGATTCCTACCGGCTGACGGTCCGCTATCCCGATCTTGACCGTCTCGTAGCTGACTTGCGCGATAGCGGGCTTGGCAATGCCCTCGCCCGCCCCGCAGCCCCCCTCGGCAAGGCCGCCCTCGCGCGGGCGCACGCTGCCTTCTTGGCCCGCGCCGATGCTGATGGCAAAGTGGCCGAGACCTTCGAGATCATCACGCTCACCGGGCGGCGATCGCGGGCTGGAACCTAACCTCTTGCGAGGGCCGCCTGCGCCGCTGCCAACCGCGCGATCGGCACGCGGTAGGGCGAGGCGCTGACGTAATCGAGGCCCACCTTTTCGCAGAAGGCGATGCTTGCCGGGTCGCCCCCATGCTCGCCGCAGATGCCGAGCTTGATATCCGGCCGGGTCGCCCGCCCCCGCTCCGCCGCGAGTTCTACCAGCTGCCCAACGCCCTCGATATCGAGGCTGACGAAAGGATCGCGCGGGAAAATGCCCTTGTCGACATAGACGCTGAGGAACCGCGCCGCATCGTCGCGCGAGACGCCCAGTGTGGTCTGCGTCAGATCATTGGTGCCGAAGCTGAAGAACGCGCCTTCCTCGGCAATCTCACCCGCCATCAGCGCCGCGCGCGGCAGTTCGATCATGGTGCCGACGAGGTATTCGACCCGCGTGCCGACCTCGGCAAACACGGCTTCGGCCACCCGGTCAACCAGCGCGCGCAGGATCGCAAGTTCGCGCTTAGTCGCGACCAGCGGGATCATGATCTCAGGCAAAGGCGCTTCGCCCGAGGCTGCCTGCACCGCGCACACCGCTTCGAAGATCGCGCGGGCCTGCATCTCGTAGATTTCGGGGTAGGTGATCCCCAAGCGGCAGCCGCGATGGCCCAGCATCGGGTTGAATTCGTGCAGCTCTCCGGCCCGGCGCTTCAAGTGATCCACCCCCAGACCCGTCGCATCAGCCAGTTCGGCAAAATCCTCGTCGGCGTGGGGGAGGAATTCGTGCAGCGGCGGATCGAGCAGGCGGATCGTGCATGGCAGGCCCGCCATCACCTCGAAGATCGCGGTGAAATCGGCGCGCTGTTCGGGCAGCAGCTGTTCCAGAGCGCGGCGACGACCAGTTTCATCTTCCGCCAAAATCATCTGCCGAACCAGAGAGATACGCGAAGCTTCAAAGAACATGTGTTCAGTGCGGCACAGACCGATGCCTTCGGCGCCGAACTGCCGCGCCATCCGGCAATCATCGGGCGTTTCGGCATTGGTGCGCACCTTCATGCGGCGAAGCTTGTCCGCCCATACCATCAGCACGCCGAAATCGCCCGCCAGCTCCGGCTCGACCGTTGGGACGATCCCGAGCATCACCTGCCCGGTCGCCCCATCGAGGGTGATCGCGTCCCCTTCCTTCAACACGGTCGCACCAATCCGCAGGGTCCGCGTCGCCCGGTCGATAGAGACCGCCCCCGCACCCGAAACGCAAGGCCGCCCCATACCGCGCGCCACCACCGCTGCGTGGCTCGTCATCCCGCCGCGCGCTGTCAGAATGCCTTGGGCGGCGTGCATGCCGTGGATGTCCTCAGGCGAGGTCTCCACCCGCACCAGAATCACCTTCTCCCCGCGCCCGGCCCATTGCTCCGCCGTATCCGCATCGAGCACGATCTTGCCCGCCGCAGCCCCCGGCGAGGCGGGAAGCCCGGTGGTCAGCACATTCCGCTCGGCCTTGGGATCGAGCGTCGGGTGGAGCAGCTGATCCAATGCCATCGGATCAACCCGCCGCACTGCCTCACGCTCGTCGATCAGGCCTTCTTCGACCATATCGACCGCCATCTTGAGCGCGGCCTTGGCGGTGCGCTTGCCCGATCGGGTTTGCAGCATCCACAGTGTGCCACGTTCTACCGTGAATTCAATATCCTGCATGTCCTTGTAGTGAAGTTCCAGCAGGTCGAACACGCGCGCCAATTCGGCATAAGCTTCGGGCAATGCCTCTTCCATCGAGAGTGGCTTGGCCCCGGCGGTCTCGCGCGCCGCTTTGGTCAGGTATTGCGGGGTGCGGATGCCCGCGACCACGTCCTCGCCCTGCGCGTTGATCAGGTATTCGCCGTAATAGGCCCGGTTGCCGGTCGCCGGATCGCGGGTGAATGCGACGCCGGTAGCGCTCGTCTCGCCCATATTGCCGAACACCATCGCCTGCACATTGACGGCCGTGCCCCAGTCGCCCGGAATGTCGTTCAAGCGGCGATAGACCTTGGCGCGGTCAGAATCCCAGCTGTCAAACACGGCGCGGATCGCGCCCCACAATTGCTCGTGCACATCCTGCGGGAACGGGCGGCCCAACTCGTCGGCGAAGATGGTGTTGTATTCGGCCACCAGCGCCTGCCAGTCTTCAGCCTCCATCTCGGTGTCGTTGTAGAAGCCCTTGTCTTCCTTGGCGATCTCGAGTGCTTCTTCGAACAATCCGTGATCGATCCCGAGCACCACATCGGAATACATTTGAATGAACCGGCGGTAGCTATCCCAGGCGAACCGCGCATCCCCGCTCGACGCGGCCAAGCCCGCAACCGTCGCATCATTCAGGCCTAGGTTGAGCACCGTGTCCATCATCCCCGGCATCGACACGCGCGCACCGGAGCGGACCGAGACCAGCAGCGGATCGGCCGGATCGCCGAAATTCTTGCCCACGGTTGCCTCAACATGGGTCAGCGCGGCGGCGACAGCGGCTCGCAATCCGTCCGAGAAATCCGCACCATCTTGCAGATAACGCACGCATTCTTCGGTCGTGATCGTGAAGCCCGGCGGCACCGGCAGGCCGATGCTGGCCATCTCGGCGAGGTTCGCACCCTTGCCGCCCGCGACGGTCTTGTCCTTCTGGCGCGGATCGGAATGGTCGGCGTTGCCACCGAAGGTGTAGACTGTTTGCACGTCACATCATCCTGTTAATCTTGGGCGCTGGAAGGCTGAACCATGTGACACATGAGACACTGTCCAAGAAGCGAAAACCCTATCCCTCAATCCGGCTGAAATCGGCGACGCGGTGGACCGCATCACGGAACCGCGCCAGCAGGGCAAGGCGGCTTTCCCGCTTGTCGGCCTCGTCGGCGTTGACGGTCACCTCTTCAAAGAACCGGTCGATGGGCGCGCGCAAGGTGGCGAGCGCAGCCATCGCATCGGCGAACTGCTCGCCCTCCACCGCTGCGGCAGCAAGCGGCGCGGCTTGGGCGAGCGCGTCGATCAACGCCTTTTCGGCCGGTTCGGGGGTGTAGGAAAGCGTATCAAGCCCCTTCCCTTCAGGGGAGGGGTTGGGGTGGGGGCTATCAGTCTGGTGCGGCGCTTGTTGCGAGCCCCCACCCCCGGCCCCTCCCCTAAAGTGGAGGGGAGAAACGAAGCCTTCCTTCTTGAGGATATTCGCCGCGCGCTTGTAGCCTGCGAGGAGGTTGATGCCGTCCTCGGTGGTGACAAAGGCCTGAAGTGCATGAACGCGGGCAAGCAGGCGGACGAGATCATCCTCCCCGCCAAGCGCGAACACCGCGTCGATCAGGTCGTGGCGGACACCGGCTTCGCGTTGTTGGACTTTGAGGCGGTCGGCGAAGAAATCGAGAAACGTGGACTTCCTTTGCTGAAGTTCTTGGTAAATTTTCAACTTCAGATGCCCATCGCTCGGCATGTCTTCGATTTGATCCACCCCAATGAGCGCGTCCAGCGATAGGTCGGCCCAAACACTCAGGCGAACTGCCTCGTTAGTGGATGTCACAAGATCAAAGACCTTCCCAAGGCTGAACCTTAGATCATTGATCTTCGAAAGTGAGTTGGCGCCAATTGCGGCACGACGAAGAGCATATGGATCTCGTGAACCGGTCGGCGCTTCGGTTATGGCGAAAAAGCAAGCGAGTGTATCCAGCTTATCCGCCAGCGAAACCGCCACCGTCACCGGTGCGGTGGGCACTTCATCGCCCTGCCCGACCGGCTTGTAGTGATCGCGGATCGCCTCGGCGACCTCCTGCGGCAGGCCTTCCTTGGCGGCGTAGTAACCGCCCATAAGCCCCTGCAATTCCGGAAATTCACCGACCATTTCGGTGACGAGATCGGCCTTGCACAGGTGGGCGGCCTGTTCGGCGAGATCGGCCAAGTTCTCCCTCTCCCCTTCAGGGGAGAGGGTCGGGGAGAGGGGGCTTTCAGGCTGGAGCGGCGCTGGGTCGACAGCCCCCACACCCTCCGCGCCTTCGGCGCTCCTCCCTCTCCCCTGAAGGGGAGAGGGCTTTACAATCCCCTCCTCAACCAACCACCGCGCCAGCTTCGCCACCCGCTCGACTTTGTCGGCGACCGTGCCCAGCTTCTCGTGGAAGGTGATCCGCGCCAGCCCTTTGGCGTGCTCGGCGAGGGTTTTCTTCTGGTCCTGCTCCCAGAAAAACCTCGCGTCTGAGAGCCTTGCAGCCAGCACCTTGCGGTTGCCGTCAACCACAATCGCTGGATCAAGTGCGTCAATATTCGCGGTGCAGATGAAGGCGCTCGCAAGAGCCTCCCCTGCCCGTTGACCCTGCGGGTCAGCTTCGCTTCCAGGGGAGGGGGTCGGGGGGTGGGGGCTACCAGCGGACGCCCCCGCTCCCTCCGCCCCTGCGGGGCTCCTCCCTCTCCCCTGAAGGGGAGAGGGTTGTTTGCACACAAAATACTTCTGGTTCACCCGCGCCGTCAGTTGGATCACCTCGGGCGGCACATCCAGAAACGCCTCGTCGAAACGGCCGAGCAGCGGCACCGGCCATTCGGTCAGCCCCGCATTCTCGATCACCAACCCCTCGTCAGCCACCAGCGTCAGGCCCGCCTCTGCCGCAGTCTTTGCCGCGCCGTCGCGGATCAGTTGGCAGCGTTCGGAGAAGTGGACGATCACATGCGCCGCGCGCAGGGTTTCGATATAGGCCCCGGCATTGTCGATCTCGACCGGGCCGGAATGATGGAAGCGGTGTCCCATCGTCGTGCGCCCGCTGACGATCCCGTCAATTTCGCAAGGGACGACTGCGCCATCCAACAAGGCGATGATGCCCGAAAGCGGCCTCACCCAGCGCAGGGATTCCGTGCTGAGCGAAGCGGCCCCCCACCGCATCGATTTGGGCCAGGGAAAGGCGCGGATGATCGCGGGGATGGTTTCGGCCAGCACTTCTGCCGTGTCCCGCCCCGGCTTTTCGACCACGGCGAAATACACGCCGTCACGCTCTACGAGCTGCTCGTCAGTGAGGCCAACCTTGCGGAGGAACCCCTCGAGCGCTTGCGGCGGTGCGCCAACCTTTGGCCCTTTGGTTTCCTCGCTCACAGCCGCAGTGGCCAGCGGCAGGTCCTTGGCAATCAGGGCCAAGCGGCGCGGCGTGGCGAAGGTTTCGACCGAACCCGCTGCCAACCCGGCCTTGGCCAGCGCATCGGTGAACAACCGCGCCAAGTCTTCCTTGGCCTTCGGTTGCATCCGGGCGGGAATTTCCTCGCAGCGCAGTTCGAGCAGGAAATCAGCCATTATGCTTCCTCCCCACTCGTCATTGCGAGCGAAGCGAAGCAATCCATGGTCTGACGTCGCGCCGCGCAGCTCCGCTGTTTGATGGATTGCCGCGTCGCCTTCGGCTCCTCGCAATGACGAAGTGAAGTATTCACAGCACCCACCCCGGATATTTCGCTTCCCATTCGGGCGTCATCTTGGCCGCGTAAGCCTCGCACGAAGAGCGAGCCAGGTCGCGCACGCGGCCCATGTAACTGGCGCGTTCCTGCACAGAGATCACGCCGCGCGCTTGCAGCAGGTTGAAGACGTGGCTCGCTTCGACCGCCTGTTCATAGGCGGCGATGGGCACGCCTGCCGAGAGCGCGTTGCGGCACTCGGCCTCGGCCTTGGCGAAGAGGTCGAAGAGCGCGTCGGTGTTCGCGACTTCAAAATTCCACTTCGACATCTGGCGCTCGTTCTCGAGGAACACTTCACCATAGGTCACCCCGCGATCATTGAACGCGAGATCATAGACGTTGTCGACGCCCTGAATGTACATCGCCAGACGCTCGAGCCCATAGGTCAACTCGCCCGCCACCGGCTTGCAATCGAACCCGCCCATTTGCTGGAAATAGGTGAACTGGGTCACTTCCATCCCGTCGCACCAGACCTCCCAGCCCAGCCCCCAGGCGCCGAGCGTGGGCGATTCCCAATCGTCCTCGACAAAGCGGATGTCGTGGGCAAGCGGATCGATGCCGATGGCGGCGAGGCTCTTGAGATAGAGCTCCTGGATGTCCGACGGCGAGGGCTTCAGGATCACCTGATACTGGTAATAATGCTGCAGCCGGTTGGGGTTCTCGCCATAGCGCCCGTCGGTCGGGCGGCGGCAGGGCTGGACGAAAGCGGCGTTCCACGGCTCCGGCCCGAGCGCGCGCAGGGTGGTCGCCGTGTGGAACGTCCCCGCCCCCATGCGCATGTCATAGGGCTGGAGGATGACGCAGCCGGCCTCAGCGCTCCAGAAGTCGTGGAGCGTGAGGATCATGTCCTGAAACGAGCGCGCCGGATCGCGCGGTGCAGGCGTGAAAGAAGAGACGGCGTTCATGGCGGCTCGCCATGGCGGAACACCCCTACAGCGTCAATGCCGCAGCGCAGCAAGTGGTGGGTGCAACCGGGTGTTGGTCACGTAGATACGACACAAAGTCAGGTCATCTTGACATAGTCAGCGAATCGCGACATATAGTCAGCACAACCTGACATTCCGGAAGGTTGAAGCGACATTTTTACCCCCAGGAGGTTGCCCATGCGTGGATTTCTGCTTGCTACTGCCGCTCTCGTCTGCGGATTTGTGCTCCCGGTTGCGGCTGAGGCCGCCCCTGTCAATGAAACCCGGTTTGCGGAACAGGTCGGCCATGGCGATCTCAATCTTGCCACCAGCGAAGGTGCGGCGCGGCTTGATGAGCGGGTGCGCAATCGCATCCGGCAATTGTGCCAGAACGGCGGCCGCGATGGCGCTTCGCTGCGGCTCGAACGGGAATGCCGCAGCAGCGCGCTCGCCGATGCTGGCCATCAGGTGCGCGTCGCGATTGCCAATGCCCGGGCCGATCGGGTGCGCTTTGCTGCCAATTCCTCAACATCGCCCGCCGCCACTCCCGGCGCGTGATGCCCCCGGCGGAGGGGTATGCCCCGCCCCTCCGCCGTTCTTTTTCCTCACCGCTACAGAGAGCCATTGAATGACTCGAACAACCGATAAGCTAGTTAAGGATCTGCGTTACCGCGCCTATTTCTGGCTGATGGACGCGACGATGGTGGTTGCGCTATTGGGCGTTGCCGAGGTCATCGCGTTCTTTGTCACGGGCGTACGCGGCTTCGGCCTAACCGGCGCAAGCGAGTATGCCGCAAGTCTCTTCGTGGCCATTTTCAGCTGGATCGTGCCGTTCGTGCTGATGATCGCGCGGTTCATGCGCGATGATTATGCCGAGGGCCTGTGGAAACGCACAGTTGTGGTCCTGGCTTACGCCGTCGCTTTGTTCCCGATCGGCAGTGCCTTGGTCGCCTGGACGGCGGAACTCGGTTTACCGCATGATGGCCAAGCCTATGCCCTGTGGCGGACATTCTATGGGCCCTTCACGACGGAAGCGCTGCGCGGTGACGTGATCGTCTCCACCGTGTGGCAGACCTATATGTGGTTGTTTGTGTTCGTATTTCAATTTCTCCGCTGGAAGGACACACGGTGAAAGCAATGATCACCATCAAGCGCTGGCACGCTTTCATTATGCTTGCCCTGAGCGGCTTTGCAGTGGGCAATCTGCTGGCCAAGCTAGCCTCTGCAATGGGAGTCTGACGCCATGGCGAGAGCGAAACTGAACAAAGCCAACATCTTCATGGGTGCCAGCTGGGTGGGCCTTTCCGGGCTGATCCTGATCGCCGGTGCCGAAGCGCCCTCGGGCTCGGCGAATTTACGGATGGGCGGCACGGTGCTGCTGATAATCGGCAGTTTTGCGATGCTGTTTACCCGCCGCGCCGACGAATACACCGAACGCCTGTGGAATGCCGGGGCCAGTGTGGCGTTCGGCGCGCTACTGATCAACTTTATCGGCCTCGCCTTTGTTGAAGGGTTCATCGAGGGCCTGACAGATCGCAAGATTCAGCGCACCGTCCCAGGTGATCTTGCCCTGCTGCTGTCGATTGTCGCCTTCTACATCGGCCTGTTCGTCAAACGCCTGCTGGGAGACAGATGATGCCATACAAGCCTGGCGCAATGGATCAGGATGACCGTGAACGCCCGTTCAACTATGTGTGGTTCAGCGGCCTGTGCGCGCTTGTGACCTTTGCGAATGCCTTTATCGGCAGCGAGTTCATGCTGTTCGGCTGGGCGATTGGCGGAACCGTTGGCGGCCTGATCGTTGCGACTTGGGCGCACCGGGCCGATGATTATTTCCAATCCATGGCCAATGTCGGATTGCGCTGGATGGCTGCCAGCATCGGCGTCTATTTGTTCGCGGCGTTTACCCTCGACATGATGGATGTTGCTTACTCGGCGGGCTATGCCCTTTCAAAAGGTGGTGAGGCAGAGACTTTGACGCGCTTCGCCTTGTTTTGGACCGATGCCAAGACCCTCGCTTCGTTCGCGGCGGTCATGTTTCACCTTGGTTACGCCTATGCCTGGCTGAGAAACCATTTTGAGGCATCCGGCGAGCAATGAAAAACCGCCTCAAAGTCCTCCGCGCCGAACGCGACTGGTCACAGGCTGAGCTCGCCGGGCGGCTCGATGTGTCGCGCCAGGCGGTCAATGCGATCGAAACCGGCAAGCACGACCCCTCACTCCCACTTGCATTCCGCATTGCCCGCTTGTTCGACATGCGGATTGAGGAGATTTTCGATGACGAAATCTGATCCCCCGCGCACGGGCACCGGTTTGACCGAAGGTGGCGTACTGCTCGCTCGCGTAGCGCTTGCGATTGGCGGCGGTATCGCGCTGATTTTCCTCGCCGGTGTTGCGGCTGGTTACATTAGCGTCGTGGCCGAACATGGCGGGGCCGACCCAAGAGACATCGCCATTGTCGCTGGCATTGGACTGGCCATGGCTGGTGTCGCCTTCGCCATCTGGCGGTTCTGGCCGAATGCCAACTCCGACGAAGCTCTTTTGGGCGGCCCCGGCGAGGCGCGCACCCGCCAGCGCCAGCGCCGTTATTTCCGCTACCTCGGCTTTGCTGTGATGATTGGCGCTGTGATCGGGGCAATCACTGGCGTGTTTGATCGCGGGGATGGCAGCCTGTTCTCCAGCGATTGGGACAAGCTCGCGCTTCACCCTGCGATTGCGATTGTGCTGGCTGCGATGCTGCTGTTCGGATTTGCGCTGCTGCCGCTCTATGGTTTTCGTACGATCGACGAATTCAAACGCGAGCATAACCTCATCGGCTTTACCGGAGGATGCACTGCGGTGTTGGCCGGTTTCCCGATGTGGGCGGTCCTGCACGCCGGTGGCATGGGCTCAGCGCCAGATCCCTTTGGCATCTGGATGCTCGCCTTTGTCGGCATGTTTGCCTCGTACCTCTATGCCCGCTGGCGGCTCTGATCCGTCAAGTGCCAGCCCCCATACCTTGAGTTTTAATCCCTCTGCTTACTTATCCCCTTGAAAGGACATATCATGAAACTTGCCAAGCTGCTCACACTCACCGCCGCCCCGTTTGCGCTGCTGGCCGCCAGCCCCGCGCTGGCTGACAGCCATGCCGCGGAGGAAACCGCTGCTGCCCCGGCCATGGCCAAAGGACCGGCGCTTTGGAAGGTCGCGGACGAGGACACTACCATCTACCTGTTCGGCACGGTCCACATCCTGCCGGAAGGGCTCGAATGGTATGATGCCGCCATCGCCGCTGCGCTCAATGGTTCGGACATGATCGTAACGGAAATCCCGATGGACGCGGCCAGCGAAGCCGCAATGGGGCAGCTCGCTCAAAAGGTCGGCACTTTGCCTGCAGGAACAACGCTCCGTTCGTTGCTGACGCCGGAGCAGACCGTTACCTACGAAGCGGCCCTCGCCAAACTCGGCGCCCCGCCCCAGCAGTTTGACCAGTTCAAGCCGTGGCTGACGGGCCTCACGATGTCGATCATCCCGCTGATGCAGCAGGGCTACACCCCCGGCGCAGGCGTGGAGAAGGTGCTGCTTTCCAAGGTCGGCGACAAGCCTCAGGGAGCACTGGAAACGGCTGAATTCCAGCTCGGCATCTTCAACGGAATGGATCAGGCCGCGCAGATCACGTTCCTGATGGAAGCGATTGAGGGGATGGATGAAGCAGCGCCGATGCTCAACCGGATGGTCGCCGAATGGGCTGAGGGCGATGCGGATGAGCTCGCCGTGATCATGAACGAGGGCATGACGGATCCGGCTGTCGCCGAAGCGCTGCTCTACAGCCGCAATGCCAATTGGGCCGAGTGGATCGACACCCGCCTCGACCAGCCCGGATCGGTCTTTATCGCGGTCGGCGCGGGCCATCTTGCCGGTGCCAAGAGCGTGCAGGATTACCTCGCCACCAAGGACATCACCGTTACGCGGGTGAAGTAAGGGAAACACGGGTGATGGCTATTCACCTCGCCGGAGCCAGCATGTTGCATTGGGCGCGCAGTCTTGTTGCAGCCTTGCTGGCCCCGGCCATGATCCTTGCCGTAGCGGGCTGCCGCGATGCGCCCGACGAGGAGTCGGAGGCCGGGCCGCCCAATCCCTTGCTCTACGAGATCGCCTCGGTCGATGGCACGGTGGAGGGGTGGATGCTCGGCACCATCCACGCCCTCCCCAATGGCACACGGTGGCAGACCCCAGCCATCAACGGTGCCGTCGGAGACGCCGATCTGCTGGTGGTGGAGGTCAAGCTTGGCGATTCTGCCATCCGGACAAAGGTCCTGGTCGAGCTTGCGGCAACAGCCGCCCAGCCCCCTCTGGAAGAACGTGTGCCTGCGGATCTTCGTCGGCAGCTCGCCGCGCTGCTCGAACGTGGTGGCATGGCAGGCGAGGATTTTTCCACTCAGGAGACATGGGCTCTGGCAATCGTCCTTGCCGGGATTGACGGGCCGGGCAACTCCATCAACGGTGTCGACCGAGCGATGATCAACTATTTCTCGCGTCGCCCGATCCGCGAACTTGAAGGCCTGCGCGGCCAGCTTTCGATCTTCGACCGCCTGCCCGAAGCGGCCCAGCGCAGCATGCTGGCTGCCGTGGTGCGGGAAAACGAGAACACTCGCCGTGATCCGGAACGGTTGCAACGCGCATGGCTGGCGGGCAATGCGGCGACCATCGAACAATCGACCCGCCGAGGGTTTCTGGCTGATCCAGTCTTGCGCGAGGCATTGCTGGTGGGCCGCAATCGCCGCTGGGCCACCGCGCTGCTGCCGCTGCTGGACGAGGCACCCCGCCCCTTGATCGCGGTGGGCGCAGCCCATCTGGTCGGCCCCGATGGCCTTCCCGCACTGTTGAAAGCCCAAGGCTACCGCATCCGGCGGCTCCGCTAAACCAGTTGCCAAAACGGGCGCCTGTCTCTAAGGGCCCGCGCTTCGGCGCTCCGGTCATCCCTGGAGGCGGTGCGCCCGATGATACTTACATCAACTTGCATTCGAAAGGCACGATTATGAGCGAAGCTCTGAACCTGCCGGCTGAAGCGCGCGAACGGGCTGGCAAGGGAGCCTCCCGTGCAATTCGCCGCGATGGTCGGACACCTGCTGTCATTTATGGCGGCAAGGAAGAACCCACCCTGATCCACCTCGAGCAGAAGGAACTGGTGCGTCAACTGAACACCGGTCACTTCATGAACTCGATCGTCAACATCGAGATCGGTGGCAAGATCATTCGCACCCTGCCCAAGGATGTGGCGTTCCACCCGGTGACCGACCGCCCGCTGCACGTCGATTTCCTGCGCATGACCGGCGACAGCATGGTCGAAGTGATGGTGCCGGTGGTGTTCACCAACGAAGACGCCTCGCCCGGCCTCAAGAAGGGCGGCGTGCTCAACATCGTGCGTCACGAACTCGAACTGCTGTGCCCCAATGCCGAGATTCCGGACGAGATCGCAATCGACGTCACCGGCAAGGAAATAGGCGACTCGATCCACATCAGCGAAGTGGCTCTGCCCGCTGGCGTGAAGAGCGTGATCACCGATCGCGACTTTACAATCGCCACGCTGGTTGCTCCTTCGGGTCTGCGCAGCAGCGAAGGCGATACCAATAGCGCCTGATCCGCGTATTTCGTGAGCACAGGCTAATGCAACGCCGGGCTTCGCAAGAAGTCCGGCGTTTCGTTTTGTGTGGGCCGCAGTTAGGAGAGTGCCATGCAAATCTGGGTCGGCCTTGGAAATCCCGGACCGCGCTATGCGCTCCACCGGCACAATGTCGGTTTCATGGCGGTGGACGTGATCGCCGAGATGCACGGCTTTGGCCCCGTGCAGGCTAAGTTCCAAGGCTGGGTGCAGGAAGGTCGGATCGGCACGCAGAAAGTGCTGCTGCTCAAGCCCGCCACCTTCATGAACGAAAGCGGCCGCAGCGTGGGCGAGGCTTTGCGGTTTTACAAGCTTGGCACCGAGGCGCTGACCGTGTTCCACGACGAACTCGATCTCGCCCCCTTCAAGGTCAAGGTGAAACAGGGCGGCGGCCATGCGGGCCATAATGGCCTGCGCTCCATCGATCAGCATCTGGGTGCGGACCCTTCGACTGGGCTCAGGGCAGGATTCCGCCGCATCCGCCTCGGCATCGGCCATCCCGGTCACAAGGACCGGGTGACCGGCCACGTGCTCGGCAACTTCGCCAAGGACGAGCAGGACGATCTGGCTGCCATGCTCGGCGCTATCGGTGCGGAGGCGGAATGGCTGGCGAAGGGCGATGACGTGCGCTTCATGAATGATGTCGCTTTGCGGATGCAGGATAACTGACACCCATGCGCCGCGTCCTGATCATCGGTCCCTGCGGTTCGGGCAAGAGCACCCTTGCCCGCGAGCTCGCGCCTCTGCTGGGCTTGCCGCTCGTTCACATGGATCAGCTGGGCTGGCAATCGGGCTGGGTTGAGAGCGAGAAGGCAGAACTCAATGCTCGCCTCGCAGAGGCTGTTGCTAGCGAGGCATGGCTGATCGAGGGCAATTACGGCAGCACCCTCGCCCCCCGGCTCGAACGTGCGGATACCGTGATCTATCTCGATTTCCCGATCCGGTTGTGCCTGTCGCGGCTGATCCGGCGCATCGCCACCAATCGCGGCCAATCGCGGCCCGATATGCCCGAAGGCTGCCCCGAACGCTTTGATCTCGCCTTCTTCTGGTATGTGATGAACTGGAATTCCGGCCCGCGCGTCCGCACCGAGGCGAAGCTGGCGACCTACGGTGGCAAGGTCATCCGCTTGCGCCACCCACAGATGCTTGCACAATGGCGCGAAGCCAATCACCTTGGGTGAGCCATTTTTCGAGGACATTGCCCATGACTCGCATTAACCGCCGTTCGCTGCTCGCAGGCGCCGCTGCCACTGGAGCGCTCGCTGCTGTCGCCCGATCCGCAGCCGCCGCCGAGCCGGTCTACGCCCCCACGCTCAGCTTCAAAGGCAAGAGCGTGCTGATCACCGGTTGCTCCTCCGGCTTCGGACGGCTGACGGCGGAATTGCTCGCCCGGCAAGGTGCGCGGGTCTTCGCTACCATGCGCGGCCTGCCCCGGCCCGAGGCTGACGAGCTGATCGCGCTGGCCAAGGCCGAGAACCTCGATCTCCACGTCATCGGCATTGATGTGACCGAACTCCAGCAGGTCAATACCGGTGTCAAGGAGGCCGAGCGGATCAATGGCGGCCCCATCGACGTGCTGGTGAACAATGCCGGGATCGGCATCACCTCTCCCGTCGAGGTGCAGGATATGACCGCCACCCGGCTGATCTTCGACACCAACGTGTTCGGCCCGCACCGCATGGCGCGCGCGGTGCTGCCGGGGATGCGTGAGGCACACAGCGGGCTGATCATCCAGATTTCGAGCCAGCTGGGCCGCGTCATCCTGCCCTATGCGGGGCACTATTCCGCCACCAAATTTGCGCTGGAGGCGATGAGCGAACAGCTTGCCTATGAATTGGTGCCGCACGGCATTGACGTCACCATCATCGAACCGGGCGGCTATCCGACCAAGGTGTGGGTCAACCGCAATGCCTATTCGGTGGCGCTCAAGGCCCGTTCGCTCCGTTCGCACAGCGATGGCTATCCCGCGCAAATGGAGCAGATGGGCAAGGAGGATGGCTCGGGCCGCACCAATGATCCAATGGACGTGGCCCGCGCGATTGCCGCGCTGATCGCCCAGCCCCCCGGCACCCGCCCGCTGCGCCTGCCGGTGTCGCCCGGGCCCAAGCCGCAAATGCCGATCAACACCGTGACCGCGCATGTGCAGAGCGACTGGCTCGGCAATTCGGGTTACGGCCCGCTGATCCGTGCGGTGCATGATAGCTAATTCTTCTCCTCCGTTCATGCTGAGCTTGTCGGAAGCGAAGCTGGGCATTGCCCAACCATTGCTTTTCCTTATAGGCGCGGCGCCAGTGAAGAAGTGCAGCCCTTCGACAAGCTCAGGGCGAACGGTTTAGAGAAAGACACATCATGGGTTTCCGTTGCGGGATCGTTGGCCTGCCCAACGTGGGCAAATCGACATTGTTCAATGCGCTCACCGAGACGCAGGCGGCGCAGGCTGCCAATTATCCGTTTTGCACGATCGAGCCCAATGTCGGCCAGGTCGCAGTGCCTGACGAGCGCCTCCAGAAAATCGCCGCCATCGGCAAGAGCGCCAAGATCATCGAAACCCAGCTTGGCTTCGTGGACATCGCCGGCCTCGTGAAAGGCGCAAGCAAGGGCGAAGGGCTCGGCAACCAGTTCCTCGGCAACATTCGCGAGGTCGACGCCATCGTCCACGTGCTGCGCTGCTTCGAGGATGACGACATCCAGCACGTCGCCAACAAGGTCGATCCCATCGCCGACGCCGAAGTGGTCGAGACCGAACTGATGCTGTCCGATCTCGAAAGCCTCGAAAAGCGCGTGCCAGCTGCGGCCAAGCGCGGTGCGGCAGGCGACAAGGAGGCCAAGGCGATGGCGAGCGTGCTCGGCCAGGCGCTCGAACTGCTGCGCGAAGGCAAGCCTGCACGCCTGACCGTGCCGGGCGACGAGGAGGAGGAGCGGTTGTTCAAGCAAGCGCAGCTGCTCACCGCCAAGCCGGTGCTGTACGTCTGCAACGTCGCCGAGGAAGACGCGGCGGAAGGCAACGAACTGTCGGCCAAGGTCTTCGCCAAGGCGGCGGCTGAGGGCGCGCAAGCTGTGGTCGTCTCGGCCGCAATCGAGGCTGATCTGGTTACAATGCCGGTGGAAGACCGCGGCGAGTTTCTCGAAGCGCTTGGCCTCACCGAAAGCGGCCTCGCCCGCGTGATCCGCGCCGGATACACACTGCTGGGCCTCAAGACCTTCTTCACCTGCGGCCCCAAGGAAGCCCGCGCCTGGACATTCCACGATGGAGCCAAGGCCCCGCAGGCCGCAGGCGAAATCCACACCGACTTCGAACGCGGCTTCATCCGCGCCGAGACGATTGCCTATGATGACTACGTCACGCTGGGCGGCGAGGCGGGCGCGAAGGAAGCGGGCAAGCTGCGGCAGGAAGGCAAGGAATATGTGGTGCAGGACGGGGATATCCTGCTGTTCAAGTTCAACGTGTGAAAGCTGAACCGTCACGCGGCGAGGTTCGCGTGTTGGAGACACAGGTTACACTGTCCAGAAGCGGAAAATTCGGCCTCGCATGGGGTGCCGGTGGCCTTTCGTTGGGATGGTGAGACGGGGTGGAAGGCCATTGCTTTAGCGTAACCGCGATGGCGGGGTGTAGGAAAGCTGCTCGCGGCGAGGCGGGTGCGAAGACAGCGGGCTGGCTGGGGGAGCCCCCCTCACCCATTAGCACTCACCCCCTATCCGTCACCTCGGACTTGATCCGGGGTTGAGCTTTTCTCTTTCGTCACCCTATGGATCGACTGGTTCTGATGCCGATTATCAGAGATAGAGTGGTAAGAGTGGCGGAGGTGTCAACATGGCGGATATCAAACTTACAAAGCAAGCTGCGGCACATCGGTTGATAATCAGTGCCGCTCGAATGGCTACGGAAGATAATGACGAACTTGCGACACATGTTGTCGCTGCTTGTGCGGTCAATCTTCTTCGAGAACTTCACACGGCGAGAGGAACAGACTTAACCCAGCACGCACTCCAATACTCATTCTATTCGCAAGCTGTAGCGCGTATTGAAGGTAGGCCAACTGGCTTTGAGGGTTCGGATGTCGTCGAAGAGATCGTAGATTATGTAGTAGCTGCGATTAAATCAGGAAATGTGAAGAACCACATGGATCTAAAGATTGATTTGCCCGAGGGGGAAGACCGACGCTATCTTGATCCAATTCTCAAGCCATTCAATTACCTGAAACACGCGCAGCGCGATCCGTTAGCAACGCTCGATGAGCTAGACGTGGACCCACTTCATGCACTTCGAGTGGCCATCGCAGCATATTATTTTCTGTTTCCAGGTGAAGATATGACCCCCGCAATTATCGAATTTTGTGAGGCTCAAGGATGGACACATACCTGATCAACACCTTTCGGCTTCATCATCTCAATGCCGCCCAAACAGCTTCTCGACATCCTCCATCGAAAGCTTCACCCAGGTTGGCCGACCGTGATTGCACTGGCCTGAGCGCGGGGTCGCCTCCATCTCGCGCAGCAGCGCGTTCATCTCTGCGACGCTGAGCACCCGCCCTGCCCGCACCGAACCGTGGCAGGCCATCGTCGCCAGCACCAGTTCGAGCCGCTCCGCGAGCAACAGCGCGCCGCTGTCTTCCTGCTTGCCGTGCTTGGCGATGTCGTCAGCCAGATCGCGCAGCAACTTGGCACTATCAGCCTTGGGCAGCGCAGCGGGGAGTGCGCGGACGAGCATCGCACTTGGCCCGAAGCGTTCGATCACGAGGCCGTAGCGCGCCAGACCCTCGGCGGCGTCCTCCAAGCGGTCGCAATCGACTTCGTCCAACTCGACCACATCGGGCACCAGCAGGGCTTGGCTGCGGCGGTTGGCCTCGTCAGCGCCTGCGGCGCGCAGGCGTTCGAGGACGAGGCGTTCGTGCGCGGCGTGCTGATCGACCAGCACCAGCCCATCGGCGGATTCGGCGACGATGTAGGTGTTGGCAACCTGGCCGCGCGCGATACCGAGGGGGTATTGTTGCGCTTGCTCAGGCAGAGGCGCGGCTTCCTCGGCGCGGCCTTGGGGTTGGGCGAAGGCGTGAGAGGCATCGCGCAAGAGAAGCCCATCCCGTAGGCCCGATGGGCCAGCTGCGCTTCCAGGGGAGGGGTTGGGGTGGGGGCTCGCGGGCCAGGGCGACGATCCGAACGGGGGGGGGGGGGGGGGGGGGGGGGGGGGGGCGGGGGGGGGGGGGGGGGGGGGGGGGGGGCGCCGGCGGGC
>JAESGE010000153.1_pt1 | contig 42487 bp, 39 predicted proteins | sample 9269601 | NCBI WGS metagenome assembly JAESGE01 (sample SAMN14515569, study PRJNA621662) | algae metagenome | isolation source: Tolypothrix brevis GSE-NOS-MK-07-07A and co-occurring heterotrophs from wet... | place: USA: Grand Staircase Escalante National Monument, Utah | collected 2006-04-16
GTTGGCTTGCCAAGACAATGCGGTTCCATCTTCGCCCATTGAGCGTCCGTCAGAATGAAGCGTTCCATCCGAAGTGTGAATCACACTTCACCCCAAATGGGAACCCTCAATCCCCACAATCCCTAGGGCACTTTCCCCGAACCGCCCTCTCGCAGCCATTGGTTAACCGCGTGGTTACGCGCGGGCGCTATGGCCGGGCGGTATGTACGAAAGCAGGATTGCAGCCGACCCTTTGACGGTCGCGTCGGTCGAGGGCTTTGCGCCCGAGATTGACGCGCTGGCGGAATGCAGCCTTTCGGATCACGGCTTTCTGCGTGCGGCATGGTATCGCGGCAAGGGACAGAAAGCGGGCCGCACACTGATTGTCAGGCGTGGGCAGGGCCCAGATGGCGGAGCGGTCATCGCAGCGATTCCGACTGTTAGCTTCGGCCCCGCACTGGCCCGTGCGCGCAAGGTCGCGGGGTGTTACTGGCCGCTGCGCAGTCCGCTGGCCGCGCGCGATTGCAGCGTGATCGAACTGGCCGAGGCGCTGCGCCATCCCGAGGCTGTACGCAGCCTTGGCCCGGTGTGGCGGGTTGGCCCGGTGCGCACTGATGATCCCACGATCAGCCTGCTGGTTGAAGCTGCACAGATGGCGCGCTGGCACGTGCTGTCACGCCCCGCTGGAACCAGTTGGGTGATCGATCTCGACAACGCCCGGACACAAGGCCTGCAGCGCGGCTCAGTCCCGCGCAAACTGCGCGCTGGCTGGCGTAAGCTTGAGACGCTCGGCACCCCTCACTGGCGCTCAGTCCGAGGCGAGCAATGGAACGCTGACGTGCTCGCCGACCTGGGCCGGGTCGAAACGGAAAGCTGGATTGCGCGCACCACCGATGGCAGCGGCGCCAAGTTCCTTACGGCGGATCAGCGCGCGGAATGGCAGGCTATACTGACCGACCCGGTACTGGCGCAGATGTTGTCCGCCACAATCCTGATGCTCGGCGAGCGCCCGATCGCCTTCAACTTCTTTTGCGATGACGGGTCGGTCCGGTATGGCATTGCGGGCAGCCATGTCGAAGATCTGAAGCACTGCGCGATCGGTAAAAGCACCAATTACCGCGTGATGGATGATGCGATGGCGGCGGGTCTGCGCCTGTTTGATACGGGCGCGGGCGATGGCGGGTACAAGCGCGAAATGGGCGCGGTGCCGGGCTATGATCTGGCCGACCTGCTGTTCGTGCGCCATGCGATTGCGGCGCGGCTGCTGGCGTGGCTGTGGGGTGCGGCTTTGCCCCCCAAGTCAGGCCCGCATGGCTGAGGCCGACCCTCTCACCCCCCGCCGATCACCCAACCTCGCCGCGCAGGTGCGCACGGCGGTGATCTGGCGTTCGGGCAGTCAGGTGCTCACCCAGATCGTATCCTGGTGTTCGACCCTGATCGTGATCCGCCTGCTCGCCCCGCAGGATTACGGCCTGTTCGCGATGGCGCAGGTGATGCTGGTGCTGCTCAGCACCATGAACGGCTGGGGTCTGGCGAGCGCGCTGATCCGTGAGGACGAGGTGAGCGAGGAGCGGCTGCGCCAGACGCTGGGCATGCTGATCCTGCTCAATTGCGGCTTGTCGCTGGCCCAGTTCCTCGCCGCGCCGCTGGTGGCGCTGTGGTTTGGCCAGCCCGAGGTGACGAACCTGCTGCGGGTGCTGGCGCTGCTCTATCTCGCGGTGCCGTTCTGCGCGCTCTCGCATGCGATCATGAGCCGGCGGATGGATTTCCGCCGCCCTGCGCAGGTGCGCCTTGCCGCCGCTGTGGCCGGGGCGATCATCGCGCTGACCGGAGCCTTCAGCGGGTGGGGCGTGTGGACGCTGGTTGCCGCGCCGCTGGGGATGATCCTGACCGAGGCGGTTGGCATGACCTGGGCCTCGGGCGCGCCGATCCGCCCCAGCTTCCGCTTCACCGGCGCGGGCCATATCGCCGGTTTCGGCGGGGTGATGACGATGACGCAATTGTTCTGGTTTGTGCAGAGTCAGGCCGATGTGATGATTGCCGGGCGGGTGCTCGATGCGCATACGCTGGGGGTCTACACCACCGGATTGTTCCTCGCGCAGCTACTCGCCGCCAAGTTCGTGCCGCCGATCAACGAGGTTGCCTATGCCGCCTATTCGCGCAGTCAGGCAGCGGGCACAGAGGGATCGGGGGCGGAACCGCTGCTCGCCACGATCCGGCTGGTGATGCTGGTGGCGCTGCCCGCCTATGCCGGTATCGCTGCGGTTGCCCCGGTGCTGGTGCCGGTGCTGCTGGGGACACAGTGGCTGGAGGCCATTCCCTTGCTGCCGATCCTGTGCGCGGCGATGGCGATGATGACGCTGCAAATCCTGTTCGCCCCGGCCACCAATGCGCGCGGCGTGCCGGTGGCGGCGCTGCGGATTGCCATTCTGGGCAGCGTGATCATGCCGATCGCCTTTTTCACCGGATCGCATTTCGGCGTGATCGGCTTTGCTTGGGGCTGGGTCGGCGGAATGGGCCTGCTGACCGCGCTAACCGTGCGCCTGTCAGGCCGGATTCTGGGGCTTCGACTGGATGCGCTTGCCCGGGCCGTTGCTCCGCCCTTGGCGGCGGGACTGGTCATGGCGGCAGGGGTCAAGGGTGCGCTGTTGCTGCTGCCTGCGGGGTTGCCGCCGTTGGTGGCGCTGATCATTGGCGTGGTGCTGGGCGTGGCGCTCTATTGCGGGCTGCTCACTCTGATCGCACCGTCGCGCTTTGCCGAGGCGCTGCATTTTGTGCGCAACCGAGGCGATGCGGATCCCGTGCCCGCCGAGTGACCCCTCACAAAAGCGCGCGATTGACACCCGCGCATTGATCCGGTTGGGCAAGGGGAATGAGCATCACCCGACCCAGCCCTGTCACCCGCAGCTATCCCACTGGCGGCATCGACCTTGCCGTGCACCACTGGGCTGCCCCCGGTGGCAGCGCCGCCGCCCCGCTGGTGTTTGCCCATGCGACCGGGTTTCACGGGCGGGTGTTTGATGCGATTATCGAGCAGCTTCCCGATCACCCCGCCTTCGCGATCGATTTGCGCGGGCATGGCCAATCGGGCGGCGGGCCGATCAGCGACTGGCGCGTGGTGGCGAGCGATGTCGCTGATTTTCTTGACCATGCCGGGATCGCTGGCGCGGTCGGCATCGGCCATTCGATGGGGGCGCATACCCTGCTGCAAGTCGCCGCCGATTATCCCGCCGCCTTCGCCCGGCTGGTGCTGTTCGATCCGGTGATCCTTGCGCCGGAATTCTATGCGCCGGGCGCGCCGCTCTACACTGCCGACAACCCCCACCCCGCGATCCGCCGCAAGCGCGACTTGGCGAGCCCCGAAGCGATGATGGAACGGTTTGCCGCGCGCGATCCTTACAACCTGTTCGACGCCCGCGTTTTCGCCGATTACTGCCGCTTTGGCCTCGCCCCCGCCCCGTCGGGCGAAGGGATGGAGCTGGCCTGTTCGCCCGAGGTTGAGGCGAGCGTCTATGCCTCAAGCCGCAGCAATGGCGCTGTGCTGGAGGCGGCAAAGCGAGTCGACATTCCCGTGCTGGTGGTGCGCGCCAAGCACACCGATTTGCAGGATTTCAAGAGCTCACCGACTTGGCCCGAACTGGCTTCGATCCTTCCGCAAGGGACTGACCTCTACCGCCCGGACATGACCCATTTCCACCCGTTTCAAGATCCGGGGGACGCCGCACGGATTATCGGCCAATGGCTTGCGTAATGGCAGTGGTCTGCCAATGTTTCACGTGAAACATTGGTAGCATCCTAGCGCGTCGCATCCAGCAAATCTCTGATATCAGACATAATTTGACTTAGTGACTGCGTGTCGTGCTGTAGGATATTGGCCCCGATCTGGCTCGCCAGCCCACCATAGAATGCCTTGAGGCTCGCCTCCAGCGGATGGTCCTTCGCAACCGATTGGACGAGCCACACCATGATGCTCTGCGCCCGCACCAGCGGATCGCGTGGCGGGGGCAAACCCCGCTCAAACGCCGCCAAGACTTGTCCAAGACCCGTCAAGGCTTCCTCAAGACAGATGCGTGTGAGGTCGGCGCGGCCCGAAGCTTCGATCCGGGCGTCAAGCTCGATCCGGCGATAGGCAGCGGCAGGATTGCGGGTGAGCATCTGCATCACGTGAACCCCTTAATTTTCATCACGCGGCGCGAAATTCGCGCGCACGAATTCCAGCGTTGATTGCGCCGCCGTGACCCGCTGGCCCGAAGCGATCAGGCTGCGGCTCAACCGCACGCGCAGGGCTTCCTGCTGTTCGGCGATCCGCTCAAGCCGCTCGTCCACCTGTTCCAGCTGGCGTTCGAAGCGTTGCACCGATCCGCCCAGCGAGCCGGGATTGCCCAGCAACGTGGCTTCGCGCGCAAAGCGATCGAAGGCCGCAAACACGCCGGTCGCTCCGGTGGTGAACAGCCCCGCGACCGCTTCCGGCGCGGTGTCGAGCGAGCGGCCCAGCCGCGCGCTATCCAGCCGGAAGGTGCCATCGCGGTTGATCGCCAGGCCAAGATCGCCCAGCGTGCGCGGCTCGTTCGCCCCGGCATTGGGGTTGACCACCAGGCTTGCCAGCGCAGACAGATCGCGGCGCAATTCACGCGCCCCGGCATCGCTGCCCAATTCCCCGCCGAGCGGCGCGGCAACCGTGTTGAGCTGCGAGGTGATGTCATTCAGCGCGGCGACGAAATCATTCATCACGGTCGAAATCGCCGAGGTATCATTGCTGAAACTCACCGTCGTCGGTGTGCCGATATTGGTCGCGGTGAGTTCCAGCGAGAAGCCCCCCGGCAGGCCGGTGACGCGGTTGGTGGGGCTGGTGATTTCGACGGTGTCGAGCAGGAAGGTGGCATCGCCCGCGCTGCCGCGCAGCTCGCCTGCGTCAGCCGCCGGGCTCCAGGCGAGGTAGCTGAGATCGCCCGGCGCGGCCGCGCCGCCCGCGCCGACCGGTTCCAGCACAAAGCCATTGGCCGCGCCCTCCGCGCCCTTCAGCACCAGTTGCGCGCCGTCGCTGCCCTGCGCCACATAGGCGCTCACCGCGCCGCCGCTTTCGCGGGTGATCTTGGCGGCGAGGGTGGAAAGGGTATCGTCAGCCGTCACCGTGATCGCCAGCGGATCGCGCGCGGCATCGGGATCGAAGCTCGCGCCTTGGGCTGCGCCGAACCGGATGTTGAGCGTGCCAGCCCCCACCAGCGCCGCGCCGCTGGCATAGGGATTGGTCACCAGCGTCTGGCTTCGCGCGAGCTGGGTGACCTCAAGCGCGAAATTGCCGCGCGGGGAGAGGCCTGCGGGCACCGTCGCGCGCGCCACCGCCGCATTGCCGATCGCGGCGCGCGGGGCCAAGTCGCCATTGCGGATCCGGTCCCCCAGCGCGCTCGCCAGCCCGGAGATCGAGCTCCTCAGCTGCGAGGCGGCGGAAATCTGCGCTTCCAGCGTTTCGCGCCGCGACTCGACCGTCTGACGCTGAAACCCGAAGCTGGCTTCGGAAATGTCGGTCGCCAACTGGTTGAAGTCGACGCCATTGCCAAAGCCAAGCGAGTTGAGGATCGAAGAGCCTACGTTTTCCATGTGCCAAAGAACGCCTGTTGCGGTGAGAGATTAAGCGGTGGTTTCGCGTTTGCCATCGCCATCGAAACACAATTCGGGGGGCACGGCGATCACCGGGCGGCGCGGGCGCTGGCCGCGTTTCAGCGCCAGCACGAAAGCGACAAGGGCGGCGATGGCGACATACAATTCTTCGCGCACCATCTGGTTGGGTTTGGTGGTGAAATAGACCGCGCGGGCCAGCTGCGGATATTCCAGCAAGGGCAGGCCTTCCTCCCCCGCGATCTCGCGCATGGCCAGCGCGGTTTCGCCGCGCCCCTTGGCCAGCACCACCGGGGCGGGCGCAATCGCTGGATCATAGGTCAGCGCGACAGCAAAATGCAGCGGGTTGACGATCACGAACTGCGCTTCCTTCATCGCCTTGGCCACCCCGCCGCGCGCCAGATCGCGCTGACGCTGGCGGCGGGCGGATTTCACCTCGGGCGAGCCTTCGGATTGCTTGTTCTCGTCGCGCATGTCTTGCAGGCTCATCTTCAGACGCTTGTTGCGCTGGAAGCGTTGCAGCGGATAATCGATCGCTGCGATCACCAGCAGGCCGATCAGCATGGTGCCGATCAACGAAGTGAAAGCCTCGGTCGCGAAGGTGATCTGCCCTTGCAGCGGGCTGCGGCCGAGCACCAGCAGGCCAGGCACGCGGTCCACCGCCCACCACCACGCGATCCCGCCGAGCAGCCCGAGTTTGAGCAACCCCTTGCCCAGCTCGATCAGGCCCTGCACCCCGAACATCCGCTTCAGCCCTGCGGCCGGGTTGATGCGCGAAGCCTTGGGCGCGGCGCTACCGAGGTTGATGCGCCCCTCGCCCAGCAGCATCTGCGATCCGACTGTGATAAAGGCGACCAGCAGGCCAATCGCCATCACCGGCGGCAGCAATGCGATGGCCGCATCGATGATCAGCGCGCCCGGCGCAAAGCTTTCCAGCGCGGCGCGATCAAAGCTGAAGCCCGCGCGTGCGGTGCGCCCCAGCGCATCATTGAGCCAGGCGCCGAACGCGAGCAGCGCCAGCCCGCCTGCCGCGCTAGCCGCCAGCGTCGCGAGGTCCTTGGACCGCAACACATCGCCATTCTTGGCGGCATCGGCCTTGCGCTTTTCGGTGGGATCAAAGGTCTTTTCGCCCGATGTTTCCTCAGCCATCGGGACTGCCTTCGACCATCAGGGCGGCGGACTGATCAAGCGCGGCTTCTATCACGCCCCGGAATTGTTCGGTCATCACCGGCATCGCGATGATCAGCGCTGCGATCCCTGCCGCAACCCCCGCTGGCAGGCCCAGGGCGAAGAGGTTGAGCGAGGGAGCGGAGCGGGAAATGAGGCCCGTCACCACCTGCACCAGCAGCAACACCAGCACTACCGGCAGCGCAATCGCCGCCGCCGTGGCAAGGCCATAGCCCATGAACAGCACCACGTTCCGCGCTTGCCACGCGCCAAAGCCAAGCTCGCCCGCAGGCAGCAGGCGAAAGCTTTCGACCAACAGTTCATACCACAGCAGATGCGCGCCGACGGCGTAGAACAACAGGCTCAGCACCAGCCCGAAAAACGTGCCGAGCGCGCCCGATTGCGCGCCGCTGGATGGGTCGATCGAGGTGGCGATGGCAAGGCCCATGGTGCCCGAGATCTGCTCTGCCGCGATCAGGGGAATCGCAAAGGCCAGTTGCAGCACAAAGCCCAGCGCCGTGCCGACCAGCACTTCATGCAGCACCGCGATCACGGCCGCGAAGCTCATCATCTCGGGCAAGGGCCCCAGCGGCACCCAGGTGGCGATGAAGAACCCGAAGACGATGCTGAGCAGGATCCGGATCGGCGCGGGGACGGCGGTGCCGCCAATCATCGGCGCAGCCATGAAGGCCGCCCCGCAGCGGATTGACAGGAAGAATATCTGCCACAACTGCGCTTCGATGCTGCCGAGGCCGGGATCAAGGATGTTCATCGGATCACGCGGAAAGGTCCGCGACCTGTGCCATGATCTCGCGGGTGAAATCGGCCAGCAGGCCCATCATCGCCGCGCCGAGCACGACGAAGACCAGCGCGGTGACGGCGAGTTTGGGGATGAAGCTGAGCGTCTGTTCGTTGACCGATGTGGCGGCCTGAATCACGCCGACCACCAGCCCCACCACCAGCGCGGCGAGCAGCACCGGCCCGGAGATAAGCGCGGTGACCCACAGTGTCTGATCGGCCAGCGCCAGAAGGGCTGCATCTTCCTGCATCAGGCGAAACTCCCTATGAAAAACTTAGGGCCAAACTACCCATCAACAGCGCCCAGCCATCAACCAGCACGAACAGCAGCAGCTTGAACGGCAGCGAGATGATCGTCGGGCTCAGCATCATCATGCCGAGGCTCATCAGCACGCTCGCCACCACAAGATCGATCACGAGGAAGGGCAGGAAGATCATGAAGCCAATCTGGAAGGCGGTTTCCAGCTCGCTCGTCACGAAGGCGGGCAGCAGGATCGAGAAGGGCACATCCTTGGCGCTGGCAAAGGTGCCGCCGCCTGCCCCAAGACCTGCAATGTCGGTGAACATCATCAGGTTCGCCTCGCGCGTCTGGCGCAGCATGAAGGCGTGGAACGCCTCGCCCGCCTGAGCAATCGCGACATCGGCGCTGATCGTGCCGGCGGCATAGGGGGCGACGGCGTTGGCGTTCACCAGATCCAGCGTCGGTGCCATCACGAACAGACTAAGGAAAAGTGCGAGGCCCGCCAGCACCTGCCCCGGCGGTGAGCCTTGCAACCCCAATGCCTGCCGCAAAATCGCCAGCACCACCAGAATGCGCAGGAAGCTCGTCATCATCAGCACCAGCGCGGGCAGGATGGTGAGCAGGCCCATCACCACCAGCAGCTGCAACGACATGCTCAAGGGCGTATCCTCGCCCGCGCCCTGATCGCCCAGCGCGCGTTCGATCGCGCTTCCGACGCCCGCCGTGACCGGATCGGGCGCAGTGATCGGAGCGGCGGCAGCGGCGATCTGCGGTGCCAGAAACATGGTTAACGCAAAAAGGCACACGAGGGCCGTTCGCAGCATCGCAGCAGCGCGCATCAGTCGGTCTCCGTCAGGTCGCTCGCGGGGGCTTCCCCTAGTCGAACCAGTCCCTGCCGGGTGCAGCCGAGCAGGATTTCGCGGTCATGAAAGCGCACCACGGCCAGCTTCATGCCGGGCGCAACCATGCTGGTTTCCACCAGCGTCAGATGCCGCGCGCCAGCCGCTCCGGGCGCGCCGTGCAGGCGGGTTTGCAGCCAGCGGGTCAGCCACAGGCTCCCCCAGATCAGCCCGCCCAAAAGCGGCAGCAGCAGCGCGAGGCGCAGCAGATATTCAAGCATCGCCCGGCGCCCCGCTTACGCGACGTCGTCGGCGCTGACGGCCGGTTCGGCCCCAGCAGCATCGGCGGCGGGCGGCATGTCTTGCCCGTCCTCACCCACCAGGTTCACGATCCGCAGCGCAAAGCGGCCCTTGTCAGCCACCACCTCGCCGCGCGCAATCACCCGGCCATTGGCGGTGACATCAAGCAATTCGTCGGTCAGCCGGTCCAGCGCGACCGTGCTGCCATCGCCCAGCATCAGCACATCGCGCAGCGCCATTTCGGTGCGGCCCAGCTCAACCGAGAGGCGCACGGCAACATCGCCGAAGCGGGCGAAAGCGGCGGGTTGAAAAGCGCTCATTGTGCGACACCTTCTGCAGGGGAGGGAAAACGGGTCAGGCGGATCGCCATGTGATCTTCACTGGTGCCAACCGCGCCGTGCGCGATCAGCTTTTCGCCCACCATCAGCGGCACCTGTCGCCCCATGGCGAGTGGGATGGTATCGCCCGCCTTCAGGGTTTGGAGCCGGGTGAGCGACAGATCGAACTCGGCCAGCACCACGTGCAGCGGCAGCGGCACGCCTGCGAAGGGCGCGGCCAACGGGCTGGCAGCACCGCGCCCGGCTGCGGGACGGGCAGGGCGGCCGGCACCGGGCAACAGCCGGTCCATCCGCTCCGCCGCCAGCACCAGGCTGGCCCGCCATTCGCAGCCCTGATCATTGGCGATCACAAGGGTAAGCATCAGGCACGGCGCATCAAGGGCAAAGGCCTTCAGCCGCGCCGCGCTTTCGCTGCGCACGATCACTTCACCGCGCGCCATCGCGCCAGCCGGGGGCGGGCTATCGCCATAGCTGACATTGGTGATGGCCCCGGCAATCATCGCTGCGGCTTCTTCCACCAAAAGCGCGGCAGAGCGCGGTAGCGCTTCGGGCGCAGTGCCCGCAGGCTTGCCATCGCCGCCAAACGACCGATCGGTCAGCGCCAGTGCGGCGGCAAGATCGAAGCTGAGCAGCGCGGTTTCCCCGCTCGCCCCGCACCGGATCAGGCTGTTGGCGGCGACCATCCCGATCCGCCGCAGCGCATCAGCGCCGGTCAGCGCTTCGGGTCCGGACAGGGTCACGTCCAGCCGGTCACCCGACAGCAGCGGCGACAGATCGTCGGCCAGCGCGCGGGCGAGATCGCGCCGCCATGCGGTCAGCATGTCGGCGCGTTCTTCCGGACGCGGGCCGCGTGCCAGGCCATGCGCGGTCAGTTCAGCGCAATGCTGTGCAGCCGCCCGCGCAGACGCGAAATCGTGGTTCATCCTCATTGGACGATGAACCCGCGGAAGTGCACGGCATCAACCCCGCCAAAGCCTTCGTTTTCCTCCAGCACGGCATTGATTGCCTGGGTCAGCCGTTTGGCGAGGCGTTCCTTGCCGCCCACGCCGTAAACCTCGGCCTCGGGCGTTGCGGCAAGCTGCGTCAGGATCGCGGAGCGGATCGCGAGTTCGTGATTATGCACCCATTGCAGCACGCGGCCATCGCGGCGGGTCGATACCGCAAGCTCAACCTGCACCAGCCCCGGCGAATCCGCGAGGTTGGAGGTGAAGCTTTCCTCGAACGAATAATAGGCTGTGCGATACTTGCTGCCGCCATCGCCATAGACCGGCGGGGTTTCGTCCTTCTTCTTGCCGCTGCCGGGCAGGGGATAGGCTTCGTCATCACCTTTCTTCACCAGCTTGGGGGTGTCGATTTCCTCAGCGCCGTGATCGCCGCCAAGCAGGCCCATGGCAAAGGCACCATAAGCGCCGCCCGCGCCGGTGCCGATCAGCAGCACTGCGCCGATGATGATCTTGATCATCCCGCCCCGAGACCCTCCAGCGCGCGACTTGGCCCCGGATTTGCCTTCGCCTTCGCCGCCGGTCTCAGCCTTGTCCTTGGTCTTGGACATGCGCACTCACCTTCCCTGTTCGCGTCTAGCCTTGGCCGCAGCCGCGTTAGGCAAACACGCCGCGCTGCTGCGGATCGGGCCGTTCTGCCTCCGCTGCGCCCGCCCGGCCTGCCACCGTATCGGTGGTGCTGGGTTGGCGCTGGCTGTACGGATGGCCCGAGCCGCCCTGTTCACGGCTGTGTGAATGGCCCAGGTATGGTTGAGACGATCCTTGCCCGCCGTTAGGGGAAGCCCCGTAGCGTTGATCCGATGTGCCATTTTGGCCCGTATTACTGCTCGCAGTGTCTGATGTGGCCGCCACGGCGCGTTCGGCCAAAGCGGTCTGGATCGCGGGGACAAAGCCGGGATCGCGGCTGGCCAGCACCGCGCGCCAATCCTGCGTCCCGGTCGGCTCGATCCGCAATGAGACGAAGCCGAATTCCGCATGGCGCAGGGTCATTTCGGGACGCGCGGCGCGCAAGGCTTCGCGAATTTCGCCAACCGCCGCGATGGCGCTTTCCTGATTGACCGCAGGCGCGCGCGGCGCGGCTTGATCGATGACAGGTGCCGATGCAACGGGCGCTGGGGTAGCAGCGACCTGCGAGGCAGCGGGGGGCGGGCTGGCGGGGGAAGCGGCGGGCTCTGCCGACAGGGCGAGCGGGTCGGGCGCGAGGTCCGCGCTGGCGAGCGGAGCCGGAGCGGAATCGAACGGGAGATCAACGCCGAGGTTGGCTTGCGGCAGGCCAGCCAGCACGGTGCCGGCTGCGGCCGCTGTCGGCGCGCGCACAGCGACGCGGGCTGCGGGCACAGGCGTAGCTGGCGGGGCGGGGGCGGGCTGAACCGCCGGAAGCAGCGCGACGATGGCGACGGCGCTGGGCGCGATGCTTGCCTCTACCGGGGCAAAGGGGTCTTGCGCTGCAAGGTCGACGGTCGACGGTGAGATATCCTCATCCAGCTCAACCGCGCCCGCTTGGGCAGCAGCGGCTGCGGGGGCTTCGGCGACCGGCGGCGCGGCCGCTGAGGCGGCCACATCCGGAGCGGCAGATGGCAGCGGATCGGCCAGATCTTCGGACAGGTCTTCAGCGGGGGCTTCGGGAACCGCTTCGGGTACGGCTTCGCTCAACCCGAAATCCTTGCCTGCGAAGGGCAGCGGGAGGACGGGCACGATATCGCCGGACTTGTGCGGCAAGCCTGTGCCGATATCCGGCAAGATCGTGCCGCCCGGCAGCGCCAAGGGCCCGCCAACATGTTCGGCAGCCCCCGGCAAGGCGGCCAACGATGCTGGCGGCTGCGGCACCGCTTCGGGAATGGCTGCCGAGAGTAGTCCTGCAAAATCCGGCGCTGCGCCGCCGCCTCCACCACGCAACGCCGCGCCCGGCTGCGTTGGCAGACCGGGCGCGGGCGCGCCGGGGGGGAACAGCGGATCGGGAAGCGTCGGGATCATCGGCAAGTCCTCGAAAAAAGGGGAACGGGGTCAGGTCTCGCGGGGGCTTTGCAACTTGCGTGCCAGCGTGCTGGCAGCATGCGCCTGCTCCCGCCGCGCCTTGGCCGCATCCAGCGCGGCGCGCGCTTCGCTTTCGCGTTCGGCAAGGCGGCGGCTGCGGTTTTCGATGCGGGCGAGGGTTTCGGCCTGCCATTCGCTTTGGCGCGCGGCATCGCGGGCGGCATCGCGGGCGGTCGTGGCAAGCTGGGTCAGGCTGGCGGTAAAGGCTGCGCGGCCCATCAGCGCCGCGCCGGTGGTGGTGCCGGGCGCAGGCGCGCTGCTGCCCACCAGCCCGCGGCTGCGCGCGGCAAGGGCGTGGCTGCGCTCTTCGGCCTCCATCGCGTCGGCCAGCCCGCGCAGGGCCTGCTTGCGCGCGACCCCGGCCATCATGCTCTGGCGCTCAAGCAGCGCGAGACGGCGCGCCTCACGCATGGGTCGCGGCCACTTGCGGGGCCATCAATTGCCGCAGCGCGGCGTGGCTGGCGGCGAGCGGCTCAGCCTCGCCGCGCGCCTGTGTCAGGAAGGCATCGATCACGCCCGACAGCGCCAGCGCCTCATCCAGCAAGGGATCGCTGCCCGCGCGGTAGGCCCCCATCAGCACCAGGTCGCGATTATCCTCGCGCGCGGCGATCAGGGCGCGCAGCCGGCGCGATGCGGCGGCGATATCGCGCGGAACCAGATCGTCCATCACCCGGCTGAGGCTCGCGGGCACATCAATCGCCGGATAATGCCCGCGCTGCGCCAGCGCGCGGCTGAGCACGATATGCCCGTCCAGGATGGCGCGCGCGGTATCGACCACGGGGTCGTTGGCATCATCGCCATCCGCCAGCACGGTGTAGATCCCCGTCACCGCCCCGCCGGTGCGTGCGGAATTGCCCGCGCGTTCGACAATCCGGGTGACAGCGGCCAGCGCGCTGGGCGGATAGCCGCGCGCCGCGCCCGGTTCCCCCAGCACCAGCGCCAGCTCGCGCGCGGCGTGCGCCACGCGGGTCAGACTGTCGAGGATCAGCAGCACCCGCTTGCCTTGGCTGCGGAAATACTCCGCAATCGCGCTGGCATATTGCGCGGCGCGCAGTCGCAGGTTGGGAGCATGATCGGCGGGGACGGCGACCACCACGAGGCCGCCCCGCCGATCTCCCGCCATATGGCGAGAAACGAAATCCGAAACTTCACGCGCGCGCTCACCGATCAGCGCCACCACGGTCACGTCGGCCACGGCATGGCCCGCGATGGTATCAACCAGCACCGACTTGCCGACGCCCGATCCGGCCATGATGCCTAGCCTCTGGCCGACACCCATGGTGGCGAGCGCATTGATCGCGCGCACTCCGCAATCGAACGGCAGGTGGACGCTGGCGCGTTCCAGCGCCCCTTCGCGCTGCCCGGCGAGCGGCCAGGCCTGTTTGAGGTTGAGCCGGGGCCCGCCATCGATCGGCTCTCCCAGCGCATCAACCGCGCGGCCCAGCAGCGCCGGGCCGACCCGCACTTCGCCCGGATTGCCCAGCGCGCGCACCCGCGCCCGGGGCCGCAGCAGCATCGCATCGCCCAGCAGCATCATCAGCGAATGCCCGGCGCGAAAGCCGATCACTTCGGCAAGGCATTCCTCGCCCGCATCGTTTGCGATGGCGCCCAGCGAGCCGACCGGCAGCGGCAGGCCTTCAACCTCGATCAACCCGCCATCGCAGGTCACCACCCGGCCGGTCAGCACCGGGCCGCTCGTCACCGGAGCAGCGCGCATCCGCGCCAGATCAAGCTGCAATTCGCCGATCATCCGCGTAGCCCAGCGGCAATTGCACGGCGCCATTCAGCCGGGCCATCGCTGACCGCGCCGTCCGGGCCCTCGATCAGCACCGTGCCGCGTTCCAGCACCGCATCGGGGATGACCTGCCAACCGCCCAGCGCATCGGCATCCAGCAGCGCGAGGTCATCGGGGTGGAGATGCAGCGTCAGGCTTTCCGCCGTGCCGCCGATCCGCTTGGCCGCCGCGTGGCAGCGTGTCCTCAGCGCGTCGCGATCAATCGCGCAGTCGGCGAGCGCCGCATCGCATAGCGCGATCACGGTCTGCGCCAGATCGTCGCTCAGCGCCGCCTGCGCGGCTTCATCCAGCGTGCGCAGCGCCAGCCGGAGCGCGCGTTGGCGGGTGGTCGCCGCCTCAGCCTCAGCCTCGGCCATCGCGCGGCCTGCGGCAAGACCATCGGCATAGGCGCGGGCCAGCGCATCCTCGGCCGGATCGGGCGCAGTCGGGATCGCTTCTGCGCCCGAGGCTGCCTCGTTGCGGCCTAGCGGGATCGCCTCGCGAAAGCCCGAAGGTTCTTCCAGCAATGCCAGCCAGCCCGGCTGCGGACGCGGCGGGGCGCTCGCCGCGCCCAGCCACTCAGACAAATTCGCCACTGCCGGCTCCAATCACGATTTCGCCCGCATCGGCCAGGCCGCGCGCAATCTCCACGATGACGCGCTGCGCCGCCGCCACTTCGCTCTTGGTCAGTCGCCCGCGCACTTCGATCTCGTCGCGCACGCCGTCTGCGGCGCGGCTCGACATGGCGGCGAAGAACGGTGCCCGCTCGGGCTCCTTGAGGCCCTTGAGAGCATCGACCAGCTTCTCGTTGTCGACATCGCGCAGCAGGCGGCCCATCGACATCGGATCGAGCGCGAACAGCATTTCGAAGGTGAATAGCTCCTCCTCGATCCGTTCGGCCAAGTTGGCATCGCGGCTGGCGATGGTAGGCAGCACGGTGTTGCGCAGTTCGCCTGCGGCCAGATTTATGAGGTTCGCCGCCTCGCGCGGGCCGCCCAGCGTCAGGGCGGCTGTGCCAAAGGTGGCGCTGATGCGCTGGGTCAGCAGCGTATCGATCGTGGCAATCGCCTGACCCGATATCGCCCCGCTGCGCGCGACCCGCTCCACCACCTGCGATTGCAGATCGAGCGGCAGCATGGCGAGGATTTCGGCGGCAGGTTCCGGCTCGATCAGCAGCAGCAGCGCGGCGATCACCTGTGGGTGTTCATCCAGGATCAGCTTCACCAGCACCGTCGGCGCCAGCCAGCGCGCCATTTCCAGCGTATGCGGCGCGGCGTCAGGCTCGATCCGCTGCAACATGCTGTCCGCCCGCGCCGGGCCGAGTGCCATGTCGAGCAAGCTGCGCACCCGGTCGCTGCGCCCGCGCTGCGGCAGCAATTCACGCGCCGCTTCGCCGGTGAAATCGGCGATGGCTTCGGCCATTTGCGCCTGTTCAACCTCGCGCAAGCCCATCATCGCTGCGCCCAGCTTTTCCAGCTCGGCGGGATTGAGGCGGGAGAGCAGGCTGGTCGCCTCCTCATCGCCCAGCAGCATCAGGAACACGGCCGCCCGGTCGACCCGGCTCAGCAGATTGTCAGGCACGGCGACAGCGCTGTCATCCGCGCTAAGATCGGCGGCGAGGCTCATGGTCCGCTCGCCGCGCCGGTGCGGGTATCCGGCCCTTCGAGCAGCATCCGCTGCAAGGCTTCCACCGCACGTTCGGGCTGGCTCGATGCCAGACGCCGCGCGAGTTCGACCTGCTGGGGCAGTTCGCCCAGCGGCAGGCGGGGGTTCTGTGCCAGCGCTATATCGCCGCCAGCGCCCTCAGCATCATCGCTGGTGATCGCCAGGTTGGCGGCGCTGGCGGGGTTCGCCGCAGCCCGATCGCCCTTGCCCTTGAGCTTGCCGATCAATGGGCGCACCGCCAGCAGCAACACCAGCAGCACCGCGATCAGCGCCGTGCCATAGCGCACCAGCATCGCAAACCACGGCTCTTCATAGAAGGCGGGCGGTGCGAGATCGGCGGGTTCAAACTTGCTCGCCACCACCTCAATTTGGTCGCCGCGCTGGGTGTTGGCACCCACTGCGGCGCTGACCAGCGCTTCCAGCTGCGCGGCGGTCATGGGCGCGGCTTTCTTGAGCGCTTCGTTGCTGACCGCGACCGCGACTGACAGCTTCTTCAGCCCGCCGGGCCGCGCAGTGGTAACGGCGACCTCCCGCCCCAGTTCATAAGAACGCTCCGTCGCGGTTTCGGTATCGGTGGCACCGCCGCCGGGCGCAGTAGCCGTGGGCTGCGGCGGACCATCAACCAACTGCGTCTGCGGCGGCGGCGTGTTGGCAGCCACCCCCGGCACCCCGCCCGCAGGGGCCGCGCCGGTGCGGGTGGCGTTGCGTTCCGTCTCGGCGCGGACCACGCCTTCTTTCTCATAGGTTTCGCGCGCGGAAGTGACTTCGTTCTGATCGAGTTCGACCTGCACCTGCGCGGAAAAATTGCCCTCGCCCAGCAAGGGCAGCAGCAGGCTATCCACCTGTTCGCGCAGCTTGGTTTCGTGTTCGCGTTGCAGCACCAACCCGTCAGTCGCATCCTCGCGCGGGTCCGACAGCAGGCGGCCGTTCTGATCCACCACCCGCACCGCATCGGCGTTAAGGCCCGGCACCGATCCTGCCACCAGATTGACAATCGCACTGACCTGCGATGGCGAAAGGCTGCGCCCGCCCACCAGCCGCACCATCACCGAGGCCGACGGCGCGTTGTTCTCGCGCACGAACACTGATCGTTCGGGCGTGGCGAGGTGGACGCGGACGCTTTCGATCCCATCGATCTCGCGGATCGTCAGCGTCAATTCGCGTTCGCGCGCCAACCGCAGGCGTTCACCCTCCAGCGTGCGCGAAGTGCCCATCGGCATCGCGTCGAGCATTTCGGACGCGCCTTCAGGGGCAGCGATCCCGGCATCGCTCGCGACCAGCATCTTGGCGCGGTAGACATCATTTTCCGATACCGACAGCGCGCCGGTCCCATTGTCGATCGAATAAGCGATCCCGCCCGCTTCCAGCGTTTCCACCACCTTGGCGCGTTCGGCATCGGTCAGGCTGGAATACAGCAAGCGGTCCGGCCCGTTGGCAAGGGTCATCCACAGCCCGCCCGCCGCCGCCAAGGCGCCAAGGGCAGCGAGCGCGGGCAGCGCGCGCGAAAGGGCGGGCTGGCCCATGAAATTCGCCGCCGCAGGAGGCAGAATCGTGCGCCAGCCGGGGGCCGCAGGGGCAGCCGCGCTTGGCAGGCCCGCGCCAGCATCGGGCACAGTAAGGGCGGTGTCAGCCATCTATCAGCCCCCCATCCGCATGATATCTTGATAGGCGGTCAGCAGCTTGTTGCGCACCTGCAACGTCGCTTCGAACGCTACGCCAGCTTCTTGCCGGGCGAGCATCACCTGCGCGATATCGGTCACCGCGCCGCGTTCGTAGGCGACCTGCATGTCGCTCGAATGCTGCTGCACCGCGCTGACCTGGCGGAGCGCAGAGTTGAGCGTGGCGGTAAAGCCAGCGCCGGGCGCTTGCGTGGGGGCATCAGCCTGCCCGCCTTCACTTGCCGCGCGCACTTCGCGCAGAGTATCACTGCGGGCGAGCACGGCTGATCGCAGCGCCATCACGTCCTGCACCCCCATGATCGGACGAATGCCGTTCATGCCGCGCCTCCCACGGCGATCATGCCCGCACCGCGCATTGAGGCGAGGCGATAACGCAAGGTCCGCTCCGAAATGCCAAGGCTGCGCGCCGTCGCCACGCGGTTTCCGCCATGGTTCGCCAGCGTATCAAGGATCGCGCGCGCTTCTGATGCAAAGGCGACGTCGGACAGCGACTGTGCGGCGTTGACCGGCCGTGCAATGGCTGGCGCTGCGGCCACCGTCACCGGACGCACAGCGGTATCAAAGACGATATGATCCGGGCCGATTACGCCTGCGCCATCGGCCAGCAGGATTGCGCGGCGGATGACATTTTCCAGCTCGCGCACATTGCCGGGCCAAGGGTGCGCTTCGAGCAGCGCCAGCGCATCGCGCGCAATCCAGCCCGGACGTCCCCCCGCGTGGCGCAGCAGCATCCCGAAGGCGAGCGGGGCGATATCGCCGCGCCGGTCGCGCAGCGCGGGCAGCGCCAAGGGAAAGACATTCAGGCGATAAAGCAAATCCTCACGGAAGCGCCCGGCCTCAACCTCGGCGGTGAGCTGCCGGTTGGTCGCGGCGACCACTCGCACGTCGACCGTGATCGGGCGGGTCGCGCCCAGCGGCAGGATTTCGCCTTCCTGTAGCGCGCGCAACAGCTTGGCCTGCAAGGCCAGCGGCAATTCGCCGATCTCGTCGAGCAGCAGCGTGCCCTTGTCCGCCGCGCGGAACAGCCCCTCGCCCGCGTCTGACGCGCCGGTGAAAGCGCCCTTCTTGTGGCCGAACAGCAGCGCTTCCAGCATGGCTTCGGGCATGGCCGCGCAATTGACTGCCACAAAGGGGCCATCAGCGCGCGGCGACAGGCGGTGGACGAATTGCGCCAGCACTTCCTTGCCGGTGCCGGTCGGCCCTTCGAGCAGGACGGGGATTTCGCTCAGCGCGATCCGTTCTGCCAGGGTCAGCAGCGCGAGCGTCTGCGGATCGCCGGCAATCGGCCAGCCGCCCTGCGCCGAGGCGGCAATCAGGGCCGCACGGGCATCACCCGGCGCGGTCGGATCATAGGCAAGCGTGATCTGGTGCGGGGCTGTCAGCGCAATTGCGGGCTGGGACGCATGGGCCAGATCAATCGCGGTCATGCCCTTGCGCGCCAGCCCTGTTGCCAGCGCGGGACGGATAGCCTCGCCCAGAATAATCCGATCGCGTTGCCACTGACCGCCCATCAGCGGAACGGTCATCCCGATCAGCACATCATGGCCGCTCGAATGGCCGCCCGAATGGTCGGCGGCCTGTGCGGCATGGCTTTGCGCTGGAAGTGTCATTGGTGCCCCTGATCTCAACTACCGGCAAACCAATGCCGCCCAGACGTTGGAGATGTGGCAAATTTAAGCCCCCGTAGCTTTCCCTAGTCAGCCAAGCCCGCCAGCCCGGCGGGTTGGCCGTCTCGGAACGCGTGAAGGTGCCACCCGAAGATCTAAGATGCTGATTCAGGGATACTTTTTTATCGGGCTTAAACATCCCAAACCACGGCCGCTCTATGGACCAGCAGCGACGGGCCAGTTCGTCCTGCCTGACCATTCAGGAGTTTCGACAATGAACGTGATCAACACCAATATCTCTGCCCTGCGCGCCACCAATGCCAGCAACGAAGCCAGCAAGATGCTCGGCCAGGCTGCTGAGCGCCTCTCGACCGGCCGCCGCATCAACAGCGCTTCTGATGATGCCGCTGGCCTTGCGATTGCCGCTTCCTTCACCTCGCAGATCCGCGGCATCGCCCAGGGCGTCCGCAACGCCAACGACGGCATCAGCCTCGCCCAGACCGCTGAAGGTTCGCTCGATGAAATCACCAACATCCTTCAGCGCAGCCGCGAACTGGCCGTGCAGAAGGCGAACGGCACCTATTCGACCGAAGATATCGCCAACATCGAAACCGAACAGAACGCGCTGGCTTCACAGCTCAACCAGATCGTTGAGAACACCGAATTCAACGGCATCAACTTGTTCTCGACCGCAACCAACACCGTCACCATCCAGGCTGGTGCCGAGGCGGTTGACACGATCGACATCGACCTGCCGGAGCTCGACGTGGCGGGCGGCGATCTTGCAGCCGTGGTGACCTTCGGTGCGACCCCTGCCGCTGTGACGACCGCAACGCTTGACCAGTACGACACCGCGATCGGTTCGGTGACCACGGCCCGCGCTGATCTGGGTGCGGTGCAGAACCGTCTGCAATCGGCAGTCAGCAACCTCACTAACGTTTCGACCAACCTGACTGACGCCCGTTCGCGGATCGAAGACACCGACTATTCGGCTGAAACGACTGCGCTCGCCAAGGCTCAGATCCTCAGTCAGGCGTCGACTGCGATGCTGGCTCAGGCCAACCAGTCGCAGCAGAACGTGCTGTCGCTGCTGCGTTAATCAGCCACCCCGCGCCCGCCCCCTTCCCCTTGGGGCGGGCTGGCAAGCCCGGAACCTTGCGGTTCCGGGCTTTTTTCTGTGCGGAAGCGGCGTGAACAGCGGACGACGCGGGCCTCGCAAATCGTGCTGTGCCAGACATTTGGCGTTTGCAATCCGACCCTGCTGCGGCGAATAAAGGGGCGGGATCATGGAATTCTTCTTCATTCTTCTGTTCGGCGGTCTGATCGCAGCCTCGTGGGTGCGGATCGACCGGCTTGAACGCCGCGTGTTCGAACTTTCGCGCGAGCGTGAGCGTGAGCGTGAGTATGGCCGGGCGCAGGGCGCCTTTGCCCCAAGCCCATCGCCGGGCGAAGCGCAGTCGGCTACGCCCGGCCAATCAGTGCCGGAGACTGTGACCGAGAGCGTTGCGCCCCATCAACCCAACGTTGAGCTGTCCGAAGCGCCCGATCCGCCCGAGCCCATCGCTGAACCCACAGACATGCCGTCCCAAGAACCCGCTGAACCGGCGATGCCCGAGCCTGCCATGGCCTATGATGCCGCGCCCGATCCGGTGCGGTATGGCGAGCTGAAACGCGGCATTTCCTTCGATTTTGAGGACATCTTCGGCCGCCGCCTGCCGATCTGGGGCGGCGGCTTTGCGCTGGCGATTGCCGGGATATTCCTCGTCCGCTTCTCGATCGAGGCGGGTCTGCTCACACCGCCAGTGCGGGTCGCGCTGAGCTTTGTATTCGGGCTGGCGCTGCTCGCCGGGGCAGAGGCGGCGTTCCGCTTTGAAGACCGCGTGCGCGATCCGCGCGTGCGGCAGGCGCTGGCGGGAGCAGGTCTCGCCACCTTGTACGGCGCGTTCTATCTGGCGGGCACAACCTATGGCCTGATCGGGGCGGGCGCAGCGTTTCTGGGGCTGGCGAGCGTAACTGGCGGGGCGATTGCGCTGTCGTTCCGCTTCGGCCTGCCGAGCGCAGTGATCGGGCTCGTGGGCGGGTTTGCCGCGCCGCTGCTGGTGGATAGCGACAGCGCCAATGTGCCGCTGCTGTCGTTCTACCTCGCGCTGATTACCGGAGGGTTGGCGTGGAGCGGTCAGGCGCAGGGCCGACCATGGCTTGGCTATGCCGCGCTGGCCGCCGGGCTCGGCTGGGGCGCACTGATGATGTTTGCGGGGGTTTCGACCCGTTCGGACTTTGCAGCACTGGGTCTCTATCTGGTGGTGCTGGGCACGGTGCTGCCCGCCTTTCTGCACGCCAAGGGCGGCCCGCGTCTGCCGCATCTGGCCGCCGGAGCCATCGCGACCCTGCAGATGGCAGTGCTGGTCAGCAATGCCGGGTTCGCGCCGTTGACATGGGGGCTTTATATCCTGATCGGGGCCGCGCTGGCCGGGCTTGGCTGGCGGTTCGAGCAGCTGCGGCTGGGCGCGCTGGTGGCCGCCGGGCTGGGCCTGTGGCTGCTGATCATCTGGCCGGAGCCCGATCCCCGCTTCTACGCGCTGATCGCAGCCGCGCAGGTTGCTATCTTCGCCGGGGTTCCGCTGGCCTATCGTGCCCTCGGGCGGGCGAAGCTGATGGATCTGGCGCAGCTGTCTGCGGTCAGTCTCATCATGGGGATCGCCATTTACGCCCGCTATGGCAGCTGGGGCGCCGACCTTAGCGAGCCGTTGCTGGGGGCAAGCATGGCCGTGCTGGCGCTGCTGCCGGGCGCAGCCTTTGCGCTGGTGTGGCAGCGGGGCGAGGAAACGCAGCCGCGCACAACGCTGATCCTGCTGACCCCAGCCGCGCTGCTGATGTTCGCGGCGCTGTTGCTGCTCACCTCCGCATGGTTCGCCCCGGTCATGGCGGCGCTGGTCACGGCGGTGATCATCTGGTGTTACTGGCAACGCCCCGCAGCGGTGCTGAGCGGCGCGGCCTGGGCGGGCGCGACGGTAACGCTGATCACACTCGCGGTCACGCCGGGATTTGCGGAGGAATTCTCCCACCTTGGGGACTTGCAGCAAAAAACCGACATGCTGCGCGCCGTGGTGCGCTGGCTGGCGAGCGCCGCGCCGTTTGCGGCAATGGCAGTGATCGCCCGCTACGGCATTGAGCGCGCGGTGGGGGAGGTGCTCGCCACTGCGCTGATCTACGGCGTGGTGGCCCAGATCGTGCCGAGCGCACCCTTGGCTTGGATCGCGGCTGGCGCGGCGATGGCATTGTTTGTCACGCAGCCCGCACGCAGCGGCGCGTGGGCCACAGCGCTCGCGATCGCAGGCGCGTGGGCGCTGGTGCCTTTGGCAGGGTGGGCGACGGGCGCAGCGCTGGCGCTGATCGGCGAGCCCTTCCTGGCAGGCTACGCCATTGCTCCCGCAGATTTGGCGCTGCGGATCCTGCCACTGGGCGCAACGCTCGCGCTATTCTTCGCCAAGGGACAGGAGCGGCGGATCGATTTTCGCGCGGGCGTGCTGCTTGGGCTGGGCATTGTTGGCATCATCACGGTGCATAGCCTCTACAAGCTCGTCTTCGGCATCACCTCGGTGCTGCGGTTCGAACAGTTGGGCATGGGGGAACGCAGCATCTGGCAGGCGGGGCTGGTGCTGGCCGCCTATGGTGTTGGGCAGCGCCTGCCTGCGGACCTGCGCCGCCCGGTCGGCCTTGGCTTGATTGCTGCGGCGCTGGCGCATTTCGGGTGGTTCACGCTGGTGCTGCATAACCCGCTATGGAGCGTGCAACATGTCGGGCCGACCCCGATCGCCAACTGGCTGACGCTGGCCTACCTCACTGCAATCGGCGGGATGTGGCTGGCCCGGGCGCAGTGGGGCGATGTTCCGGCGGCGGTGCAGCATGCGCTGGATGCGGCGACCATGGCGCTATTGTCGCTGCTGGCCTTTTCACTGCTGCGGCAAGTGTTTGCCGGATCGGTTCTGACAGCGCGCGCAGTGGATCAGAGCGAAAGCCTGCTGATCTCGCTGTTGGGCATCGGGCTGGCGCTGGGTTTCCTGTGGTGGGGATCGTCGCGCAACGCGCGCAGCTGGCGCATTGGTTCACTGGTGTTGATGCTGGTCGCGGTGGTCAAGGTGTTCCTGATCGATGCTGCCGGGCTGGAGGGCCTGCTGCGGATCGCCAGCTTCATGGCGCTGGGCTTCAGTCTGATCGGGATCGGCTGGGTCTATTCGCGCCAGCTCAGCCGCGGGGTTACCGAAGCCGCATAGGGCCCGGACCGCTATTGCAGCGTTGTAATTTCCTCGCCGCCATCGGTGCGGCCATAGAACTGCATCAACTGCACCAGCAATTCGCAGCGATCCGTCAGCGTCTCGGCCTCCAGCAGCGCCTGCTTGCTGGCCGGATCGAACGGCGCGATCTGCGATACGCCATTGATCAGCGATCGATCATCCAGCCGATCGACCGAATCCCAATCGACGCTGTACCCCTGCGCATCGGCAAAGGCCCGCGCCTCGCGCTCAAACCCGCCGCGTTGGGCATGGCTGAGGGTTTCATCCGCGTCTTCATCGAAGATATCCGCTTCAATCTGGCGAAAAGCGGTGGTGACCTCGAGCTCGCGCAGCATGCGGAAGCGGGCGACCCCTTCAAGGATGACATTGTAGCGCCCATCGTCCAGCGCCTGCACCTCACCAATCCGCCCGACGCAGCCAACCTTGTACAGCGGCGCGCCCTCCTGCGGGCGCTGCGGCTGGATCATCGCGATCTGACGATCACGGATCAGCGCATCGCTCACCAGCGCGCGATACCGCGGCTCAAAGAAGTGGAGCGGCAACTGCATGCCCGGAAACAGCACTGCGCCCGTCAGCGGGAAAATCGATAAACGTTTACTCATCCGAACAATACGCGCGACAAGCGGCGACGGACGCTGACCACCCATTCGTCTTCCAGTCCCGTCGCCTCAAAGATCTTGAGCAGCTTGGCGCGGGCTGCACCTTCGTTCCAGTCGCGATCGGCCGCAATCATGGCAAGCAGGGTGTCGGCTGCTTCATCGCGCCCGCCAGCGGCAAACACGGCTTCGGCAAAGGCGAACTGCGCGGCGTGATCATCGGGGGCAGCAACAGCAGCGGCGCGCAGCGCGGCCAATTCGCTATCCTCAACCTTCGTTCCTGCCAGCTCGAGCGCGCTCTTGGCCGGGCCCATCGCGGGATCGGCAGCAAGCCGCGGATCGCTGTCGATCACGGCCATCACCTGCCGCGCTTCGTCCACCTCGCCCAATTGCACCAGCGCGCGCACCAGCCCGGCATGGGCGGGGGCGTTGTCGGGCGCGAATTCGGTGATCTGGGCAAAGATGCTGGCGGCGCGCTGCGGATCAGCCGCGGCCAGCGCCTCTTCACCCAGCTTCACGAACTGCGCGATTTCCTCGGGCGAAGGGCCCTGCGGCGCGGCGGAATCGCCAGCGGTGCCCGGCTGCACCGGCAATTGCGCCAGCAGCTGATCGAGCATTGCCTTCAACTGCGATTCGCTGCGCGCGCTGGTGAGGTCGGCGACCGGCTGACCCTGAAACATCGCATAGACCGTCGGGATTGATCGCACCTGGAACTGCGCGGCGATGAATTGTTCTTCATCGACATTGATCTTCGCCAGTACCACGCCCTTGTCAGCATAATCGGCGGCGACCTTTTCCAGCACCGGGGTCAGCGCCTTGCACGGCCCACACCATTCGGCCCAGAAATCGAGGATGACGAGGCTGGTCTGCGACGGTTCCACCACATCCTTGCGGAAACGCTCGACCGCCTTTTGTTCGTCGATGCTCAGTCCCATGCTCGCCAAGTGAATGCTCCTGCGTGTTGCGGCGGCGCTGCGCTGCGCCGGGGGGTGCGCCGTGTTTGGCCCAATGTGGGGCGTAGCGTGCGATTGTGAAGCGCCCCGCGTGCCTGATTATGTGCTGGCGGCTTGGACGGCTGCGATCAAGCCCCAATTGGCCCAATTTTGCGCTTGCAGGCACGGGAAGGCGCTGCTAACCGCGCCACCTCTCCGGCAGACACCGCATTGGTTTCGGTTTCTGTCAGCGCCAGCGAGCGGGCGTAGCTCAGGGGTAGAGCACAACCTTGCCAAGGTTGGGGTCGAGGGTTCGAATCCCTTCGCCCGCTCCAGTTTTCCAAGGAAAACCCAGTAGTTGATCTTCGCGCAGACCGTGAGGCTTGGTTGGTAGTGACCGATGGGTCGCCTTAGCCACCGTGTTGTCACCTGCAACAAACCAGCTCGGCATTGCGTGAGCATTTTCCCTTAGCGGATCTGACAGAGCTTTCGCCTTGCCAACCCAGCGCATACTTGCGCGCGCATCGGCGCTGCTGAGCGCATCGGTCGGCGACCTGCCGGCCAATCCTTCGGCTCCACACCAAGGCCGATCATTACGGCATTTCGCATAGCTATATATTATGGATTCAGCCTCGGGTATTCGTAATCGATTAACGATTATGGCCTTAATGACATGGTGTTTTATGCTATCGTGCATCCGGCCGGGTTCTTTCCGGTAAGCTAGCTTGAGGCCAATGCAATGCCATTGCGTATTCCTGCAGTTGCAGTCTTGACCGCGGCTCTGTCCCTCCAACCCGCCTGCGCGACGAGTTCCATGCCAAGCAAATGCTCTGCCACCGGTTATCTCAAGGCGCTTTCCGGCATGGACGGGCCGGAAATCTGCACCCAATTTGAACGCGATCTTGCGGCCGCGCTTGGTCCTGAGGGCCTGCCCGAAGGCGTGGCAATTGCGCTGACACTGCACCAGCGCGGCGCGATTGAAGCGCAATTTGCGACGAGTGATAGCGACGAATCGCTGCGCTATCCGAAGGTTTCGGTTGATGCGATCGACCGGGCCTTGCAGCCGGGCGACATCACCCGGCTGGCCAGCGCCGCCGCCCAAATGTTGACAGATCAAACTCGCAGCCAGGCCGATCAGCCTGCCGCATACCAGAAGAGGAATTGAACATGTTTCAGGAAACTTTTGCCGGCGGTAGCGGAGAATCGTCGACCTTGCCTGACAACACCGCTCCCGGCGGGGCGCGCGCCACGGTGTCCAAGTCGGTGATCCATAATGGCGGCTGCGGTTGCCTTGCCTGCCACGGCAATAGCGCTGACAAATCCTCGCTCTTTCTGCCGGAAGTTTCGCCGAGCTCGACCATTCCCGGCGGCATCACCACCACAGCCACCATCAGCCCTGGTGGGTCGGTCGCCAGCCTGATTGATACCGCAGGCGATTCCGACTGGTTCCGGATCACGCTGGTCGCTGGGCAAACCTATACTTTCACCGTCACCCTTCCCCCGTCGGGGCTGCGTGACAGCATCCTTACGCTGCGCGATGCCAATGGTGTATCGATCCGCTCCAACGACGACGTCAATGTCGATGAAAACCTGCTTTATTCGGAGATCCGTTACACGGCGACCACATCGGGGACCTTTTTCCTTGATGTGACGGCCTTCGGAACCGGCACCGGCAATTATATCCTGTCCAGTTCGCGCCCGGTTGCCGATGCTGCGCTCGATAGCGCGTCCACCACGGCTAGCCTTGCGGTGGGCGGATCGGCGGTCAATGCATCGCTGGAACAGACCGGGGATCGCGATTGGTACCGCGTCACGCTGGAGGCGGGAGAGACCTATGAATTCATCACGTCGTCAACTGGCGGGGGCGGCGATATCGACACCACGCTGACGTTGCGTGATGCAAGCGGCAACGTGCTGGCGTTTAATGATGACAGTTCGGGCACCTATTCGCGCATCCGCTTTGTGGCTGAAACAAGCGGCACCTTCTTCCTTGATGTCGGTGGCTTTGCCGATTCTGAAGCGGGAACGTACCGCGTTTCTGCTGCAGAGGCAGCGCCGCTCGCAGAGTTCACTATCGATCAGATCGCCGATCAGCTGACCAACGGCTTCTGGGGCGGCCCAGGCACGTTCCGCCGGTTTGACGTTGATCAGGGCGAAAGCATCACGGTCAATCTGACCCAGCTGACCGCCGAAGGCATTTTCCTTGCCCGTGAAGCGCTCGGTCTGTGGGCCGACGTTCTTGGTGTCACCTTCACCGAGACGACCGGGGCAGCGCAAATCAGTTTCGATGATAATCAGGAAGGCGCTTTCGCCTCCAGTGTCACGATCGGCAATATCATTCGCGATTCATCGATCAATGTCGGGACCGGCTGGCTGGCTCAGTTCGGCACCGGGCTGAACAGTTATTCGTTCTCGACCTATGTGCATGAAATCGGCCACGCGCTCGGCCTTGGGCATGCGGGCAATTACAATGGCGATGCGAACTATGCGCAGGATGCCTCTTATCTGAACGATTCCTGGGCAACGACGGTGATGTCCTACTTCGATCAGATCCAGAATAGCTTCTTTGCCGCACGTGGTTTCACCCGGGCGTTTGCGCTTTCGCCGCAGCAGGCGGATATCGTTGCCATCCAGCAACTTTATGGCGACGCCAATTCGACGCGGACGGGCGATACCATCTACGGGGTCGGCAACACATCGGGGCGGGCGATTTTAGGGGTCGATAGCAGTGTGCGAACAGCCGCTGGCAATTTGCAAGCTATCACGATCGTCGATCATGGCGGGATTGATGCGCTCGACTATTCGACCTTCTCTGCCAACCAGTTGATCAACCTCAATGCCGAGACATTCTCGAACGTTGGCGGCAGTGTCGGCAATCTGAGCATTGCGCGTGGGACGGTGATCGAAAATGCTGTGGGCGGCACGGGCGCTGACACGCTCACAGGTAATAGCGCAGCCAACCGGCTGACCGGCGGCCTTGGCAACGATATGCTCAATGGCGGCGCGAACGTTGACACTGCAGTGGTCCGCGGCAATCGCTCCTCCTACACCGTCACCCAGACCTCGACCGGCGTGTTCCGGGTGGTTGGCGCGGATGGCACTGATACGCTGACCGGGGTCGAGTTCCTGCAGTTTAACGATCAGACCCTGCGCCTGCGCCCCGGCACCGGGGTGAGCGTCAACTTCAACACCGCCAACCCCGCAGTCTATCAATCGGCCCTGAACGCCATCCGCGACTTTGACGGCAATGCGCTCGGCGGCAATGGCTCGTGGCTGCGGATTGGTTCGGCCGATGTGAACGGCGATGGCGATATCGATCAGATCATCGTCAACCGCGCGATCGGGCGGTTCGCCACCGTGGGCACCGCGCCCGATGGGCTGGTGTATTTCTCTGACCACGGCTGGGCGGGCGAGACGCGGGTGGCTGGGATCTACATCGATCCCTTTGTTGCCAACGGCACCGTGGCGCCGGGCAGCCCCAACGACAGCCAGCGCCGCTTCCAGAACGATCTCCAGATCGAGAACATCAACCGCGTGCTGGGGGCCAATGACTATGACCGCGATGGCGGGCAGGAGGTGTTCTTCGCGCTCACCGACGGCACGGCCTATCTGCGCGCGGTGATGCATGCTGATGGCAATATCCGCTTTGCCGATTACCGGTCGCAGCAGCAGGTGATCGACTACCTCACCGCCAATGGCTTTGGGCCGGAGACCTATGCGGGCTGGTTCCCAAACCCCAGCAGCGGTGCGGCAGCATTCGATACGGCGCAGGACAGCACCACCACACGCGCAGCACTGGCAATCGAGGGCGCAGACATCACCGCCCTGCCGGGCGCAGCAGGCGGCGAGATGGCCTTCAACCCGCTCGGATTTGCGCACAGCCCGATCATGACCGAGTATCTCGTGCCTGAGTTTTATTGATCGCGGAAAGCGGTTACTCTCTTGGCGGCGGCGCTAGCAAAGTGATCCAGCGCCGCCGCAAGTTTTCCAACCTCCGATATGTGTCCCTGCCACCGCGCCACTGAGCGTGAGCGGTTCGGTGCATGCACGTCCAGATCCCTGTCGCATTTGTGCCGCACTTCATCGTGCGCCGTTGTGCGTTTGCAGCATTTGCGCTTGCATTCATCGTGCTCGGCGCTAGGCGAGTGATACGTTATCTCATAAATACATCGGAATCCCCTCATGTTGATCAGCAAGTCGCGATCTGGCTCCTCGCACCTCGCTCTCGCCGCCGTCCTCGGCGCAGCTTTCATCGGCGCCCCGGCGCTGGCGCAAGCGACGGATGGTGCGGCCAAGACTGATGAAGTGGTCGAGGATGACGTTCACAACCGTCAGGCTGACGCGCAAGGCAATATCATCGTCAGCGCATCAGGCCTGAAAGAGCTTGATCTGCTCGCAGGCACCAGTGTGCTGGAAATCAGCGATATCCAGCGCCAGGCCGTGACCGGTCAGATCGGCGAGCTGCTGACCAAACTTCCGGGCGTTTCGGCGACCAGTTTTGCCCCCGGGTCATCGCGCCCGGTGCTGCGCGGCCAGCAGGGCGAGCGTGTGCGCGTGCTGATCGACGGCGTCGGCACGGCAGACGTTTCGAATACTTCGGTCGATCACGCCACCACGATTGATCCGATCACAGTCGAACGGATCGAAGTGCTGCGCGGCCCAGCGGTGCTGCTCTATGGCAGTCAGGCCATCGGCGGCGCGGTCAATGTGATCGACAAGCGGATTCCCACCCGGATGCCCGACGAAGCCTTCCATCTCGATGCGTTCGGCGGGGTCGACAGCGCGACCAACCTGCGCACCGGCGCGGCGTCGATTGACGTCGGGATTGGTTCCAGCTTCGTGTTCCACGTCGATGGCTCCTATCGCCAGACCGATGATGTGGCGATCGGCGGCTTTCAGCTGGCCGATGGGCTGCGCGCCGAAGTGCTCGAAGCCGCTGACGAGGAAGCCGAAGAAGGCGAGCTTGAAGAAGCGGCCGAACTGCGCGCCGTCGCCGGACAGCGCGGCACCGTGCCGAACACCGCGACCGAAAGCTGGACGGTCAACGCCGGGTTTGGCGTGATCTTGGGAGACAGCACATTCGGCGCATCGGTGGGCTATTACGATTCCAGCTACGGCGTCCCCACCCGTCCCGGCACGGTCCATGCCGAGGAAGAGGGCGAGGAAGGCGGTGAGGAGGAAGGTGAGGAGCTCGTCTCCATCGGCCTCGAACAGTTCCGCGCTGACTTCAAGGGCGATGTCTATCTTGGCGAAGGCACCTTCGAGCGGCTGAAGCTGCGGGTTGGCTATTCGGACTACACTCATACGGAGTTCGAAGGCGCGGAAGTGGGCACCACCTTCGATAGCACTGGCATCGAAGCGCGCGCTGAGCTGGTCCAGGATGCCCAAGGCACCCTGCGCGGGTCGAGCGGGGTGCAATTCACCCACCGCGATTTCTTTGCGCAAGGGGCCGAAGCCTATGTTCCGCCCAACCTGACCGAGCAATTGGCGGTGTTCACCTTGCAGGAGTTTGGCACCGGCCCGATCCAGATCGAAGCCGCCGCCCGCGCCGAGTTTACCAATGTCGAAGCGCAAACGCTGGGGATCGAACGGGAGTATGACACCTTCTCGGGCGCGCTCGGCCTCATCTACGAAGGCATTGAAGGCGTGCGCTTCGGCATCAACGGTTCCCGCGCCGAACGCGCGCCCAGCGCCGAAGAGCTGTTTTCCAACGGACCGCATATCGCCACGCAGGCGTTTGAAATCGGCAATGCCGACCTGCGCACCGAACGCGCATGGGGGCTGGAAGCCTATGCCCGCGGCACGATTGGTGCAGGCACGTTTGGCCTGACAGCGTATCGCCAATGGTTCGACAATTACATCTTCCTCGATGAAACCGGCGAAGAGGAAGATGGGCTGCCCGTCTTCCAATACCTTCAGCAGGATGCCGATTTCTGGGGCGTGGAAGCCGAGCTGTCCTACCCCGTCGTCGACACCGGCGGGTTCAAGCTGCTGGCCGATCTCAGCGCCTCATATGTCGAGGCGGAACTGGGCGATGGCACTGCTGTCCCGCGCATCCCGCCGCTGAGCCTGCTCGGCGCGCTGGAAGCGCAGACCGATGCCTTCGATCTGCGCGGCGAGGTGCAATGGTTTGACGGGCAGGACCGGGTCACGACGTTTGAAACGCCGACGGGCAGCTTCACGCTGGTCAATGCGGTGGCGGCTTGGCGGCCGTTGTCGGGCAACCGGAATGTCACGGTGCAGATCGCCGCCGACAATATCTTTGACGTCAATGGCCGCCGTCATGCCAGCTTTACCAAGGATTTCGTGCCGCTGGTGGGCCGCAACTTCCGCGCGAGCGTGCGGCTCAGTTTCTGAGGCAGCGCCGTTTTGGGGGGAGGAAGGGCAGCCGTGCGACAGGCTGCCCTTTTTCTTGTCTCCGCCGATCAGGCTTCGACCGCAAAAGTCAGTTCGGCGTGCTCCTCCAGCCGCTTGACGAGGTCTTCGCCAAGGAAACTGCCCGGCGTGCCAATCCCGCCCGGCTTGGTGCAGGCGAGCAGCGCAATCCCGGTCTCGCTCAGCATCCGGCAGGTTGAGCCATAGCCCGGATCATACCGGCCCTTGACCCCGAATTGCAGGCGGCCCCCGTCGGCCATGTCGGCGACGAACACCACGTCATAAAAGCCGTTCTCACGCTCTTCCTTGGTCGGGCCTTCGCCCGGCTTGGGCGGTTTGGCACCAAACGGGTTCTTCATGAATTCCAGCGCTGCATTGGCCGCCGCCCGCCCCGCATCACCGGGGCTGGTCAGCATCATCTCATCATACTTGAAGTCGGGTCCGTAGGGGTGGCCGAGCAGGAAGTTGGTGCGGTGGACGTTCTTGGTGTTGATCGGGGCCATCACGAACGGCGCGGACCACTTGCCCAGATCATCCTCGTGGCTCGGGATCATGCCCGAAGGTTGATCCGGCCCTTCAAAGCCGGGGGTCAGTGCAAAGGGGTTGCGCAGCACATTGATCAGCGAGGGGCTCTTGGCCGCCGCCTTCATCGTCGCGCCGAGGCTGGCCGCGGTGCCGCCTGAGAAGGTGCCCTGCATCGCCCGGACGCGGCCGCGGATGCGCGGGGCAGGCTTGCCGAAGCGCTCGACGCAGGCCTTCTGGGTCATCATCACGCCGAGATCGAAGGGGATCGAATCGAACCCGCTCGAAAAGCAGATGCGCGCGCCGCTGGCTTCGGCGGCGGCCTGATGTTCGGCGATCTTCTCGGCCATCCACGCCGGTTCGCCGCACAGATCGGCATAATCAGTGCCGGTCTTCACGCAGGCGGCGAGCAGCTTGTCGCCATAAAGCTGATACGGGCCGACCGTGGTGAGCACGACCTTGGTGCGGGCGCACATCGCTTCGACATCAGCGCGCTCATCAGCATCGGCGACCACCAGCGGGGTGGTGGCAGGCGCGCCGATCGCGTCGCGCACTTCCTCCAGCTTGGCGAGACTGCGGCCCGCCATCGCCCACTTGGGGCCATCCGCGCGGGGGCCGTAGTGGTGCGCGAGATATTCAGCGACCAGCCGCCCGGTGTAACCGGTTGCGCCGTAGATGATGATGTCGAATTCGCGGGTGGTCATGCTTGGTCTCCTTTGCGCAGAGTGATGCGCGAGGGAGCAGGCGGAGTCTATAGCTTCGGCCCTATAGCTTGGGCAGCGTGACCCCGCGCTGGCCCATATACTTGCCGGCGCGGTCCTTGTAGCTGGTTTCGCAGCGTTCGTTGCCCTGCAGGAACAGGAACTGGCACGCGCCTTCGTTGGCGTAGATCTTCGCAGGCAACGGCGTGGTGTTGCTGAATTCCAGCGTTACGTGCCCTTCCCAGCCCGGCTCCAGCGGGGTCACGTTCACGATGATTCCGCAGCGCGCATAGGTGCTTTTGCCCAGACAGATCACCAGCACATCTTCCGGCACGCGGAAATATTCAACCGTGCGGGCGAGCGCGAAGCTGTTGGGCGGGATGATGCAGACATCGGTCTCGCGGTCGACAAAGCTGCCCGGATCGAACGCCTTGGGATCGACCACCGAGGAATTGACGTTGGTGAAGATCTTGAACTCGGGCGCGACCCGCGCGTCGTAGCCGTAGGATGACAGGCCATAGGAAATCACCCCGTCGCGCCGCTGGGCTTCCACGAACGGCTCGATCATGCCGTGCTGCTGCGCCTGCGCGCGGATCCATTTGTCGGAGAGAATCGCCATCCCCCACGGATTCCCGATGCAACGCGCGCGGGCAAGGGCAGGGGCAGAATAATCCCCCTTTGCCTTATTTCCCGGCCTGAACTTCAGACCGTCTGCATCGCCTCTTCCTCGTGCGCCAGGCTTTGCCCAAGGTGCGATTCCACCGTCACCCCGGTTGACCGCGTCTTGTCGCGCAGCAGGAATTCGCGGAGTTCATGGAGCCACACACGGCGGCCCATTCGGTAGTACCACCTGATGGCATGGCGGATCTTGGGCTCGGAGTTCCACAGCAGCCGTCGAAGGGCGCGCGGGCGCAGCTGCATCGCTGCCTCAATGAACTTCACCCACAAGAACAACCGCCAGGGCGGCATGTGCGCCATGCCCAGCACCTGATGCTTGTAATCCCACTTGGTCTGGTCAGGCTGCACCACGTCACGGTCCGCCGCCTCTGCGAAATAGGGGGTCCAGCGATGCGGGACGACGTAAAGCGCCTGAATCTGGTCGGGGTCATAGGAGATGAGCTGCCGAAGCGCGTGCAGCATGTCGCGATCGGTCTGGTGCGAAAATCCCGCCACCCAGGTCGCCATCGACAGGATGTTGTGCTTGCGCAGCAGGCGGATAGCCTCGCGGTCTGTGCTGGTGGCTCCGCCCTTGCGGATCAGCCGCAGGGTATCCTCGTCGGTGTTTTCGGTCCCCATCAGGAAACGCTCGAACCCGGCTTGCTTGTAGAGATGCAAGAACTCGGCATCGCGCACAATATCGTCCGCGCGGGTCGAACCAACCAGCGTCACGTCAATCTTTTCGGCGATCAGCGCTTCCAGAAACGCCTTCCAAGCCTTTCGACCAGCCGAGGGATTTTCATCGGCAAAGTTGAACACCTCAACGCCCTCTTCGCGGTGCAGGCGGGCAATCTCGGCCGCAAAGCGCACCGGGTCCCGGTGCCGCCAGCGGGTCCAGAAGCCACGCTGGCCGCAATAGGTGCAAAGATGCGGACACCCGCGAGAAAACTGCACGACCACGGCGCGCTTTCCGCCCCAATAGGAATAGCGCGCGTGATCGATCAGCTCCCACCCGATGCGGTAATCGTCGAGATCCTTGATCACCGGAGCGGGCGGGGTGCCGAACGGCTGGCCATCGCAGCGAAAGGCCAGACCCCGAACCGCATCGAGCGGCGTCTGCTGCATGATCGCGCGAACCAGCTGGCGGGCAGTCTCCTCACCCTCGCCGCGCACGATGACATCAAGCCACGGCTCGCTGGAAAGAATGTCGCGCCAGAAATAGGTCGGATGCACGCCGCCATAGACAATTGTGGCCTGCGGCATCCGCGCGCGAACCGCCTGCGCGCACCGGGCAATGATCGGGTGGCCGGAAGACGACCCCGAATGCCCGAACATCACCACATCGGGCGCGAATGCCTCAGCTTCGTTCACGACCTGATCCAGCGACATCGGGCCGAACTCGCCGTCGATGAGGCGCACCGTGTGCCCATCGTCAAGCAGCGGACCGCCGACCGAGAGCAGGCCGAGCGGCGGTAGCTGTTCGCGCGGTATCCTGCTGCCAATCGCCGGGTGCGGGATATTGATGAGGACGATCCGCAAGTGAGTTATCCCCCTCGCGCGTGGGCCACGATCTCGCTCGCCACGCGCGGGATCAGGGGTTGGGGGATGTCGTGGCCCCAGCCGGGGATCGTCACAAGCCGCGCGCCCGAGATATGCCGCGCGGTATCCTCGGCAGCAGGCAGCTTGATCAGCGGGTCATCCTCGCCGTGCAGCACCAGCGTCGGCACGCGCACATCGGCTAGCCGCGCGCGGCGATCGCCATCATCGATGATCGCGGCCATTTGGCGCGGCGGGCCCGGCGGGTAGACCGAGCGGCGGACGCTGCGCAGCACCTTCTCGCGCTGCTGGACGGGATCGAAGGGATAGCCCGGACTGCCGATATTGCGCGCGATGTTGAGGCCGTGCTCGACCAGCGTGTCCTCGTCCATGCCCTTCAGCGGCGCGATCAGCGCGCCAATCGCATGCTTTTCCGCCTGCGGGAGCTTGGGATTGCCGGTGGTGGACATGATCGAGGTGAGGCTCAGCAGCCGATCCGCGTGATGCACCGCCATCAGCTGCGCGATCATCCCGCCCATCGACGCGCCGACCACATGCGCGGCGGGGATATTCAGCGCATCGAGCAGCCCGATCCCGTCATCGGCCATATCCTTGAGCGTATAGGGCACCCGCGCGGGCCAGCCGAACTTCTTGCGCAGCACCTGCGTGGGGAGCGAGGGCGCGCGTTCGCCCTCCATCTTCTGGCTGAGGCCGATGTCGCGGTTGTCGTAACGGATCACCCGGTAGCCTTCGGCCGCCAGCGCGTCGACGAATTCATCCGGCCACAGCGTCAGCTGCGCGCCCAATCCCATCACCAGCAGGATCACTTCGGCATCGGCATTTCCGTGATCTTCGTAGAAAATCTGGATATTGGTATTGGGCGTGGTGATGGTGGGCATGGGTGACGGGGCCTCTCGCGTTTTATGCGAGGGTTACTTCCACGCCGGGCCGGCGATGTCGAGGCCTTGGGCCTCCAGCCGATCAAGCACGCCATCGGTTTCAGCCAGCACGCGCAGCGGCACCACGGCGAGCGTCACCCCGGTTTCGGTTTGCGCAGCGGTGATTTGATCGACCCAGATGGTGCGGAGCTCGCTGCCCAATGTCTCATCCGCCCAGGGCCAGCATTGGCCGAGCGCGCTTTCGAGCGGGTTGGCCATCACGCCAGGGATATCGAACCGCCGCCAGTCGGTGGCGCGCTGTTCGACGATATCGGGGCCAGCTTCCACGGCGTCCATCGCGGAGGTGAGGCAGGGGATGTGGGCTGTCGGCGGGCTATCTGCGAGGTTGTCGATGATATCCTCACCGCGCAGGGTGGCGGCGCGGGTGGTGGGGACATTGGCCTTGTCCGCCGCCTTGCTGACCACGTCCGAGGCATCATCGCCGGTGTCGCGATTGAAGCGCAACTCCTTGCGCAGCATTTCGAACGAGGTGAGCAGGAAGGACTGGCGCGCGTAGTCTTCCTCATGCGCCGTCCCAAGCTTTTCGAGCCGCGCCCATTGTTCGGGCGTGAGGTATTCGCTGGCGACGGTCTTGTCGGGCAGCTTGGTGAATTTCGATCCGCTGAAGATCAGCCGCAGCACATCCCCCGGAGAAATCTTGGGCCGCGCGCCAAGGATCACCCGGCTCGCCTGCGCGGTTGCATCCTTGAGCCGGTCGGGCTGCCACGGGGTGCTCTTGGGGATCGCCCGGATCTCGCCGACGAGGATGATCGTGCCGGTGGGCGTATCAATCGTCCACATCGGCGCGCCGGAGCGCTGCGCGGTGACGACGATGGAGGATTCGGTGGGGGCGGGGGAGTCTTGGGCCGCGAGGGGGGCGGCGGCCAGAAGCGCAGATGCGATCGTTACTGATCGTAAGAACCGGCAATACATCGTATGGACGGTGATGCCCTGGCCCGCTTGGTTACTCGGGATATTCGTCACGGGTGAATCCTGTTCCGGGCATCCTGTTTATGAGGACACCAATGTCCAGTCTTACTACGGACATGAACGTCCAGTCGCTATGGGCATAGGGGTCCATATGCTTTTCTTGCAAAACTCAGATTTTCTGACATATTGCAATCATGGCGACGAAGCAACCTAAGACACCACACAAGGTGGTTCCCATAAAGACGAAACCCGATACTCGAAAGGCATCGGAGAAGAAGTTTGGCAAGCCAGTGATGGACTTGGGATTCTGCATTATTCCCTCTTTGTTGATCCAAGCGCAAGCGAGGTTGGGTTTAGAAGCGCAGCAGATGAATATCCTTTTACACTTGCTCGACATGTGGTGGGACAAGGAAAGCAAGCCCTTCCCCACGAAAGAAAAAATTGCCGAACGGATGGGGGTCAGCACTAAGACCGTTCAGAGGCACATGGCAGCTATGGAAAGCGCTGGGTTGGTTCAGCGAGTGGCTCGAACGAGGCCGGGAAGGGGCCGAACGAGCAATGAGTATGATCTGACCGGCTTGGTCAAAAAGCTACAAGCAATTGAACCGGACTTTGCAAAAGCGCGAAGTGCGAGTATCGCTCAAAAACGGAATGCGACTCTGCCTCAGTTCAAGAGGAAGGGTTAGAACTTAGCGACGTAGCTCAACAGGATAGAGCGCTTGGTTTCTAGTTGATGGGGTTGGGCTTCGGCCCACGGGCAGCCCCAAGATGCGCCAAGAAGATGCAGGTTCGACTCCTGCCGTCGCTTCCACTAATTAAGGCACCAGCACCGTATCCTTCGGCTCGTCTGCCAGCTCGGGATAATCCAGCGTGTAGTGCAAGCCCCGGCTCTCCTTGCGGTGGAGCGCGGATTTCACGATCAACTCCGCTGACTGCAACAGATTTCTCAATTCAATCAGATCAGTAGTCACCCGGAACGCGCCGTAATAATCCTCGATCTCGCGGGTCAGCAGGTCGATCCGGCTGGCGGCGCGTTCCAGCCGCTTGGTGGTGCGCACGATGCCGACGTAGTTCCACATGAAGCGGCGGATTTCGGTCCAGTTCTGCTTGATCACCACCTCTTCGTCGGAGTCGGTCACGCGGCTTTCGTCCCACGGCAGGATCGCGGGAACGTCCTCAAGGCTGTCCCACCGCGCGAGGATGTCCTGCGCGGCTGCCTCGCCGAACACGAAGCATTCGAGCAAGCTGTTGGACGCCAGCCGGTTCGCACCGTGGAGGCCGCTTTCGGTGCATTCTCCGGCCGCCCACAGGCCCGGAATATCGGTGCGCGCGTCCAACCCCACCACCACCCCGCCGCAGGTATAGTGCTGCGCAGGGACGACCGGGATCGGGTCCACGGTCATATCGATCCCGAGGCCCATCAGCTTATCGTAGATCATCGGAAAATGCCCGCGCACGAAATCCGCAGGCTGATGGCTGATGTCGAGATGCACGTAATCCAAGCCGAACCGCTTGATCTCCGCATCGATGGCCCGCGCGACGACATCGCGCGGGGCCAGCTCCATCCGCTCAGGATCGTAGAAGGTCATGAACCGCTTGCCAGTGCGCGGGTTGATCAGCCGTCCGCCCTCGCCGCGCACCGCCTCGGTGATGAGGAAGTTCTTGACGTCGAGGTGGTACAGGCAGGTCGGGTGGAACTGCATCATCTCCATGTTGGAGACGCGCGCGCCCGCCCGCCATGCCATCGCGATCCCGTCCCCGGTCGCGCCGCGCGGTGCGGTGGAGAATTGATACACGCGCCCCGCACCGCCAGTGGCGAGGATCGTGGCGCGGGCGACATGACGCTCAACCCGGCCGGTGGCCTCATCCAGCGCATAGACACCCCACACGCGCCCTGCGGCTGAGAATTGCTCGCGGTGGCGATCGGTGATGAAGTCGATGCAGGTCCAGCCCGGCAGCAAGGTGATGTTGGGGTGATCCTCCGCCGCGCGCACCAGCGCCTGCTGCACGGCCCAGCCGGTGGCATCATCGACATGCACGATCCGGCGATGCGAATGCCCGCCCTCGCGCGTCAGGTGGAGCGAATCCGCATCGCGGTTGAACGGCACGCCCAGCTCGCACAAGCGGTCAATCGACTGCGGCGCGCGCGAGATCACGAATTCAACCGTGGCAAGGTCATTCAGCCCTGCCCCCGCCACCATCGTATCGCGCACGTGGTTTTCGAAAGTATCGCCCGCATCGAGCACTGCGGCGATCCCGCCCTGCGCCCAGGCGGTCGATCCGCCGGTGAGCGAACCTTTCGCCAGCACCAGCACGCGCCGCGCCTCGGCCAGCGCCAGCGCGGCGGTCAATCCCGCTGCTCCTGACCCGATGATGACCACATCATGCGCCTGCCGCGCTGCATCCAAACTCGCCATCCCCAAGCCATGCCGCGCAATCCGGCGGCGGGCAAGCGCGATGCAGTGTCACACAGGCTTAAGACAAGCGGCCTAGGTGCATACCGATAGGTGAGCGATAGGCGTGCCTTCGCCGGAGCACCGCGTTCATGTCGGTATTTTCATTTCTCGGCTACCTGACAGGTCGGCATCAACCCGTGCGGCGCGATGTGGTGTGGGACGGACACGCTTATGTCGGCCAATGTCGCGGGTGCGGCGCTGCCATTGCGCGGCATGCCCGCCACGATTGGCGCAAGCGTGTGGTTCAGAAAGCGTAGCAATCGAGGTCGGCGGCCACCGCCACCGGGCCGCGATAGGCCTTGCCGATTGCGGTCAGATGATCGCCCAGCGGCGCAAGGCTGCGCTGCATATTGTGGGTCAGCACCAGTCGCGCAGGCGCCAGCGCCCCTGCCAATTCCCCAATCTGGGTGGGCGTGCGATGCAGCCCGCGCGGCTGGCCTTCAGCCTCGCTGATAACATGGTGAGCAAACAGGATCGCAGGCTTGCTGCCGGTCAGATCAGCCAGAAACCGTTCGGACAGCGCGCTTTGGTCCCCGGTGATCACCACCGCCTTATCCTGCCATTCGATCACGAAGCCCAAGGCCGGGGCTGGGCCATGATGCACCGGGTGCGCTATCACGGAATAATCATTGCTGACATCCAGCCCGGCCGGATCAGCCCCGCCCGCCCCGGTGGTGATATCGCGCGGCTCCAGCCGGAACTTGTTCTCACTCCCATCGATAAAGCCGCCATTATAGGCGAAGGCACCCGCTTCCTTGCCCAGCAGCCGGGTGAGGAATTCACTCGTGCCGGGGAAACGCTCGGCGCTGTCCGGACCGATCACCGGCAGCGGCGCGGTGCGCGCTTCGAACCCGCCCGAATTGAGCACGCCAGCCAGATCGCCCGCATGATCGGCGTGAAGGTGGGTCAGCAAGATCGCATCAAGGCTGGCGAGCTTGCCCCCGGCCTCGGCAAAGCGCAGGAAAGACCCGGCGCCTGCATCGATCAGCAGCCGCGGGGTGCCGTCAATCCAGAGCAGATAGGATGTGCCCGCACGCCCTTCGCCGCCCGCCCACTCCGCCAACGGGCCGCCGCTGCCGAGCACCTGCAAGGCCGCGCCAGTGGCGGGGCAGGCAGCGGGCTGCTGCGCGCGGGGTATCGTCGGGGCGACAGGCACCTGCGCCGTCGTCGGTGCGCAGCCAACAGCGGTCATAACAACCAAAGTCACTGCGGCGGCGGCAATGCGGTTCGTCATGGTGCTTCTCCTAGCCCTGCGCGGAATCCGCCGCGGTCAACTGCACGAACACATCTTCCAGATCAGCCTCGCGGGTGGTCACGTCCTCGACCTTGAGGCCTTGTTCCTGCAAGATTGCCAGCACCTGCCCGGCGCTCAGCTTGTCCTTGTCATAGGTCACCTCGACCCCGCGCGCGCCGTCCCACTCCACCCGCACAAAGGCATCATGCGCAGGCGCTACGGCGAGATCAGCGGCAACGGTCACTGCAACGATCTTCTCACGCGCCATGTCGACCAGTTCGCGGGTCGGTTTGTTGGTGATCAGCTGGCCGTGGTTGATGATCGCGATCCGGTCACACAGCTCCTCGGCCTCTTCGAGGTAATGGGTGGTCAGCACCACGGTCACGCCGTCGCGGTTCAACTCGCTGACCAGTTCCCACAATTGGCGCCTGAGATCGACATCGACCCCGGCGGTGGGTTCATCCAGCACCAGAATTGGCGGGCTGTGAACCATCGCCTTGGCGACCAGCAGCCGCCGCTTCATCCCGCCCGAAAGCGCGCGGGCATAGGCATTGCGCTTGTCGGACAATCGCACCGCTTCAAGCAATGCCTCACTGCGCCGGAGGGTGGAGGCGATGCCATAGAAACCGGCCTGATTCTCCAGCACCTCAAAAGGGGTGAAGAACGGATCGAACACGATTTCCTGCGGCACGATCCCGATTGAACGGCTGGCATTGCGGCGATCCCGATCAATATCGAAACCCCAGATTTCGGCGGTGCCAGAGGTCTTGTTGACCAGCCCGGCAAGGATATTGATCAGCGTCGATTTGCCCGCGCCATTGGGGCCGAGCAGCCCGAAGATCGATCCTTCGGGCACATCGAAGCTCACCCCGCCCAATGCGAGCTTGCCTTCAGTCACTTCGCCCTTGGCACCCTTGGCAGGGGCATAGCGTTTGACGAGGTTGTCGATACGGATGGCAGGTTCGGCAGGCATGGCGTTCGCCCTAAGGTCCAGACCCATAACTGGCAATGGTCGCGGTGGCTTTCCTACCTTCTGCACCGGTGGCAGGATCGCCAGCATGATCGACCGCGATGACCTCTTCCCTCCTGTGCCGATGGATAGGCCCGTCACAGGGTCAGGTTTTCTGTTCCTGGACAGTGTAACCTGTGTCTCCAACAAGCGCGTTGCCGCGCTGCAAAGGCAATTGCGCTGCAAGGCCGCGCCCTGTATCGGCGAGCGTCATGAGCATTCCTCCTCCCGAAACCCTGCTGGTCGATACGCGGCGTGTGTCGTGCGACGGGGCCAGCGGCATTCGCGGCGGCGCAGGCTATCGCCCGGCCGCACTCGGCCATCCGCGCGTGTTCCTTGAAATCGACGAACATGGCTATGTCGATTGCGGCTATTGCGACCGGCGCTTTGTGCTGCGCGGCGGCCCGGCGGACGGCGCGGATCAGACCGGCCTGCCCGATATCGCTGCCGGGGCGAGCTAGAGTCTGTTTCAGTATCGGTTAAGGCAGCGCGGCGCACCATTGCCGTCTGAATGATTCGGAAGGAAGCGCTATGTCCCGTTTTCGCCTTGCTGCCGTTGCCCTGCCCATCGCTTTGGTCGGTCTGTCGCTGAACCCGCTTGCCGCGCAGGATGCGCCTGATGAGGACGTCACTGCGACCGTCCATCCGGTGGCAACCAAGGGCGAAGCGCGGCTCGCCAAGCTGCTCGAAGGCCGCGTCGCGGGGGAGCCGGTGCGCTGCATCCGCACCCTGCCCAGCCAGCGGTTCCAGACGATCGATCGGACCGCCTATGTCTATGGATCGGGCAACACGATCTATGTCCAGCGCACCCGCGATCCTGAAGCCATCGATGATAATGATGCGCTGGTCAGCCGCCGCTTCAACGCCAGCGAGCTGTGCCGGCTTGATGTGATGACCACTATTGACCCATTCCTGGGCTTCTTCACCGGGGCGGTCTTCTTTGAAGACTTCGTGCCCTATACCCGCGTAAAGACCGCCGCGTCGGACGAGGGATAGAGTCTGTTTCAGTAGGGTGGAAACGCCTGCATCGCGTCAGGAAGCCCGCTGGACAGGAGTGGCGCGCAGCGCGGGCCCTTCGGCCCCCGGGCAAGGGCCGCGACGCAGCCAGCGGGCTTCCTGACGCGACCCCCCCGCGGGGCGGGCCGCTTTTGGCCCATCGCCGCGTCAATCGTTGGTCACTATGCTTCGGCATGGCTCCCTCCTCTTTCCTTGCGCTGGGCCAAAATCGGCTCCGTGCAGGTGCTTCCACCCTACTGAAACAGACTCTA
>JAESGE010000154.1_pt1 | contig 42471 bp, 41 predicted proteins | sample 9269601 | NCBI WGS metagenome assembly JAESGE01 (sample SAMN14515569, study PRJNA621662) | algae metagenome | isolation source: Tolypothrix brevis GSE-NOS-MK-07-07A and co-occurring heterotrophs from wet... | place: USA: Grand Staircase Escalante National Monument, Utah | collected 2006-04-16
CGACTTTGGACACCATCAAAATGTATATTCAAAACCAAAAAGAAACTTGACGGCGAATAAATTCGCCAACGGCTTACCCCCACGGATAAATCCGGGGGCTAGCTCGCCGTTGATATTTTGGTCTATTAGCCAATCGACTAAAGTTGTTTTCCCCTCACCCGTGCCTGCCACAACCCGAATGTGGGGAAACTTATTAGGTTCAGTTCGGAATCGTTGCCAGTCAAAAAAGTTTAGTTCCGGTTGTTCACCTCCTGAGTCTTGCGATCTGGTGAGTATTTTGGGGATGAGGATTCCTCAATTTCTGGTTGAATATAAGTTAAAGGAAATCGTGGTTCACCTCCAGACTCTAAACGTTTTCTTTCTTCCGAGTAAGTAGTAAAAAGAATTTTCCCAATGGGGACGCTGACACCACCAACGATGGAAATTGCAACAGCACAAATTAAAAAGATTTCAACCATTGCGTTGCACCTCACACGCGGCTGGTGGATACAAAATTGACAAAGTGCCTTTAAGTAAGACGGCACTAACCGGCAGGGCGTAAATTATAATTAGTAAGGCGATGACAGATTCCAATACCCCGCTAGGGTGAATTTTGGAGTAAGAAACGTGGGTTTCTTTATCACTCGTTTCAATTTCGGTGTGTTTCATGACGATATCACCTGGTAAACTAGGGCTTCAATTAACCGCAGTTGGTCACCAATCGATAATTCGTCTGAGCAAATTCGCTCTACGGCTTTTTCAATACCGTCACGCAACGAGTTATCGTCTTCTGTTTCGTCAAAGTCAGCACAAAGATTTTCACCAATCTTCATAATCATCCAAGTGCGCTCGACATTGGTTAGTTCTTCAAATTGTGACCCCCAAGCTTCTTGCATCTCGGCAAGTAATCCTTCGTCACCTGGGGTGTAACTTGTGTAATAGCCTAATGGTTTCGTCATTTTTGGTAGAATTGTAAGTTGATATTGTTTAATGTCGGTGTTTTTTCTATGCACCTGATGCGGGGCGATCGCTCTTTCTTCCACTGGGAATGGCGATCGCCTCTTCTCAAAAGTCCTCGATGAGTCGCGCCATCCTTTGTATGACTGGATCTTGAGACTGGGGAAGTTGTTTCATTGGCTCGGTCTGGGATAACTCGTGGGGGAAAGCTTGCATTGACGCGGTTTCTTGCATTGATGCAGCTGTGGTTGACGAGACGGCAATCACCCAGGAGTTTTTGAGATGATTGCCATAGCGAGTTAGTAGCAAACAAAACAGGTTAGAGAGATTGGTAACGCCTGTTAGCTGCAACAGTTCTTCCGCTAGTGGAACTACTTGCGGATTTAAGGTTATTCGGGTTTGACTCATGGCATAATTAAATTAATTGCGTTGTCTAACAATGCAGAGAACCGAGAGGCGATTCCTGCAAGGGCGATCGCCTTTTGTCTTATCCAGGTTTTTCATGGCTGTTATTAATTAAAGGGAATTCCTAAATCATCAACCCCTAGTTCTCCCCCGGCTTGCAGGTGGAAGACACAATAGTTTTGTTCGTAGGCATCGACCACTTCAGATACTGCATGAATTGCATCAATGATGGTCAGGTCTGGATCGTAACTGTAATAGTCACTTTGTACTAGTTGACGCAATTCTGGGGAAGAGGCGATCGCTCTCAATTCCCCTTGTACATGTTGCAAGCGTTCAAGAAAGGTTTTGGTTAGTTCCATTTTTCGTTGCCATAATGGTGTTTCGGACAGTTAACGCTCTTGGGGACGACTAATCGTTCCCTTCTTTTTCGTCCTCCTGGGGTTGTTGGTAGAGATGCAATGACTGTTTTGATAAGAGGTCCCAAAAGATATCCGCGTTTTCTCCTTGAAGTGTCACAACGTAGCGTCCGAGGTGGATGTTTAATGTGTTGTTGCAAGCAACCTTAAAAATGTGAGTTATTACCTCCAAGTTGATAATTACTGGATCTCCGGCGTGGTCAGATGTCTGGATAAATTTACTCAATAGCGATCTCGCGCTCCTTTGTTATTGGGTATTGGGCGTCTCTACACCGATAACCGCTAGCAGGTCTTTGGATTACGACTCAGGGTCTGGCAGGCTGCTATCTCTGTCGGGTTGCGATCAGGCGAAGGTTGCAAAAATAATTGTTCCAATGTACAACTAAATAAAGTCTAATACTACCTATGAGAAATAGCAAGATAGTTCATAGGTAAAATAGAGGGGATTCTACATGGGTATTACGAATGAGGAAGCCAATGCATGGCGTAAGGAAGAAAAATATTATGTTTGCGCTGACACCGGAGGGGAGGGAAATGCTAGAAGCCAAGGCGAAAATGCTAGGCATCAGCAAGAGCGAATTGATAGAGCGTATAGCGCGAGATCAAGTATCGTCTTCCCCGGAATCTCAATTGCTGGGGGAATGCTTCGCCAACTGATTAGCGATTATCGCGATCAGATGGCAACAAAGATAAATGAGATCCACCGCATTGATGAAGAGAAACAGCGTCTTGACACCGAGAAGCAACGTCTTAACGAGGACAAAGAAAAGCTTGAATTTCGGATTAAGGAATTTGAAGCACTTCAAAACCAGTTAGAGCTAGAATCCGAACAGCTTGAATAAAGCCATCCTGCCTCATGAGGCAGGATGGCTTTTTAATGGAGTACTACCTGCTGTGAGGTAGCAAAGTTAAGAGAGAAGGTGTTTATTCAATATTCGTTTGCCGAAACTCATCTAATGGTGACAGTTGCTTTAGCGCCACATTTTCTTCCGGTTCAATTTCCTCAACGAGTTCAGCGTCTTGCTCGACTTCTTCCTCATCGGGAATAAACTCCAAAGAAATCCTGACTCTTCCTTCTTTCCAACCTCCGCTACCAGCTTGTAGCACACGACATCTTACCCCGTCACCCATCCAAACTTTAGCCGCAATATTGGCTTTGTATTGTACAAACTCGGCTAATTTGCCCCCCGCCTCTTCAACAGTAAAAGTTGAAGCACCAACAAAACTAAGGTCTTTCTGAACAGTTACCACATCGTCTTTATTTAAGCTCACAATTCAATCCTCAGTTAACGCCATTCCCAGGTAGCAGCCTGGTACTAATAGCATTCCCCCGAAAATTCAAAAGCGATCTACCAACAACCAATGAAAATCAAACTTTTAACTCAATTTGGTGAATTTGTCCGAGATGCCGAAATCTTGCCTTTTAACGAATATCCAGCAGTGATGATTTGGGGCGATCGCGTCTTTCAGCACTCCAACATCCAGGGAGAATATCGCGAGTGCTTCTTTTATATAGTCAGCGATCGCAAACCGGGACAACAATAACCACCCAATGAAACTTATCGAAAAAATTAAGCGATCGCGCCTCCTATTAAGAATTTGGTTTTGGGCTGCGGTTCATTCTCCACGCTTCCATCGTTGCCAACTGCGGCTTCGACTTCCACTTGTAGAAGTGGAGTTATCCAAAAATACCTGTCGCTACGGGTCTTTACGGTTTATAGTCACCATCAATGATCCCGCGCTAACTTTAGACATTCCTTGGATCGTTTGTGAGTCTTTCGCCTTTGCCAGAAAGCAGGCAGGTGAAATTATTGACCTAGCAGCTATCGACAACATCCCTTTTTAATCATGAAGAACCAACAGATATCAAGTTGTTCGTCACACCTAAAAAAAAAGTAGCGAGGGCTACTTCTGTGGTTTTCATAATTAAAAAGACATGCATAACCCAATGCCATTAGAAAAACCCAACTTTAACATAAATAAGGAATAAGCCAATGACATTAGATAGTACAAATCCTACAAAAAATATGTCCTCTTATTTTACCATAAATGCGCCCTCGCATGTTGACGATCGCCACTTTCAAGAATGGCTAAACAGCGGTGTTAGCGAACTGATTATCTCTCTCACTATCACGTCAGTACACGATAGTCAAGAGTTGGATAAAATTCTCAATCGTAACAACAGACGCAGACAAAAACATTCAGATAACTTGATTCCCGCTTGGTGTGTTAGTGGCATCAATCCGCAAGGATGGGAACGCACATTAGAAGGAGTTCAAGTTAAGTCAGACAACCCACAAATCATAAATGGCAAGCCTCAGAAATATTTAAGTGCCAGCGGATACGGAGTATCGCCTCTCTTTTTAGATGTGGGAATCCCAGACTATTGGTTAAAAATAATCGAAGACAAATCAATCCCTATAACTATTGTTGAGGGTGCAAAAAAAGCCGGTGCAGTACTTACTTTGGGGAAAGCCGCTATATCTATTCCTGGGGTTTCCACTTGCAGAAAGAAAGGACGACTACATAAGTTACTACAGCTATTTTGTGGTTATGGTCGCACCTTCTACCTTGGTTTCGATAATGACCTAATGACCAAAAAACCAGTGCAGAATGCACTGTTAAATTTATCGCGTGACTTATCTGCTACCGGATCAAAAGTGATGGTACTGGAATTCCCCCCCGGAGACGCTAAAGGAGCGGATGATTTCATCGTCACCAACGGTAAAGAAGCATTTGAAAATTTGTACCCCTCGGCTAAAACTATCGAGGAATGGCAAGACCAAGTAAAGCAGTTTTGGTTGCTTGAGCAAGAGAAAATCAAAGAAACCAAAAAATCCAAGCTCGCTAGATTCCTGCACATTATAAAACTGGGGTGGGGTGACGGGCTAAGATTTAACAGCTTAAAAAACCGGGTGGAAATGGGTGGGGAGCCATTCGACCTAGAGCAAGTGCGATTGAGGATCGCCCTTGAATTTGATATGGACGTTCCCAGTTATGATGCCATCTCGATTGTTGATGTTTTGGCAAAACAGCAGTCTTATCATCCAGTGCAGGAATATCTAGAAGATGTTGCCGAACAGTACCCAAATCCGGATTTATCCATTTTGGATAACTTGGCGTCACGCTACCTTGGTTCCCAAGAAATACTCCACGACATATATATGAGAAAAACTTTGATAGCGGCTGTTGCCAGAATTTACGAGCCAGGGTGCCAGCATGACGCGGCAACTATCTTTACTGGAAAGCAATACGCGGGCAAAAGTAGTTTTTGGAGAAAGTTGTTTGGTGAAGAGTTTTTCTCAGATCAACTAGGAGAAGCCACAAAATCTGAAGATGAGCTGGCTAAAGTACACCAATTTTGGGGACTTGAATGGGCTGAGTTTGAAACAGTGTACCGCAAAAAGGATGTCGCTAGCCTCAAAAAGTTTATGTCAGCTAGAGTAGATGCTTTTCGACTGCCTTACGCCCGAACCACCAAAGAGTACCCTCGGCAATCAATTCTCGTGGGAACTTCAAATGAGGAAGAAATTTTAAACGACCCGACAGGAAGTCGAAGATTTTGGATAATTCCGGTTAGCGTCCAATCCATACCACTAGATTTGCTTGAAAAGGAACGCGATCTTCTTTGGGCTGCGGCTTATCACGCTTATCAAAACGGGGAGAAGTGGGAACTAGACCTAGATGACCGGATACGACAAGCCGAACTAAACAAGGACTTCCAAACGCAAGACCCTTGGTTTGAAACAATTCAAACTTATATTCGCGGCAAAATCCAGGTCAATATCACCGACTTGTTCTACCACCTTTCTATAGAACCATCGCGGCAAGACATCTCACTAACAAAGCGAGTCGCCGCGATTTTAAGGCAACTTAATTGGGCTAGCGTCCGAAAATATGTCAATGGTGCCTGGAGTCGTTTTTGGGAAGAGGTAAAAACGAAAGTTACTTTTTCCAATGGATCTAGCGGATCGAGTCAAAACAGTGTATCTTTCGATACCCTAAAAAATGACCACTTTTCAAAAGTCGAAAATGTTATAAATTCCAATGGATCTAGCGGATCGAGTCAAAACAGTGTATCTTTCGATACCCTAAAAAATGACCACTTTTCAAAAGTCGAAAATGTTATAAATTCCAATGGATCTAGCGGATCGAGTCAAAATGACGTAGCGCATTATACTGTATCAAATAATTTTGAATTTGTAAGGGATCGAGTTGATAACGACTCAGGGCAAGGGTTTCAAAAAAATAATTCTCAACTCGATCCGCTAGATCCATTAAAAAACCAAACTTTCATCGATAAGCAAAATAGTGAAAAAATCGCGTATCAAGTTCCCTCAGTACAGTCAGAAGTGACCTGTCCCCGCACTGGCTTACCACTTCCCCAACCATTTGAAGTGAAAATTGATTGCCCGCTGGGGACATCGACTTGCCTGGTAACTCCCTTGAAAATTCGTAAAAAGGACAATCGGATTGAGTGCCGATTTGAGTTTGAATTTGCAAACGGCACCACTAGCCGTAAATTCGGACCGATTATCAAGAAAGATGATGCTGAAAAACTTGCAACCAAAGAAATTAGCGATCGCACCAAAGAAGCCATCAAACATCCATCGCGTCGCTACAGCGTTTTTCAAATAGTGGGGGAAATGCTAAATCCCGAAGTTATCTGGGTTGAGGGGTGCGTCTGTACCGAAGTGCCGGAACATCCGATAAATAGTTGGTGGGTTTTTAGAACTCCGGTGGGCGATCGCATTCAAGTCGCTGGAGATAATGAGTTTAAACTGGAGCGTTAAAATCCCGGAGATCCGCCACATCTTGAAGTTGCGGTCTTCATCCCCTTTTTTACCAAGTTGACATAAGCGCGGGTTGTATCCAACTTCCGCGCTATAGCCGAGTAGCTGAGTTTCTGCTCTTCTTGGGCAAGAAAATTTATAATTTCCTCACGCTTGGTCTGTTTGACCATAAAATTCTCTTTCTCGTTGAAATAACGGGAGATTTATAAAACGCGAGAATCGCAATTAGTCTTCCCTAGTATGTGGGAAACGTGGGCTTCCACAGTCCGACGACTGATGACTAGTGACTTCGCTATGTCTTCATTTCGTCTGCCTGCCACAACACACATTAGTATTTCAAATTCTTTCGGGGTAAGTTCGTACATAAACAATTGTTACTAAAACTTGTTTTTCGCTTCGCCACCCTTATTTTTAGATAGAAAAGAACTTATTGCCCATGAAGTTTGACTAAGTGATTTCAACCTTTAACAAAGCTAAGACTATTGTCAAATCTTTGGATTCAACCACAGGACAACTTATTATCCCAGTCTTCGCTAATACCCTTACAGGGAACTATCCTGGTCAACTTATCAGTGTTAACGCTTTTGTTAAAAACCTCAAAGCACACGCTAAAATCTCAAGCCTTGCACCCGTAAAACTGCCAAATTTTACCCTGGAAGATTCCGAAACCGACAAGCTATATAAAACCCTAGATATAGAGTGGGGTAGCGCGAGAAAACAGTTAAATTTATATATATCTGACAACGATACAGACTGGTATCAAGTGGGGGCGATTAGCCTACTAAATCCCTCTGGCTACCCCTATCGGATTTACAACTTAATGGATTTAATCACCGACAATTTAGCCATTGAATTAGGAGAAAACGGGCGGATCGGTGTCCAGGTTCAAGATGTTGGGTATGGCGCATTGCAAACCGGCGATAACATCACAATCCACGGTTCTTATGTGCAAGAAATTGCGGTTGATAGTGGCAGTGCTGTTCTTCAAAATACTAATGATTTTGAAGAATTAGTTGATATCGTAAATACAATTATTCTCGCGACTAATCCAATGAGAAAATATGTTGCTTTTACCAATAACGGCGACAACCCTATTTACTTGAATTTAGGAGATACGGCAACACTAGGGCAAGGCATTTACCTTACTCCTGCCGGAAGTTTTGATTTTGATAAGCCTTATTTTGGCGCTATCTCTGCAATAGCGGCTAATGACATTTCATCAGTTTCAGGAGTAGAATGTACTTAATTTAAACGTAATAAAAAAAAGAAAATGCCAATTTCTAACCCAGTAGTACAAACTATTGTCAATTTCCCTACCCCGGACATCCTACAATCTATAAACAAAGATGCAACAGTTAATAGTACTACCGGAACAAAAATACTAGACAATAATACTGGTAGACGCGGCTTAACAATTCACAATGATCACCCGAATACAGTTTTTTTTGATACGGTATCTCACAACAATACATCAACCTTCATGTTTTCACTCACAGGAGGGGCTTTTTATGAAATGGCATATCCCGGTTTCAGTGATGCTTTATATGCAATTAGTAGTGGCGGAACTGGAACAATTTTAGTAAGAGAAGTCGTGATTGCGTTAGTCAATTAACTTTCTAAGTTCTTTCTAATTCACTTTAAATAATCACTTAAAGTGAATTATTCATAGATAAAAATGCCAATTTCAAAATCTGAGACAATCAAAACAATTGCTGATATTACTGGATTACAAGGGGCGTTGGATGTTAAATCTCCCACTAGCCACACTCATGCGATCGCACTAATTGAAGGATTACAAGCGGCGCTAGATGCGAAAGCGTTGGCATCACATACTCACGACCCTGAGTCATGGCAGGATTTAAGCATAAGTGCCGGTTGGAGTATTTACGCTACGGGCTACGCTACCGTCCAATGCCGGAAGCACGTAGGCGGATTAATTGAAGTTAAAGGCGTCATCAAAAAATCTAGCGCTCTTACCACGAACGAGCTTATATGTACCTTGCCAGTAGGCTATCGACCGAGCAAAATTATGATGCTGTTGACTTGGGCAAATAATGGAAGTTCTCGATTAATAGTTGAAACCGGCGGTGCTGTTAGATTAAGTTCTGGTAGTGCCGGCGGGCTTGGATTAAATTTCTTTTTTAGTAATTAAAATGTTAAAAAATCCCTTTGTCAGATATTTTGAAATCATCAACGACCCCGATGATTTTAAAATGCCATATCAGATTTATGGGAAAATTGATTTAGAACTGTTAACAGATAAATATAATAGACTCACAAATCAAAGTAAACATCCACTAGTCCGACGATACAGACAAAACTAATGGTGAGACAAAGATTTAAGCCTTTTCAAAAAGCCAAAGACGCTAAAGAATTTTGGGACAACGCAGAAGACCCTCAAGAAGGTTTAGTCCCGCTATTTAATAGCCCTTTTTACGCAACACCTGATGAGCCGGCAGACCCAAGAGATTGTAATCGGTATCCTGATAGCCCCTACTGTGGAGGATTTCCTTTTACAAAAGAGCCTATTAGTATTGATATTTCTTTAGTGCGAGACGAGTGTAATTTAGGAATTCAGCTTGGGGGTTCTTTGGGCTTTATTAAAATTGCTCCACTCCAGATTGTTTATAGGAATCCAGATTGTATCTTGCCGCCAGCCGAGCCGGAACTGCCACCACCAAATACAACCGAAGAAAAACCTTCTGCATTTCCCCCAAAGGAATGTGCAGGAAAATCCTTTTGTATAGCGTATCGAGAAATCAATAATGCATATGTAGAAGGGTACGGAGATTACGGCGCGGGGGTAGAAGTTAGTAAGCGAAAAATAAAACTTGTTGAGGCACAGTATCCTTACACTGGAGATTATAAAAACAGTTACTATGGCAAGCCACAAGCTTATGCATTGTTTGAGGCAAATGGCAGCTATAAGGCAAATGGGTACGCCATCGGCGGTGCAAACGAAAATTTTATAAATTCATGGAAAGAAGAGGGGGGGACAATTACAGGAGACCCCTATAGCAACGAGTCTCAATGGGAAACCACAGAGAACCAGAAAATTTTTTACTACAGATTTGCAACTTTTCATATAATAGAGTTTGAAAAAAGAGATTTTTTATATCCTGGTATTGGTTCTTCTTTCCAGTTTCATGATGATTTTATTGAATCAGTTAAAAATAGTAAAGATGTTTCTGAGGTTGGGAGAAGTGAAAAAGTACAAGCGTATACACGCAGTAAGGACGACTTTCCTATTTTTATCCCTAGTAACTTTAACCCTAGAACGGTAGATATCCTTGGAGAAGCCTTTGATTTCTACGGGGTAAATTACTTTTATGAAAAATATCAGCTTTTTGCCTCAGAAACCGCAATGAAGTATGCAGTAATTTGCGGAAATTTTCGTCTTCCTACCCCACAAGTACCACCACCTATGAGTTGTTGTCCCAAGGTTGAACAAAACGATCAATTATTAAAGTTAATTCTTAAAAAAATTGGGTCTACCAATTTACCTGCATCCGTTCCTAAGGTCTTAACAGACCGCAAAAAAGGAACAATAAAAATAGAAAGTCTCGCAGAATTTACTGCTTACACAGTCAGGCAACTTGACGCAGTGTGTGGTCGCTACCCGATTGATATCGACATAGAAGATGCGGACTTGACTAAAGAGGGGAATCAAACCAAGAAAATTAAACTTCCAAATATTGCCGAAACCTTAGCAGAGATGATGGGGATGTTATTAGTGTTGCGTTCGGAAAGCGACGCTACATTAAACGCAACTATTCGGGCTTTAACTGAAGCTGGTAGCGCTAAACAAATGGCTTTTATGGCTTACGAATATGCCAAAGCTAATGCTGAATTCCTGGGTTATAAAGGTGAGCAGAAAGAGCGAAAAATTGCTTTCGCTTTCAAGCCAGGAGAGGCACGTCTAGATAAAATGCTGCAAGAGGGAGAAATCTCGGTTAAGGGATGGGAGAACGAGGATAAAGACGATTTCAACGACCTTATAGCACCACTCTTAGAATTAGCTGCAATGTGGAAAGTCGCTAATTATCGTAAAACGGGAGCCGGAGATCCAAAGGAGAAACTCAAGCAATTTCTCAAAAATGCTGGTAAACTTTCGGATGATATTGATGCAGGGATGCACCTAGAAAAAGTCAAGGCTTACAATGCTAAAGAGAAGAAGGATAAAAACCCAAAAGATTTAGAAGATGACTGGGATAAATTTACAGAGGAAACGGAGATGGGGTTTATCTCCCAACCAGGAATTTTGGATAAAACAAATCCTTACGGACGACCATTAGAAGAACGTCCAAAAATTAGAGATATCAGTTCAGACACTTCTGAGTAGAAACTTTAATATTTTTAAGTTAAAAAGAACTGATAATCTTTATCTTAAAACCTGTGGGATTAGCAGATATTGCTTTTGAAGCCTTAGAATCAGAAACTGTTCGGAACGGTTTAGCCAAACAGGGAAAGAGAGTTTTTAAGAGTTCTTTTGAAGAAGAGCAGAAGGATGATAAAGGCGGTTTTTTAGGCTGGCTGTGGAATGGAGCGAAACGTTTAGCCGGTTTTATTTTTGACAATATCGGCAAACTTTTATCTTTTTCTTTAACGACCCTTTGGGGATGGTTTACTAGTACGCTTCAGTATATTTGGAATTTTAATTGGAATATTACCGATAAAGAAATTGATACTCAGATACAAGCGAAGTGGGACGCTTTAGGTAGTATGCTCGGCGGTACCGTCGGTAACTTTATCGGTTACTTGGGGTGCGGGGTATTACCTGCTGCAACTATATTTGCTTTTAACGAGCCTCTAGGGGCTTATATTATGGCGAATGTGACTGAAGAATTGGCAGAAGAATTATTAGGGAATCTGTCATCTCTTGTTCGTTACACCTTTATTAGTACGACCGAAACTTTAATATTATCTTCCTTTAAAAATGCTCGTAAATTTATTAAATCAAATCCAAAACTGGTTGAAAGCATTTTAGGGGCTAAGGTCGGCTTTGCGGAAGATTACCTCACCTGTGGGTTTGATTACCCAGATATATAGCTCTGATTCTTTGGTTTCTTGTCTACCTGCTATTTTGAAGTCATCAGTAATAATTGAATATTGGACTAAGGTGGCATTTTGCGATTTGGCAGTTTGTTTAATTTGGTCAATATTTGGTGGGTTGGATAATTGTTCTTGAGGGTTAGAAGATACTTGAGAAGCGAGTAACTCTACAAAGGCACGTCCTCTTCCTCGCTCGGATATTTCTAGCGCTCTATCTGTTTTATTTTGAGCAATCAGGACGGATTGTAAAATGCGGTAAGTATTAGTTTGCTCCTCAAAAAATGAAACTTTAAAAGCATCATTACTACCTAATCTCTGACGTTGAGATTCCCAAACCTCTATTCCCAATTGTAGGATTTTTTCTGCTTCTGGGAGTTTGCCTGATTTTTCCAGAGCAGCGCCTAAGTTGTTCAGCGCATTACCCTCGCTTTGACTGTCTTTTATTTGACGTGCAATTGTCAAATGCTGTTGATAGTACTTAATTGCCTTAGCATAATCCCTCAGATTAGCATAAGCATTTCCCAAATTACCTAGTGCTTTTCCCTCGCTTTGACTGTCTTTTATTTGACGTGCAATTGTCAAATTTTGTTGATGATACTCAGTAGCTTTGGTATAGTTCCCCAGGTTAGCGTAGGCATTTCCCAGATTGCCCAGCACTTTTCCCTCACCTTGGCGGTTTTTGATTTGGCGTGCGATTGTTAACACCTGTTGATAGTAATCAATTGCCTTAGCATAGTTGCCTAATGAATTGTAAGCAATTCCCAGATTACTTAGCGCTGCAATCTTGCTTTCAGAATCTTTGATTTGGCGTGCAATTGTTAATGCCTGTTGATTGTACTCAATCGCTTTGGCGTAGTCCCCCAGGTAATGGTATACATTTCCTAAATTAACCAGCGACTGACTCTCCCTTTGAGGGACTTTAATTTGGCGTGCAATTGTCAAAGCCTTTTGGTTGTACTCAATCGCTTTGGCATAGTCTCCTAAGTTTCGGTACACATTTCCTATACCACCTAGTGTGTTACCCTCAAGATGAGGGTTTTTGATTTGGCGTGCGATTGTTAACACCTGTTGATAGTAATCAATTGCCTTAGCATAGTTGCCTAATGAATTGTAAGCAATTCCCAGATTACTTAGCGCTGCAATCTTGCTTTCAGAATCTTTGATTTGGCGTGCAATTGTCAACGCCTGTTGACTGTACTTAATAGCTTTGGCATAGTCTCCCAAAGAAAGGTAAGCAGCTCCCAGATTACCCAGCGCTTGACCTTCGCTTTGAGGGTCTTTGATTCGGCGTGCGATTGTCAAATCTTGTTGATGGTACTCAATTGCTTGGGCATGGTTTCCCAGGTTACGGTAGGCAACTCCCAGATTACCTAATGCCTTACCCTCGCCTTGACGATCATTGATTTGACGTGCGATTACCAATGACTGTTGATAGTACTCAATCGCCTTGGTATAATCTCCCAGGTTACGGTAAGCAACTCCCAGATTATTCAGCACCTTACCTTCGCCTTGACGGTCTTTGATTTCACGGTAGATAATCAATGCCTGTTGCCAAGACTGCAATGCTGCCTCAGATTGATTTTAAATTGTTCGCGACCTTGTTGCAATAATTTATCAGCTTCAGCTTTCCGTGCATCCAACGCCTGCGCCAAAACCCGCGATTCAACCGACACCATCGGCAACCGAGAACCCAACGAAGTCGAAAAAACAGCCAACAGACAAACAAACACACTTAACCCAATTTTACAGGAACGCATAGCCATACCCCTCACCACTACAACAAACCAATCAACGTAAAACCAGCCCAATCGCGAGGATTTGGATACTTTTTCATCGTTTCCAGCATCGCTTGACGTAACGCACCCGCTTTATCCGTATTTCTGCTTAAATTACCATAAAATTCAGTAATTAGAAATGCCGTCGCCATATCATCCACTTCCCATAGTGAACCAATGACGCTATCTGCACCGGCGCCTAAAAAAGCACGGGAAAGCCCAATTACCCCATCACCTGTGATGCGTCCCAAAGCTGTATCGCAACCAGTCAAGACAACTAAATCGGCTTTGAGGTTCATATTCTGGATTTCTTCAGTCCTCAACCAACCATCATCTCGATCCGAAGTAGCAAGCGCGATCGCATCAGGAGAGTTTCCTTCCTGACAATCATTAGAAAAAGCATTGGCTGCTAAGTGAATTATTTTGGCTTGGGGCATTTTTTCCACAATTACAGTTTCTGTGGCAGCATCACCGATGAGTGCTTGGGCTTTAAATATTTGTGCGATCGCATTTGCTTCTTTCTCTGTACCCGGTAATGGTTGTGATTTACAGATTTCCCCTCCTGGTTTTAGAGGTGTTTTTGGTGCGGTAGGATTACCTACTATTAATAATTCATCAGCCGTGATATTTTTGGCGACGAAAGGTTGTTCACCTTTACGTTTAATTTTTCGTTGGTAAAGTAAATCTAATGCCTGAATTGATGGTGCAGTGGAAATTGTGTATTTTTCAATCAAATATTTGCCATTTGCATCTTTTAATGCAGCAAAGGGAACGGTGAACAATTCACCTTGAGGAATAAAAATAACTTTTTCATCGGGTTTTTGTGGTAGTAAATTAGCGATGGGTTCTATTAAGACTTGATGCAATTTTTGTAAATCTGGTAATGAGTTATTTTTCTTAGGTTTAGATTCGATTTGAATTCCTTTTGTACCCGCACTTCTGGCACTAAATATGCGTCGTTCTCTTCTAAATAAGTTGAGAAATGAATTCTTTTCTATTTTTTCCCAAGCTTTTAAGTCAACTTTGCGAAATTCTACTTCACCAGTGGGTTTAACGACCCAAATATATAGTTCTGATTCTTGAGTTTGGGGTTTGCCATCAACAATGGATTCATTCGAGATGATTGAATATTGTACAAGTGTGGCGTTTAGTTGTTTTGCTGTTTTGACAAGTGATGATTTATTCGGTTGTTGAATTGGAGAATTATCTTTGTTACCTGCTGTTGTCTCTAACTGGTTTGCTGATTTGTCCGATGCGATCGCATGATTAATTGGGGTTGATGTTATCGCAATAATACTGATAGTTATTGTCGAGATAACTATCTTTAAGAGATATTTTGGATTTGGCATAACTGTTGGTTAAGGAGATTTAGAAGATATTTCGTCATGCTACAGATTCCCAACTTTTTCAAAAAATCGGGAATCTTAGCTTAGTATTTGCACTAACTAATTTGTTTCAAAATATCTAGTGCTCTTTTCGCATTGTCAGTTTTACCTTCTTTCTTATACAGTTCCGCAGCTTGTCTTAAGTCTGCAACTGCTCCCTGTTTATTACCTAAATAACCTTGAGTAATACCGCGCCAAAAATAAGCATGGGCAAAGTCTGATTCTAGTTTGATTGTTTGATCAAAGTCTGCTAGTGACTGTTCGTATTGTTTTAAGTGAAACTGAGCGAAACCTCTCCCAAAGTATGAGTAATGGGATTTTGGCTCAATGCGAATTGCTTGGTTAAAGTCATCAACTGCTGGCTGGTACTTATCTAGCTGGGTGTATGCTAAACCTCGCATTATATAGGCTCCATAATTATTCTTATCTTGTTCTAAAACCTTGTTACAATTCTTAATTGCTTTGTCATAATTACCCTTTTCTAGGTACTCTCCTGCCTGATTTACTAATGTCTCGATATTATTGCTATTTTCCGGGTTGGAGTTAGGTGTTGATTGTGGTTGTAGTTTTGCTTGGGCAATAAGGATTGATTCGGGTTGATTGAGGTTTTCTGCGAATACTTTGGGACTGGAAACAATTGCGCCTAATACAGCCATGCTGAGTGCTAATGTGAATTTTTTCATTTTTCTGATTCCTGAATGATTGATGATTGTTGAGTGGTGTTTGGGAAAGAGAAATAGATACGTTCGGCAGAGTGAATTACAATTGTTTTTTCCGTTCTGGAAGTATCTTTTGCTTTCTTGGTTTTATGTATTTCTGGGAGCAAGGAGGATATGCCAAAATTTTGCGGCTTGGTGAAATTTTTTTGAAAATTCCTGTTTATTCTGCGTTGCCAATTAGGGTGAAAGCTGCCCAGTGTATGGGATGGGGATGTTTTTTCATTGTGCTTAACATTGCTTGACGTAGGGCTTTGGCTTTGTCAGGATTTTGCTGTAATTGGCGGTAAAATTCTACCATTAAATCTGAAGTGGAACTATCATCAACTGCCCACAGGGAAACGATTACACTCTCTGCTCCCGCAGTCAGCAAGGAACGGGATAATCCCACGACTCCATCACCTGTGATTTCTCCTCCACCAGTATCGCAAGCACTTAAAACCACTAAGTCTGCTTTCAAATTTAAGTTAATTATTTCGGTTGTTTTGAGCAATCCTTCGTTGACACCAGGAGTATCGGGAGCAAGTGCGATCGCACCTGGTATTCTTTCCCCAAAGCCATAGAGTAACCCATGTGTGGCTAAATGAATTATTTTGGCGGTTGATATTTTTTGCAGTACGGCAGATTTTGTTGCTTGTTTACCGATTAAAGGTTGAGTGTTGAGGATGGGGGCTATTTTGTTCGCTTCTTTTTCTGTACCGGGTAAAGGACGTTGTTGTACGGGGGGAATCCCTGTAATTGGCATAATTGGGTTCCCTACTAGTAATGTATCTCCCGGTTGCAGAGATGCAATATTCAATGTTTCTGTGTTTTTACGGGTGTAGTCTAATACCTGAATTGCTGGAGCAGTAAGGATGGTATGCTTTTCAATCAGGTATTTGTTGTTTGCATCTTTGAGCGCTGGGAAGGGAACGAGAAATAGGGATTCATGGGGGATAAAAATTACGCGATCGCTCGGATTTTTGGGAAGATGGTTGGCGATGGGTGTAATTAGGAGTTCGTGGAGTTGTTGTAAGCCTTTCTTTTGATTTTCTGGACTTGGTTGAGGTGGGTTTATAGTTTCAGCACCACGTTCTTTCATAACAGCACCTGTAACACCAAGAGAACGGCGACTGGTTTCTACTAATTTTTTCAGAGGTGTTTTAAGAGATTTTAAATCTACTTGTTTAAATACAATTTCTCCAGTGGGTTTTACAACCCAAATATAAAGTTTTTCATCCTTGGCTAAGAAATATTCAACAAGTGTAGCTTTTTGCTGTTGAGCAATTTTTTTTATTTGAGCAATGGATGGAATTATGTTTAAAGATTTATTACTTCTGGTTGATTTTGAGGTGATTAAGTCGATAATTGCTCTGGCTCTACCACGTTCGGATATTTCTAATGCTTGTTCTATTTTATTTTGGGCGATTAAAGCTTTTTGTAACCAGCGATAGGTAGTGGCTTGTTGTTGAAATATTGATATTTTTTGCTCATCATTTAATGTCGCCCGTAGTAACTCCCAAATTTTAATAGCAGCATAGAGAGGTTTTTCCGCTTCGGAGTAATTACCTTGATCTATATAATTTGCACCAATATTATTGAGAGTTCCACCTTCGCCAGAATCATCACGAGTTTGTTTACGAATAGGTAATGCTTGTTGATAATAATCTAATGCTTTTTGGTACTGTTTTAAATTGTTGTGAACTACTCCAATATTGTTTAAATAAGTACCTTCACCAGCTTTATCACCAATTTGTCGAGCAATAGCTAATGCTTGTTTACAATAATCTAATGCCTTTTTATACTCTCCGCGACTGCGATAAACTAAACCAATATTACCAAGAGTAGTTTCTTCACCAGCTTTATCACCAATTTGTTGGGCAATAGTTAATGCTTGTTGATAATTATCTAATGCTTTTTGGTATTCTCCCTGATTGTCGTAGGATACCCCAATATTGCTGAGAATTATACCCTCAAGTGCTTTATCACGGATTTGTCGAGCAATAGTTAAAGCTTGTTGATAATTATCTAATGCTCTTTGATATTGTCCCAAGCTATTATAAACTAAACCAATATTGTTAATCGTTGTACTTTCAAGTTCTTTATCTCCAACTTGTCGAGCAATAGTTAAAGCTTGTTGATAATTATCTAATGCTTTTTGATACTGCCCCAGACTGCGATAAACTTTGCCGATATTATTAATAGTTGTACCTGCACCAGCTTTATCATCAATTTGTCGAGCAATGATTAAGGCTTGCTGATAATAATCTAATGCCTTTTGATACTCTCCCAGATTGTCATAAATTTTCCCAATATTGTGGAGAGTTGTACCTTCGCCGGATTCATCATTAATTTGTCGGGCAATGGTTAAGGCTTGTTGATAATAATCTAATGCTTTTTGGTACTCTCCCCGATAATCGTAAACTTTTCCTATGTTGTCTAAAATTCTACCTTCGCCTAATTTATCATTGATTTGTCGAGCGATAGTTAAAGCTTGTTGATTATAATCTAGTGCTTGTTGGTACTCTCCCAGATTCTCGTAGACTGAACCAATGTTGCTTAAAATTCTACTTTCACTTCCCTTATCACTAATTTCTCTGCTAATTACTAGCGCTTTCCCAAATAACTCTAGGGCTTCTTTATATTTACCTTGGCGAAATAATTTAAGTCCCTGTTTATTTAGTTCCCTTGATTCTTCTAATCATTGTGATGCAAGCATCTTTTTCTTTATTCAAAAACGCTTGCACTACAGATTTTTACTGTCCAGATGCATCAAGAATCACACAAATCCTTAACAATCTTTTCCCGCATCTTGACTAAATCCGGTGAAGGCTTCTCCACCGAGTAAGCTTGCTGCAAAGCATCTGACCATAATGGAGTTTCTTGTTCTAAAAAATACTTCGCTTTTGCAAACGCGATACCCTCAGCACTTGTTCCCTTAGCTTTTTCTTGCTGCTCCAATTGCTGTAAATAATTGGTAATGCGCTGTCTTTGCTGGGGTTCCATGATTTTAAAGGCAATATTTCCTGTCCAAGAGTTCTCAATTGCTACTGACCAATTGTATTGTTGACCGGGAAACAATGGTTTACCCGTATAATTCGCATAAAGCTGTCCTGTTTGGATATTGTCAGTTGCAGTCGCATTGGGAATACCCTGGGAAAGTCCGACTTTTCTAAGATTCCCTTGCCAAATTATAAACGGGCGATCGCTCCAAACTATCTCATCACGAACTGGTGCAGCAATACAAACACCATTTATGGTTGGACGTGGTGCTCCTTTACCGCTTCCCACTGGACGCTTTCTCCGAAAAAGATTCCACCAAGAAAAAGACTCCTGTGCTGGACGCTTTTCTGCATAGGATACTTGATTTGGTAAAACGGGAAGAAATGTAGCAGTCATCGCAGATATCAATAAGCTAGATAAAATCAAGTTGTAATTATTCATGGATTTTTCTCCGTAAAAAAGCTGATGTGAAATACGTCCAAACAGTAGCAGATGGTAAAAAGCAAGGGAAAAGAATTGCTAGGGATGATATGTATATTTCCAAACTAATAATTCCATAAACGATAGTCAGTAAAGAAAGTAACATGAACCATTGCCAACGATACCGGGGATGTTTGCGTAATAAAAAGTAGAGATATTTCCCCATCAAAATAGCAATCCCTAATATCCAGATATCGGGAATAGGTATAACCAATCTCTGGGTGAGGAAATGATGCACCATATAGGCATGAACTTCTCCACCTGGTATAATTTTGCTATTGTTTCCCTGTTGCAATCGCCAAAAATCTAGTGCTGGTGGTACATCAAAGTTATCTTCTTTATCCATAGACATTCCTGCTTCATCATATCCCCCTGCTGCGATAATAACTACTTGTTTTTGTAGGTTAGCTAAGGGTAGATTTTTACTATCTTGTTCTAATAATTTCCACGCAGGGACGGATTCATATATTTGATTAGGAGGGATGGAAAAATCAATAATCGGATGCAACCACATTTGGGAAATGATAGTACTGTAATCTGTGATTGGTTGCAACCGAGAACGAGGTGAATTTAAAATCGTATTGTCTCGCGTATTCTGTTTATTCCGGTTAATATAACTATTTAACTGCTGCCAAAAATTGCTTTGACTATCTAGTTTTGGTTGGGGAATCTTGGAATTATTGTTACTATCTTGACTGGAATTATCGAAAGAAGATTTTAATTGATGTGATAAAGCTAATAAACCTGCAAAAGTAAAAGAGGCTGAATTATTATTTGACGGTGGTAACAATGTAATATAACAAGGTATACGCTGTATTTTATCACAAAATAAGATTTCAATTTCCCCATCTAAACTCCAATTAGAACTAGCAATTTCTGGGATTACAGTTTGCCAAACTCCAGCATCAGATTCAGTTCCCGCGAAGATAAACCAAGTTGGGTTAGGGGATTTATTAATCCCGTTTTTAATTGCTTGAGCTAAAAATTTATCGTTGTCGGGTTGATGTCTATCTAATACAAAGTCAATCCCGATTATTTTCGCATTTCTATCTGTTAGCTGATTGACTAAACTCGCAATATATTCACGATTCATCGGTCTAGGATTGCTGATTTTACCTTTAGATTTTTTAATTGATTCGTCGTCTATTTTTACGATTAATATGGGAGGAACCTCTTGCTGGTTAACCTTTCCTGTTAATTGACGATAGAGAGACTGTACCCATAATCTGTGTCCTAATAAGTGATTTTGGATAGGAATTTGTAAGCTAATTAATAATAAAGCTGTAAGTGCGATCGCTTCTTTGCGAGCAGGAATAATTTTTTGGAGTCTTTGTTTAATTCCAAATGGTTCAACCTTAAATAAAGGTGCTTCGGGATGACGAAATAAAGAAGGGATTAAATAAGCACTGGGATATGTCAGATTTTTCTCTGTTTTTAGATATTGTGAGGATAACAATAAAGCTTCGTGAACATCTTTAAATTCCGCTAAAGCTTGTAAAAAGTGTAGTAAAAATTCCCCTGCTACCGCATTATGAACAGGTTCGCGCATCACAGCAACTTGACTTAAACCCAAGTCAATAAGAGAGTTAGCAATATTCAAACCATTGCAGGAGTTGAAAATTGCAAATTGTAAACCACGTTTTATTGCAATACTTAATAATGGTGCAACTTCGCTAATGGATAAAGTGGCGTTTTTAGCAATACTAATTTCTCCCCCAGTGATATTATTTTCATTACTATGTCCAGCAAAAAATAAGATATCCCAACCTGATTCTGAGGTAAGAGCGTCTTTAATTTTAGTTTTTAAATCTGGAATACTTACTTCTGGCTGCAATCCGACAAATTTTACATCAATTATATTTTTCAATTGATGCATGGCTTTCTTCTCAGCTTTGAAATCTAAGCCAGTTTCATCACCTAAAATTGCTAATACTCTCACTTTACGAGTAAGCCGATGATTTTTCTGTGTAAATCCTTGATGAATATTTATTGGTGTACGAACAATGCGAACTTTGCCAGAAGAAAGTGCAAATTCTGTACCAATTTCCCACGATTCCCAAGGAAAGCGTTCTAAATCTATGGTGTTACAAGTAATAAAAAGATTTGTAATTTCTGGCGATTGAGAAGGGGTTTCTATCTTTTCTTTTTCTCCTACTACATTAGCTAAAGCCATACGAATTTCATATAATTCTCCACAACGCAACCACTTATGAAATTCCAACAAAAATTTAGCTTCCGCTTGCACTAATTTTGCCTGCCAATCAGTTGGAGGAGTAGCAAGAACACCGCTATCTGCAACCCTACCACGTACTGATTGTGTTTTGTAATTTTTGTAATAATTTAGATAGGAACGTTGCCAATTTTGATAGAGTATGGTGATATTTTGAGGATAGGGAATTGTCACATTTAGCTGCTGTCCTTTTCCCCAAGTGAGTTGAAATAAACAAAGATTTTCGATGTGTTGAACTTTGAGATAAAAGTTGCTCATGTATACTTGCTGATTGGTAGTGCGTTATTTATTAGTAAGGAGAGATGCAATTAATTACATCTCTGATGTTGTTTATAAACCGTTACCAATTAAAATAAATGGTGCCCAGTAGTAAGGGTGAGAATAACTACTTTTTCGTTGTTCGTTTCTGGGTAATGCTTCTTGTTCTCTCTCTACATAAGCACCACGTTTATCACCATTCTCTACGGTATAATTATCACCTTTGAGCATACTTAATTGTGCTTGACGTAGTGCTTGAGATTTCGTCATTTTGCCAGTGGCTAAGTTTTTGTAAAAATCTTGCATCAGTTTAGCCGTACTAGGATCATCCACCTTCCACAGAGAAGCCATTACTGATTTCGCACCTCTTTTCAAAAAATAATTAGCAAAAGCATTAATCTCTATACCTTCTTGATTAGGACTAGAAAGTGCGGTTTGACAAGCAGAAAGTACAACAAGATGGATATATTTTAAATCAACCAAAGTTTGAATCAGAGTTGGATTCAATAAAGTTTTATCTCCTAAAAGTATGTAAGATTGTTGTGAGCTATTAGGGTCAAATACACCATGAGTTGCCAAATGCAAAACATTATTACCTTTCAGATTATTTTCTATTGTAGAGAAGTTAAACTGAGAGTTTAAGAAAGTTTTTCCATTATAAATGCCTTGTTTATCGCTAGAATCAGTTTGCTCTTTGACAATAAAATCTAATTCTTTGGGTACACTCTTTAAACCCTTAAAAGCAGGTATTATGCCATTTTGAGGTACAGAATCAGAGAGTCCCATTCCTAATATGTTGGTATTTCCAGTGCTTAGGGATGGTGACGGTTTAGTCGTATTTGTTAAATCTGCCGAAGGTGCAACATAAATAGAATATTTTTCGATCAGGTATTGATTTCCATCAAATAATGCACTTGTGGGAATATAACGTGTCACCCTATCCAGAGCAAAAACCAAATTTTCTACAGGATTAGCGTTTAATTCTTTTTCTATTGGTTTAATAAGCCAGCCATAAAGCTTTTTACTTGCTGCTTTTACTTTAGTAATATCTTCACCACCGCAGTAAGCTAATTTTTCACATTTTTCCATCAAACTGCGAAATTCTTTTACTGCATTTCCTAATTCTACACGCCCAACCGGAACAGTAACTGTTTTTACGACACCTTTTTTGCCATACAACTGTATATATAATTCTCGTTCTCCCACTAATGGATAAATCATTACAGTGTTGGGACTAGCTTCAACGATTTCTCCAATTTTTCCTAAGATTGTAGGGTCAAAGAAAATATCATCTTTATGACGGTTATCACTTATTAACTTATTAAGCCCTTCCAACTGCTGTATATATTGTGTAATTACCTCACTTCGCTTCTGTGTTAATTGGCTACATTTTTGACTATTTGTTGGTTTACATTCAGTAATTTGATATCCTAAAGCAATAATAGACTCGTTTAAAGCTGGGACTTTCTGCTCTATTTCTGTGAGAGGAATTTGTGGTTTTTCAGTAGAATCACTTCGAGTATTTGTAGACTCACTAATTTCCTGTCTTCTTAATAAATCTTGCACGTATAACGCTTCTTTATCTTTTCCCTGCTTAATTAACAACTCTGCAAGTTGACGATAAATATCTGAAACTTTGACTTTATCGAAATCAAATGTTGAATTTAAGAATGAGTTTTGTAATTCTTTGGGTAAACCTTCGATACCGCTACGAATTTCTTCAAGTCTATTAACAGATTTTTTATAGAATGTAATAGCAACATTAGGTTGATTCAGATTCTGATAAACCTGTGCTAATCCAGCATAAATACCTGCATCTGCACCTTTGACTTGATTCTCTGTTTTAATTGCTAAAGCTTGTTGATAGGCAACTATTGCTTGTTCTGTTCTGCCAAACTTGCGATGTAAACTACCAATATTACTCAGTGCGAGCTTTTCCCAAACACTATTTTTGTTTTTTCTCGCAAAATCCAAAAATGCTTGAGCAGATTCCATTGCTTTTGCATCATCTTTTGATTCACCATAGCCAGCACTCAAAATTAATTTGGATAAAGCTTCTAAGCGTGGTTCTTTAATGTCTGTAAAAATCGCCAATGCTTTTGTTACTGAATCTATCGTTTTATTCGTTTCTCCTTGATAAAAGTAATTACTAGCTAGAGCTAATAAAAGTGTACCTTCACCTTTACGATTATTGAACTGTTTGACTATTGTCAATGCTTGTTCGTAATATTTGGCACTATTTTTGTAGTCTCCTAGCTTGCTATAAATATCTCCCAAAAAATATAAGGTATCAACTTGAATGATAGGACTTTTGAGTTGCTCTGCTATTTTTAAACTTTGCCGTGTCAAATCTAAAGCTTGTCCATAATCATTCAGGGAACTGTAAATGCTACCTAATGCTGTCAAGGCATAGACTTCCAATAGTGGATTTTTTAATTCACGGGCTGTTGTCAAACCTTGTTCAACTAGTTGTTTCCCTTTAGTATATTGCCCAGTTAATCCATATGCTTTACCTACAACAATTAAAACTTCTGCTTTTCTGACTGGATTATTTAACTTTTGAATTTTACCAAGAAGGGGTTCACCAAGATCCGTAATTTTCTGATATTGTCCTGTGGCTTCATAAATGTTAGCCAAGGCAGCAATAGACTCTATTTCATAAATGAAACTATTTGTCCGATATGAAATATTTAATGCTTGTTCTGCTGTTTTAATACCTTTGTCATATTCTCCTAGAAACTTATATACTTTGCTGAGGTAGATTAAACAACCTACTTCAAAGATAGAGTTTGATTGTTGTTTGGCTATAGATAAAGCTTTTTGTGCCGTTTCAGATGCTGTACTGATATCTCCTACATAAATGTAATTATCAACGAGATTTAACAAAACAAGAACTTCATACCCAGGTATTTTACTTTGTACCATTTTCAAATTTTGCTGTGTTATCTCTAAAGATTTTGAGTAGTTACCCTGATTAAAGTAAATGTCACGTAGATTATTTAAAGCATCTTTTTCTAAAGAAGGACTTTCTACTCGCTTGGCTATATTCAACAATTGCTCTGCTGACTCTAATGCAGAAGCATAATTACCTTGTTTCATATAGGTATCGCTCAATTGTTGTAATACCTTAGCTTCAATTTTAGGTTCTTTGATTTGTTGAGCTATGATTAAAGCTTCCTTACTTGTATTAATTGCTTTAGGAAAATCTTTAAAATCATTAGTATATAGTGCAGCCAAGCTAATGAGAGCGTCTGCATGATACTCTGGGATAGCTGATGTTTGAGCATTTTTTACTGCTTGTTGAGCATAATATAATGCTTTGTTTGATTGTCCAAGCCAGCTGTAACTATGCTTTAAACCAGTTAAAGCTGAATTTTCCACTAGTACGAGATGCTTTTTGGAACTTGGAGCTAATATTTTAATATCAATTTTCCGGGCTAAATCTAATGCTTGCGAATGTATTTCAACAGCTTTTTCATGCTGTCCGAAAAAATTATAAGTCCCAGCAATAGCATTTAAAGTACTTACCTGTCCTAGAGCATATTTATTTTTCTTGTGAACTTCTAAGAGACGTTTATCTATTTCTAGCTTTTTTGTGTATTCTCCCTGTTGATTGTAAATATTTCCTAAAATAGATAAAGCCGTTGCTTCTGTGCTTAACGCTTTTGATTTTTTAGCAATATTTGCTGATTGTAATGCAGTTTCAATAGCTTTGTCATTCTCGCCAAAAAAAGCATAAGCAGAGGCTAAATTACCTAATGAAGATGCTTCTATCTCTGACCTATTAAGTTTTCTGGCAAAAATTATAATTTTTTGTGATATCTCTATTAAATGAGAATATTCGACTTTGGCTTGAGCATATAATTCTCTGACGAATAAGTCTGTTGCTTTAGAGCTATAAGCTAGACTCATTTTATGCAGTGAGGTCAATTCACCTTCTTTATCGTTAAGTGTTTGATAAATGCTTAATGCTTGTTTAAAAAGTGCGATTGCTTCGTCATCTTTATCTTGAGCCAAATGGCTTTCCCCAATTACCAGATAAAAGTTTGCTTGGTATGGTTTGTCTTTAAGCTCTAGTATAAGTGGTAGTGCTTGTTGATAAATTGCAACTGCACGGTCATATTTTTGTTGTTGTTTGTAAGTATCTCCAATTTCTCCAAGAATATTAGCTTCCCGCGATTTATCTTTTGCCTCCCTAGCTACGGGTAATGCTTGTTCGTATATTTTAATTGCTTGATTATACTGTTTTTGAGTAAAATAAATGTTACCCATCATATGAAGAATAGCTGCTTCTAATGATTTCTCTTTTACCTCTGTGGCAACACTTAAAGCTTGTTGATAAGATTTCAACGCAGGTTCGTATTTCTCCTGCAACTTATAAGCATCACCCATCACTGTCAGAATATTAGCTTCCCGTGATTTATCTTTTGCATCTCTAGCGACTGGTAATGCTTGTTGGTAAAAGCTCAACGACTGCTTATATTGTTTTAGCTTAAAATAAGCATCCCCTAATAAATTTAGAAGGGCTGCTGTTTGTGATTTATTATTGGGTATTTCTCGCGCAATCGATAACGCTTGTTGATAATTATCAATTGCCTTTTCATATTGATTGAGCGTAAAATAGGTATTTGCTAATTTTACAAGTAGGCTACCTTCTTGTGGTTTATTTTTTGATTCTTGCGCTATAGTTAGTGCCTGTCGATAAAATTTTATTGCCTCATCATATTGTTTGAGATTGTTAAAAGCATCTCCTATTGACGCTATAATACTTTCCTGTGCTAGGCTAATTCCTGCTTCTCGAATTAAAGGTAAAGCTTGTTGATAAAACTTAATTGCTTGGTCATATTCCTGTTGATTAAAATGCATCAATCCTATCTGCTGCAAACTTCTACCCTCAAAAGCACGGTTTCCTACCTCTCGATTTGTTATCAGTGACTTCTTGTACCATTCCAAAGCACGAGGATAGTCATCTGCATTCCAATAAACGTTCCCTATTCTAAATAAGGTAAAACCTTCTTGAAACTTGTCTTTTAGTTCTTGATGTAACGCTAATGCTTCCTGTAAAAGCTTCAAGCCCTGTTCTTGCTTTTTCAAGAAAACGTAAGTAAATCCTATCTTACTAAGAGTCGCTGCTTCCCCATTTCTATCTTTGACCTCACGGCGAATTGCTAAGGCTTGTTGTAAAGTTTCGAGCGATTTTTCGTCTTGTTGCAAACTGAGGTAAACTGCACCCAGAATATCTAAAGTTTCTCCCTCTCCAGCACGGTCTTTAATTTCCCTGCGAATTGTCAATGCTTGTTGTAAAACTTCTAATGCTTTGTCGTTTTGCTGTAAACCATTATAAACCTGTCCTATATTATTGAGGGTTTGCCCAATACCCGCTTTATCCCCCAGTTTTCGCCGAATCTCCAACACCCGTTGATAAGTCTGCAACGCTTTGGGATATTCCCCACGTCGAAACAACTGCACCCCATCCTGAAACAACTTATCTGCTTCCGCTTTCCCATCAGAACTTGTCGCAGTTTGTGCCAAAGTATGCTTGATTACTACGTCATTCGCTGCTAAACCAACACCACAAGTCAGTGAAAACACTAAACTAGCTAAAGCAAAACTCTTCAAACGGTTAGACATTGGTTACTCCTCTTTTATTGCTACATGCTGCTTGTTCAATCTCTTGTATTTCTGAGGGCAAACCAGGTTATGCCAAAATTTACGCAAAACTTAAAAATAAACCTCAGCATAGTTACGATACCTTGAGGTGACATACCGTACAAACACTGATGACTATGGGCAATGTAAAGATATTGTGAAGAAAAGTCAAAAAAGTTTCTAGTATTCCCTGCATTACAACATAAATACCTTTTGCTATCCTATAGATGTAAACCACTTTTGTGATTTTATGGTTGACACTTATGGCAGGAAGAAAGAAACTCGATCGCACCAATCTCCATGCACGAGTAGCCCAAGGGACAGGAGACAAGTTAAAGGAAATAGCCCAAAATCTAGGCTATATCTACGATGATGAAGGCTCCACCGGACAATTGTTGGATGCGATCGCTAACGGAGAAATTATCTTAATCCTCAGTAATAAATCATCTGTAACCTCTAAAAATAGTTAAATTTATTCATTAAAACTGGTGTAAAAGTCATTTAAAATAAATTTGGGGACAATTGTGTCCCCATTTACCGAATTAAGGAGGTGATTTATTGAATCAAAATGGTAACGGTCATCGAGGTTTCTGGAATCCCGTAAAGATATTTATCCGTCTTTTCCAAGGAGTTTGGAGAAAGCGAGACGAACTATCGGGGGAAACCTACCTCGTTGACTCAGAAACAGTTGAGCAAGACCTGGAAGACATTGCTGATGAGCCAGGTGAGCAAAACAACGTTAACAACTAACATATAGTTAGTAGCCCCTAGTAGCCTGCTAGGGGCTTTATTCAAAATTAAAACTGATTTAATTATGGCAGATTCTAGCACCACAGTAGTTTGTCCTGTGTATTATCAAATTATTCAGCGCAGAGGTAATGGTTGGGCTTTTAAACATGGTGAACCATTTTTAAACTTATTTAATGCTCCAAATTTATCTCCCGAAGACGAATTTGCAGCATTTGACACTTCAATGAAAAAAGTTGCGATCGCACTTTTCCGCATCAATGGTGGAAAGCAGGGTTACTACATTGCCAATATCTTAGATAAACAATATTACTATTGCGGTACTCAGTGGGAAGATGTGAAAATCAAACTGAAGGAATTGGGGATTGGTAGAGATGACCCAATTTAGGATAGAGGTTAGAGAATGAAGGTAGATTCTCTAATTAAAGCTTTATCGAAGGGAATCTCAATTTGAGCATAATTCCACTCTCAACTAACCAAGACTCTCAAACCAAGCTTCTAAATCCGCAACATCAGAGAAATCTAACAGCGCTTCACCCAAATTTTCTAACTCAGGGGTTGACAAATTCTCAATTCTACCCTTTAAATCTGGGCTAATTTCGCCAAAACGACGGTTAATTTGTCGCATTAGCAATTTTAACTCTCCCTGCTTTTCTCCTTGTTCGAGTCCTTGTCGCATCCAACTAGTAACAATTTGCATAACTTCCTCCTGCTCTCTTGCTTCAATGTTAGCAAGTTGTTCCTGAAACACAACTTCTTCTTGGGAGTTCAATTCGAGATAGGTATCAATAAAACCAGAAATTAACTGTACTTGTGCAGGGTTGAGTTGAAGAGTTGTTAACAATTGTAATGATGTCAGTTTAACTTTGGGACGTTCGCTTGTACTCATCCGCATTTTTGCCATTAAAGCGCTAGCGACAGGATTTCGCTGATTCACAAAATCTTGCCAATGCAGTTGATTTAGCTGGATAACATCATAATTAAACTCTAATATTACTTTCTTTGCTAACTGAATACGGTAGGAATTTGGTTCGGGTGTTTTGGGGCTATCGTGGGAATAAATAACAATCGGGTAAATGGGAAGCGCGTATTTTTCGTGCAAACGAGCAAAATAGGTAAACATCCGTTGATTAAACCCAGTTTGGGAATAGGACTGATGTTCAGTATGAATGATAAATAAAGCATCCTGACTTTTAAATGACACTTGTACGAGAACATCAAGAATTTTCCTTTCCCCCTCAGTCACATCGGTAATTACTTCCAAAGGTAAAAACCGTACTGAGTCACGCTCCCACTCAGCACTAATATCAGGGAAAAATAACTCGATAAACTCCGGGAAAAAGTTAGATAGGAGTTCTTTAAACAGGCGATCGTGGTCTATCATTTCAGCATCTTATCGAATTTACCCAGCCAATGTATAGATGTTGTCACCTCCCTAAATCAAAAGCAAACGGTGGTAAAGTCACCTCAACCCCATCCATCAAACTCACACTTACCAAAAACTTCTCATCCCAATTACCCACTACACGGGTAAATATATAAGCATCTTCGCTTTCTGCATTTAATCCCAACTCATCTAAAATACCAGTTTGGTCGCTAACTCTAAGTTTAATATCAGCAGGTAAACTACTCAAAGCAGGAGCGCCTAAAATTAACAATAAACTCCATTCCCGTTGCTCAGATTCTCCCACCAAATGCCAAGTTACCGCATACATCCGCAAAGGAATCCCAGCTAACAATATATCCTGATACGCACCCCTTGCTTGGACAGGAATTTCCAAACCCCTCTGTCGCAATTGGGTAGCAATTACCTCAAATTCTTCCTCTGGACTACGCATTGGACGCATTCCTGAAGCTGGCACAAAACTTGGTAAAAGCACCCAAGAAAGTCCCTGTGCTAACTCATCTAACTCATTCCCTAACCAACGTCCAGCGTTCACTGCTGGTTGAGTAATTAATTTGATTAAATCTCGTAAAAAGGTATTTGCAGGAGGATAATTTTGTTGCTGTAAGGTATAAACCCAATTCAGTAATTCTGGATTCGTAAATACAGCAGTTGCTTGTTCCCAGGTTAAAATATCAGACAATTCCCGTTCAGGAGATTGCAATTCAGGTAATAATTCAAGTAATTGATTTTGTACCCTTGCTAAAATCTCTGCACGGTTTGTAGGAATTGCGGGTAAGGAGATTGCTGATACTTCCAAACAACGTAAATATAACAATAAACGGTCTGGATTATTATCAAAAGATGATATTGGTAGTTGATAATTCCCATCTGATTGTAGAGACGTTAAATTTTGCCTCTCTAGCAATTCTTGATAGGATAAGAAAGCGTAAATATTCGCACTTTGTCGTTCTTCTAGCACCTCAACTAAAACATAAAAATGTGGGATAAACTCAGGTAAATCAACAACTACTCTTGGGAAACTCACCATTTCATCACTGAGGCTACCAGTAGCAATCAAACAAACCTTAAATTCACCAACTTTTAAATTAGCAACACCATTAATAAAATTTGCTAAAGCAGTTTGTAAAATCGTACATTTATCTGAATTAATAGTTAGCGATTCTGCCCTTTCATCTACCCAGGTTTCAAAAGCAGATAAAGCCAAACAATTGAGATACACTTGCCATTGCTTCAACCGATTGGGAATGCGATCGCTAATTTCTGCGGCTCGGTTAATATCATCATCTGATAAAATAATTGCTGAGGTTGGTAAATCGTCGAAGTCAAGGTAAGACATGGGTAAAATATTACTTGTAAGGTTATTCATAATTAATTATTCGCTTGTTTCCTAATATCCAAGTATTCGCATAAACGTTCTGTAAAAATCTCAGTTGTTAAATAATTCTTCGCCGTTCGAGACTGGGATTCCGCATTTTCAATAATTTTGCTTATTTCTGATAACAGAAAAATTGTTAGCTGTTCATCTAGCTTATTCAATGCTTCCACATCAGCATACTTTTTTGCTTGCTCCTTTACCGAATCTTTTAAAATTATCAACATTTCTTGTTGTACATCCGTTCGTAATTCCTTTAATTTCAATAATTTTGTCACCGTATATTGCGCTCTCATTCCTAATTTATCAGCAATTTCATTCATTGCTAACTTCTGACATTGGGATAACTCCAGAGCAGTTAAAAACATTCTGGCTTTATCACCCTTTTTTTGTAATTTCCTCACCCTTGCTTCTGTCACTTGAGCTAAAGCTTGCTTTAAAGAAATTTGTAATTGATGACGATAAAATTGAATAAATTCGGCTTTTTCATCGCTGGTTTCATCCTCTTCTATTGGGGTAGGAGGAACTTTCTCTAATAAAGAATTAGAATTTCCCTCAAAAGCCACATCTAGAGAGTCTATTGGTAGATAACCACCCCTAACATAAATTCGATATTCACGTAATTGAAAAGCTAACTTTTGTAATTTGAGTCTCACTGTTTCCGCATCAAATAATCTGCCTGTTTGATTTTTTAGATACTGAGCAATATCTTCCAATTGCTGGTAAGTTGGTTCAATACATTTACTCCTAATCTTATTTCTAATATTTTGTAATCTTTGAACTCGGTAAATAGTATGATAGCCTTGTAAAAGATATTGTGCTGACTGAATTTCTAATTCTCCAAGAGTATGAAAATCCTTGAGAATACGCTGCAATTGTTGAGGTTGAGTATCATTGAGAATTGCCCAATTGCTAATTAGATAAACACCACGTTCCAAAAGAAATTTATTCAAATCTGGATGCTGTTTTACCCTGATCATAGTCCAAGCAGTCAAGCTACCTTGGGTTGCATCAAAACTTTGAAGAATTTGTCGAGAAAAACATTGATAGTTAATTGCTGGTAATAACTTCCCATCATCCTCTAGGACAAAAACTAACAACTCACTGCAATGAAAATTATACTTCTCACCAAATCTCCTTGTTAATTTCAAACATCCCTGTTCCAAAATTTCAGAGATAAAGCAAAGTAAACAACGTTCTGCAAGCAAACTGCTTTCACCAGAACTACTTCGATACAAATCCATCAATTGACGCTGAATGTCTCCATCCGGTGCATCATTAGTTAATTCACCAAACAATTGCGTGAAAAATGACCTAGCAGCAGGGATTTCCAGAATTTTCCGGTTCCCTCCCCCATCAATCCTCACCAATTTCCAATACCTTGAAGCATCACCCATAAGTATTTTTATTTAAGTATTATTGTTGATTGTCACATAGTGAATGCTCCCATACGCAACAAGTTCTATCTTGATACATTTAATACTGAGTACCTGATTTAACAACTATTTTCCATCCTCATCTTTTTATAATTCTGGAGAAATTGACCTTATGCAATTTCTGAAAATGGCATATCCTCCCCAACCTGAGAAATACACCTAACCAGCAAAATTATCCCCATCGCAATTATGAAACGTTTCCTCTCAAGTCTGGTTTTAGCTGGTTGTTTCCTTACCTCTACAACTCTCCCCCTCATCCCTCATCAATATCGGGAACTCGCACAAGCACAAACTACAGACGAACTATTTTATACATTTTACGGTCAAAAAATCCCTCTGAATCTCAAACGCGATCGCGTTGCTGTCAGCTTTAAACCAACGACTAATAGCCGGTCCTCTCGCTCTACTCAACCTCTATACTTGCAGTTACAGCAGGATTTAAGACGTGGTGGTGGTAATTCTCGCAGTGTTAGCAGTGGAAATAGTGGTTTTGATATTGATGTCAAACCTTTAGGGGATAATATTGCCCTTGTGAATATACCTACTGGTTCTCGTAGTTCCCTAAATTCCATTCAACAAAGGATTCAAAACCAGTCTTACGTTAAAGAAACCCTACCAATTTTAACCCGCAAATCGGGGGAAGCATCCAAGGAAAAAGAGTCAGAGCAAGTTATTGTCCTACCTAATGAGATTGCGATCGCATTTGACCGAGATATGTCTGAAAGTCAAAGGCAAATGGTATTATTACGCCATAATTTGGAAGTTGTTCGCCCATTAAGATTTAGTAAAAACCGCTACCTAGTGCGTTCCAAATCTGTATCCGGGACAGAGATTTTAAACCTAGCGAATCAATTAACGCAGGTGACAGGTGTACAATCTGCTACACCCAATTTCATCTAAGCCACATCCTACCAACAATCGCAACTATTGGCGAATTTAGCTAATTTACCAGAAACTCCCAATGCTGCTCAACGTTTGGAAAAACAATTAGCACAGTTGCCTCAACCGAAAGATACTCCTGTATCCGCGAAATTACTACCCTTACAGTGGCACTTAAATAGCACACCCAAACGCGGTCAACTTTTAGCCCGTACCGATGTTCGTGCGACGGAAGCATGGAAACATAGCAATGGTGGACGGGGAACTGTGGTAGCGGTGATTGATAGCTTGATTCAATGGGACCATCCCGATTTGGTGAAGAATATCTATAAATCTGGAAATCATCCCGATAAGTTGCCTGGTGAAGAATATGGTTGGGACTTTTCTAGTAGTGGACAAGGTGATGCAGACACACGGTTAAGTTCTCAGGAATTATCACAGATACAAGCAGAATGGCAAAATACTTTTAAATTACCTAGCGACCAATTATTAAAGAAATATCAACAGTTTGCCGATATATTCAAAAAACGTAATCCCAAAGCTTCCCCTGGGGAAATTGCTCACCAAATTCGGAATCTGATTCGCAATGAAATTAGTAGCGAGTTTCATGGTACTTGGTCTGCGGGGGTGATTGCTGCCAATTCTCCAGATAAAGCTGGTGTTCTGGGGGTTGCACCCAATACCCAAATTTTACCAGTACGGGTATTTGCCTTGGGTGGTGCGATTAATTCCGCTTCTTTAGGGGAAGCAATTGGTTACGCTGCGAGTCGAAATGTTGATGTGATTAATATGAGTTTGGGTGGTTTGCTTCCCGATGAGGGATTAACTGAGCAAATTTTCGATGTGTTGGATAGTAACCCCAATTTAGTAATTATCGCTTCTGCGGGGAATGAAAACTTAGATGGTGTTGCTTTCCCTGCTGGGATTCCTGGGGTTCTATCGGTTGGTGCCACAAATATGACTGGTAATCGCACCTTTTACAGTAGTTACGGTGGGGGATTGGATGTAGTTGCACCAGGGGGAGAAATCCAAAATGGCATGAGTGGAGGGATTTTAACTACAGGTGGCACTTGGTTGGATGGTTTTTGGCAAGGTATGTCTGTACCCGATAATTCTTGGGGTGTGGCTTTAGACCCTGTTGGTAAGTATGTTCAAGTACAGGGTACTTCCTTCTCGGCTCCCATTGTATCGGGAGTGGTGGCATTAATGAAGGGGGAAGACCCAAAACGGCGTTTGAGTCGGGAGGAGATGGTGTCGATTTTGAAGAAGACTGCTACCTATGATGGGTTAAATCTTTCTTCTTCTGATGTGAATCGGTATCGATTGCAGAAGGAAGTGGGTTTTGGCACTGTTATAGATGCTCCAATTTCTCGCCCTTCAGGGATTTTTGCGAAGGCAAAGCCAGTGTCAGCACAGGAGTATTTCTTCGGGAAGGGTTTGGTTAATGCTGATGCTGCGGTGGAGAGTGTCAGGAAGAGATAGGGAGTACCTGCGGCGATCGCTTTTATTTTTCATACTCCAATTTATATTTACTAAAAAGGGATTTCTTGCGAGAAACCCCTTTTTAAATAGCTGATGCGACCTATTTTCATTGTCTTTGAGTTTACTAAGGTTCTTTCTCGATCCACTGACTAACTTCTTGATTAACCAGCTTATTGATGGGTGGTTGTTGCCGTTTTCCTACATACCACTCAATAAAGTGAATCAAGGCATCCTTCATATTTGTCCCGTTCATAGCAGTCATTCCCTTGAACTGCGTTCTTAGCTCATCCGGCAATTCCAGGCGATAGGCTACTAAATCATCTTCATTCCCTGACACAAATAAATATCTTTCCCCAAAAATTTCAACACCATCATTATCACATTTGAAATTTAAATTATCTAGATTACCTTCATCCCTTTTGTATTTAATGTATGGTACATGATATAATTCAACTGTAAGCTACAAATAATTTTTCCTACATCTGTCAGGTACAGGAATAAGAAAGATTATCGGGATATTTTTAAATTAATAGCCAAAACCCCCCGCTCTGACTCGCAATCTAGCTCGGAGGGTTTGGTTGCCCAAGTATAAAAGGGACATCTTTATTATGAACGCAACTGCTCCTTTTTCACTAGCATATACTTTCGATTACGATCGCTTTACCAAACCAGACTTGCAAGCCAAGGCTAAATCCACTCTCGGCAACTTCTTTGGTTTTGTTCGCCAGACTTTTGATGGTCTTCTAGAGATTGGGCGATCGCTCCAAGATTTCTACTTCGACTGCCTTGCTTTTTGCCCCAACGGAAAAAAAGTATTCTCCGAATGGCTTGCTTCTCCTGATTTTGGTGCGTCCCGCTATATTGCCTCCTCAGCAATGGAAATCAGCGCTTGGTTCGAGAAATTGCCAGAAAAAATACAACGTCTAATCCGTCAAAACGTGCAGAATTGGAGCGTTTCTGCACTTCGACAGCTAACAAAAGTCAGCCATGATTTGGTCAAAGAACTCGTGCTTGAGGGTAAAAAGACCGCAGCACAAGTTAAGCAGGAGCAAGGAAACGAAAGAGTATCAAGTGAGGAAGTAAACCAAACCCCTGCTTTACCAGTTCTGGAATTAGCCCCAGGAATGCGAATTATTGTTAAGGAAGAAGATACGGGATGGAATGGACATAGTGGAATCATTATGTCCCAGCGAGAAGGGGAGTTTTGGGTATTGCTTGACCACACAGTCTCCCAAGGGATGGAAGTCAAACACTTGCTCAAACCCCACCAAATTCAACCAGAAGCTCAACAATCAATGAGAAAGGCTAATTCACAGGAATCTTTTACAGCAGCCGAAGTTGAGCAGAAAATTGCAGATGCGATCGCTCAATATAACCGCGAAAAAGCTGAGTCAGAACAGGGAAGATTTCTCGAAATTCGAGATGCAGCACTACAAGCAGCCAAGCGAGAAATCCAAGCAGCGCAAGAATATTCACGAGCGATCGCACTAAAAAACCAGGATTTACTCGCACAAATGGCTGCGAAAGAAGATCAACTAAAGTCAATACGGGCATTGCAAACCAGAAACCAACAATTAGAACAGCGAGTGGCAGAGTTAGAAAAAGCCCTCGAAAACTCCAGTGCGAACAATTGGGGCAATACCTTTAACAATCAAGCTGCAAAAGTGCTTAACTCGGAGTTGGAGAAAACTATTGAACCGTTGATGTCCGAAGTCGATCGCCTAAACAGTATTTTGTCCCAAAAAGAGCAGGAATTGGTTCGGTTACAAATGAGCAATTCCCAAGAATCAGATGCTGTTGTGGCTGAATTTGGCGAGATTGGGGAAAGATTTGGCTGGCAAGGTTGGAGCAGTCGAGGATATCGTGCTGCAAGTGGGATGCTTTGTACTGGGGTGAATGCGATCGCCGCTTTTATTTCAGATTTAAAGTCATCTTCCCCAAGTTACCAACAGCAGGAAATCACATTTTAGATTTACATCAAATTAGATTTGTGTCGAATTTTGCTGTTGACTCAAAATGGCGATCAGTTTGACATGGCGAAAACAAGCTAACCAAAGAAATTGAAAATGCAATGTCGAGAAAAAGAGATTCATATCAAGAAAATCCCTCGCTGGTTTGCAAAGTTTATACTGCGGTCACAGTATAACCCCAATAATCAACAGATATTTTTCACACTGCTCGAACCCATGACACCACAAGAATGGTGTTTAATTTGGATACCAGTTATCCATCCTGGAATCGAATTGCCTTGCGATGGAGAACGAAATCATACAGGATATATGAAAGCTTGTCTCACTACCTTATCAACATTAACAGGGTATCACGAGCGAACAGTGGAAGGATGGTTTTATGGGAAACCCTACCATTATTCTGTGGAAATTTTGCTGCGATGCTTTCATTTAGTTTTTACATGGTTGCCAATTTTGCCAGCACCAACTGACTTGTTGATTTAGAGTCAGGGGGTTTTCATGAAAATCTTTTTGGATGTCTGTAATTTATTCAGTAGTGAGAGTTATTTTTAGGGTTGCCGCGATCGCATTACGTCGTCCAAGCTTCCCACTCCAACTCAAAGCACCAAAAACCGTCATTCTCAGTAACAAGCGATCGCATTCCAACCCAAAGCACCAAAAACCGTCATTCTCAGTAATAAGCGATCGCATTCCAACTCAACGCACCAAAAACCGTCATTCTCAGGAACAAGCGATCGCATTCCAACCCAAAGCACCAAAAACCGTCATTCTCAGGAACAAGCGATCGCATTCCAACTCAAAGCACCAAAAACCGTCATTCTCAGCAACAAGCGATCGCATTCCAACTCAAAGCACCAAAAACCGTCATTCTCAGTAATAAGCGATCGCATTCCAACTCAACGCACCAAAAACCGTCATTCTCAGTAATAAGCGATCGCATTCCAACTCAAAGCACCAAAAACCGTCATTCTCAGTAATAAGCGATCGCATTCCAACCCAAAGCACCAAAAACCGTCATTCTCAGCAATAAGCGATCGCATTCCAACCCAAAGCACCAAAAACCGTCATTCTCAGGAACAAGCGATCGCATTCCAACCCAAAGCACCAAAAACCGTCATTCTCAGCAATAAGCGATCGACTTTCGTCACGCAAGCTTCGCACTCCAACCCAAACCACAAAACCCTAACTGTCATTGCGAGGAACGAAGCAATCACAATATCTTCAACACCAACGAGTTAATGGGATTGCTTCATTTCGCTTCGCTACACTCGCAATGACGGAAGTTAAAAATTATTCCCCACTTTCTTGCTGTTGTGCGCGTAAATATTCCAGGTTCCCCCGAAAAGTCACCGTATTCGGATGATTTACACCCAAAACCCGCTCTGCAATCTCCAATGCTTGGATGTAAAGTGGTTCCGCTGCTTCGTACTTTCCTTGAGAACGGTAGAGTTCTGCTAAATTATTCAGGTTGGTAGTAACATGGGGATGGTTTTCTCCCAGCTGTTGTTTGTGCGACTCCAATGCTTGAAGGTAAAGAGGTTCTGCTTTTTCGTACTTTTCTTGGGAATGGTAAAGCGTAGCTAAATTATTCAAGCTGAGTGCATAATCGGGATGGTTTTCTCCGAGATGTTGTTTGTATAACTCCAAAGCTTGGAGGTAAAGAGGTTCTGTTTCTTCGTACCTTCCTTGAGAACAGTAGATTGCTGCTAAATTGTTTAAACTTTGTGCAACGTGGGGATGGTTTTCTCCTAGTAGCCGTTTTCTTAATTCCAATGCTTGGAGGTAAAGAGATTCCGCTGCTTCGTACTTTCCGTGAGAACGGTAGAGTTCTGCTAAATTATTCAAGCTCATTGCAACGTGGGGATGATTTTCTCCCAGTAGCTGTTTATATAACTCCAAAGCTTGGATGTAAAGAGGTTCTGCTGCTTCGTACCTTCCCTGGGAATAGTACAGTAGTGCTAAATTGTTCAAACTCATTGCAAAGTCGGGATGGTTTTCTCCCAGCTGTTGTTTATGTAACTCCAATACTTGGAGGTAAAGGGATTCTGCGACTTCGTACTTTCCTTGAGAACGGTAGAGTTCTGCTAAATTATTCAAGCTCATTGCAACGTGGAGATGATTTTCTCCTAGCTGTTGTTTTGCTAATTCTAATGCTTGGATGTAAAGGGGTTCTGCTTCTTCGTACCTTCCTTGAGAACAGTAGATTGCTGCTAAATTGTTGAAGCTTCCTGCAACGTGAGGATGATTTTCTCCCAAGCGGGATTTTACTGCTGATACGCATCCTTCATAGAAAGGTGCTGCTAATCCATATAAACCCTGTCCATTGTAAAAACATGCTAAACCAATAAAAGCCCAATGTAAATTTTCATCGCTGACTGCATCGGTTAAATTTTCGGCGATTTCTGTTAAGTGGGGAATAGCTATTTTAACTGAGTTGATAAATTCTAAAGTTGGTGATTGAGGAATTATTCGAGCAATCTCGATAAAAGTGTTGGTAAATGCTTGTTTAAATTCGTTAACTTCTTCTAATTATCCTAACTTATCTCGTAAAAACTCACGAATTAATGGATGAATTTTATAATTAGCTTCCCCTTCTTCTAACCTTTCAATTAAATGGCGTTTATAAAGTTGCTTTTTCGCCTCATTTACTTCTTTCTTTTCCCAACTCAGCGATTTGCTCACAGATTCTACATATTCCCAAGCGATTTCATCGGGAGAAAATAAACTTAACAATTCTCCAACTCTCTTAGTCTTTGGGTCAAGTTTTTCCCAGGTTAAGTTAAATGCATCCCTCACTCCTAATTTTGCAGTTATCTCTGTGTTTTCTAAGTCTTCAAAAGAAGGACTTATCGCTTCATTTTTGAGCCGTTCCTCTCTCAAAGCTTGCAACATCTCAGCAATCGACAAATCTGGGTCTTCTACCAAATAGCGTCCAATTAATTCTAAGCCTAGAGGTAAGTAACCCAGCCATTTACACAAACTATTCGCTGTTTCAATTTCCCTATCTAACCGTCTATCATTTTCGCCTAAAATACCTCTCAACAATGACAATGCTTCATCTGGTGATAATACATCCAGTGATATTTCAGCATAGTTGATATCTAATCGACGTTGACGGGTTGTGATTAATATACGCTCAATAATAGCTAATAAATCGTCAGAGGCAGGCATCACTAAGACTACTCCTAAGTAATTTAACTATAACTTAAGGTACTTCAATCAAATGATTATCGATTCCGGAGAAACTATAACTTTAGTAATATTAGGCGCTGTTTCAATAAATTCTCTATAATTTTTGTATATTTTAATGCTATGGGAATGCGTTCAAGGAATGGCTGACTCGTGGGAATTACAGACAATATGCGATCGCATCCTCAACGGCACTGCAAACGAGAATGACATTGCCCAATTGCGTCAATTTATCACGGCAAATAGCGATAAAAATGTTGTGCAGTTGGGGAAATACAACGTCAATATTGCCGATGGTAAGGATATTCATATTGGCGATAAGATTTACCAAGGTACTGAGGCAGAGACTATTCGCGCTATTTTGCGGGAGGTACTTTCCCAAAATACCCAACACATAGAAATTGACTGGCACGATATTAGCCAAACCATGCTGTCTGAGCAGCAGCGACTCACCACAAACCCCCTAACATCCGGTGAGGGAATTAGCCATCGTACTACACAAGTATACGTACCCCTGGGATTGGTGGAGCGGAAAAAGCAAACCCGACGAAAGGAGGATGTTTCACCAGAGCAGGGTTCAGAACTTTACCGGGAAGCCGAAATTACCCAAACCTTCGAGTATCAGCAATTTTTACAGCAGGTACTCAAAAACAGGCAAAGTCCCAAAAGCCAGGGAAAACGCATTGCAATTATCGGGGAACCGGGAGCAGGGAAAACTACCCTGTTGCAACAAATCGCTGATTGGGTATCCGGGGAAATACCCGATGCAGTGGTGATTTGGATATCTCTGGCAGATTTGCAGGGACGGGAGTTGGAAGCATATTTATTCGAGGTATGGTTGCAAGCGGTAGCCAGGAAAATTGGACAAGCGGAAGCATCTACCCAAATTCAAGATGATTTTGTCGCTCAGTTTCCCCTGGGGTTGGTGTGGCTGTTGCTCGATGGGGTGGATGAGATGCAAGCAACCGTTGGTAATGCTTTGGGAGAGTGCGATCGCCAATTTCGCACGGGAACTTTACTCCAACAAGCGCGGATTGTGCTTTCCTGTCGGTTAAATCTTTGGGATGGTGGTAGCAATGCCCTCGATTTGTTTGATAATTATCGCACCCTGGAGTTTTCCTATCCCCAGCAGGTGGAGCAGTTTATTGGCAATTGGTTTGGTTCGCTCCCATCAGCAGAAACCCAGACAGGACGACGGTTATGTGCGGCATTAGCAGAATCAGGGAAAGAACGAATTCGGGATTTGGCGAAAAATCCGTTACGGTTGACACTGCTGTGTTTCAATTGGTATTTGGGTCAGGGGAAATTACCAGAAACAAAAGCGGGATTGTACGAGCAGTTTGTCGCAGAGTCCCAAACCAATGCTCTGCAAACGCTCTCACCTGCTCCTCGTTAAAATCAGCCACCTCCACATAATCGAACCTTTCAAACCGCGATTCCTGGCTTTGCGTCCGACAAGTCACCACCACTAATACTTGGGGATAAACACGAGCAAACCGTTTGATTTCCCTAGTAATTTGCTTTCCCGCTTCCCCCGTCACCTCATCCAACCCATCCAACAACACCAAAGCTTTACCCTGGTTTAGCACCAATTCCATATCTGCGTTGTTCAACTACCAAAGTTGTCCCAAAAACTGCTCCAAGTTATAGCCATATCTGCGTCCATCGTCCACAAACTCCCGCAACTTTATCAACACGGGAATTCGCTGTGCTTGCAATTTACCGTTATTGCATTTGGTGACAATCCTTTGCAGATAGGTGGTTTTTCCCGAACCCGGTCTACCCACCACCATCAAGTTAGTATTCCGCTTCAGCACAGTCAACCCCGACACGCGCTGCTGTTCCTTACCCGAACCAATCCGATCCAAACTGCGGTAATTGGAATTACTCTTTGTAAAATCCTGCCACAAATCGCCCAATTCCGACCTGCGGTTACTGCTGAGGGACTCCAAAATATTGACATCGACAAACAAATCCCCCAAAGGAACCCAATTATCGATTCCCCACAATGGCATTGTTCCGTGTAGAGTTTGGATGTTTTCGTGAATGCGCGATCGCACTTGTTGCACTAATTCATCAACTCGATTTATTGCCGTTACTAGGGCTTTTTTTTTAGATTTTTGAAGACAGGGGTATTTTCTTCCGAGATTCCTTGGAGAGCGTTCACGGAGTGACTCTGAAAGAGTATCGCATCACAACCACCATTGTCGGTTAACCCATAATATTGCCGTAAAAACGTGCTCATGCTTCCAATTAACTTCGGCAAAGTTATGCTTCCACACAGTGTAAGTAGTTTTAGCTCAATACAGCATACAATAGCGTTTATTCATAGCCGAGAGAACATTGGATATCACGTAGAGTTTTCTTAGCATACCAACTTAGCATGACAGATGGTTTGGCGAGAAGCTTAGTAACCCTGGCTTGAGTAGGCTTTTGTCCTGTTTTATGAAGCAATTGAGCAGTATCAATAATCTCTTGACATATGCACTCCCTTTTCTCTTGCCCACTTGCTTTTTGGTAATCTTTATAACGCTTTGATATTTTGCGAGAAGGTTCAGAAAAATATCTGTATAAATAGCTGTTATTTTTGTAGCCAAGTCGTCGATTAATTTCTAGAAGTGAAGGAGGAGGAAATTCTTTGAGTGCCGCTTCAAGAATCGGTTGTATTTTTTGTTGTTTACTTTCCTTTCTGTACTCGGCATGTCTGACTTTGATTTCTTCACATAAAGAAGGAAAATGATATTGCAGAACTAAGGGGCGATATCTTAAACGAAGTGCTACATTTAGGACTTACGCATTGACAGAAAAGTCAATATGTGTGTTTGAATCTAGCTTTTGTTGTAAATGTTTCAAAATAAAGTCACGAGCTATCTGAAGAGATAAATTCCTTTGAAGTTCATACCAATTTTCA
>JAESGE010000157.1_pt1 | contig 41571 bp, 33 predicted proteins | sample 9269601 | NCBI WGS metagenome assembly JAESGE01 (sample SAMN14515569, study PRJNA621662) | algae metagenome | isolation source: Tolypothrix brevis GSE-NOS-MK-07-07A and co-occurring heterotrophs from wet... | place: USA: Grand Staircase Escalante National Monument, Utah | collected 2006-04-16
CGCATCCCTCAACCGTCTTTGCGAGCGTCAGCGAAGCAATCCAGCCTTGGTGCGCGCCCCTTCTGGATTGCTTCGCTGACGCTCGCAAGGACGGTAGTGGTCCTGCCGGCAGCGAGCGCCAAGGCCAGTCCGCCCGCGCCTCAGGCCGCGAGCCCGCGCTTTTCGAGCAATGCCTGCGGCGTCGGCATCCGGCCCCGGAACAGGGTGTAGGCCTCGGCTGGATCGCGCGAATTGCCGGCGGCGTAGATGAAAGTCTTCAGTTTTGCCGCCACCTCGGGCGCGAAGACATCGCCCGCCTCCAGGAAAGCGTTGAACGCGTCGGCGTCCATCACCTCAGACCAGAGATAGCTGTAATAGCCGGCCGAATAGCCGTCGCCCGAGAAGACATGGGCGAATTGCGGCGTGCGGTGGCGCATGGTGATTTCGGTCGGCATGCCGATGTCGCGAAGCACGCCGGCCTCGAAGGCCAGCGGATCGAAATCGTCGGTCACATCCTCCAGCCGGTGGAAGGCGAGATCGACCAGCGCCGACGAGGTATACTCGATTGTCGCGAAACCCTGGTTGAAATTGCGAGCCGCCAGAACCTTGTCGATCAGCGCCTTGGGCATCGGCTCGCCCGTCTCGGCGTGCTTTGCAAAGCGCGACAGCACCTCGGTCGTCATGAACCAGTGCTCGTAGAGCTGCGACGGCAGTTCGACGAAATCCCGCGACACGGAGGTGCCGGCGAGCGACGGGTAGGTGACGTCCGACATCAGCCCGTGCAGGGCGTGGCCGAACTCATGGAACAGGGTGCGCGCATCGTCGAAGGACAGCAAAGCCGGCTCGCCATCGGCGGGCTTGGCGAAATTGCAGACATTGACGATGATCGGCCGGCGCGGGACATCGAGCTTCAGCTGGCCGCGAAACTGGCTCATCCAGGCGCCGGAGCGCTTCGAGGCGCGGGCGTAGTAGTCGCCGAGGAACAGCCCGACATGGGCGCCGACGGCATCGCTGATCTCGAAGACCCTCACGTCCGGGTGGTAGGCTTTCAAATCGGCGCGGGCCTTGACCTGAAGGCCGAACAGCCTCGTCGCGACGTCGAAGGCGGCGGCGATGATGTTGTCGAGCACGAGATAGGGCTTGATCTCGGCCTCGTCGATTCTGTGCCGCGCCTGCCGGACCTTCTCGGCATAATGCCGCCAGTCATGGGGCGCGATGGCGTTGAGCCCGTCGGCTTTCGCCACCTCGATCAAGTCAGCGGCTTCCCGCGCCGCCCGCGCCTTGGCCGGCTTCCAGACGAGGCCGAGCAGATCCGCGACCGCGTCAGGTTTTTTCGCCATCGTGTCCTCGAGCTTGAAGTCGGCGAAGCTCGCGAAGCCAAGCAGTTTCGCCTTTTCGACGCGCAGGCGCACGGTCTCGGCGACGATGGTGCGGTTGTCGGTTTCGCCGCCATTCTCGCCCCGCGCGGCCCAGGCGGCGAAGGCGGTGGCGCGCAGGTCCCGCCGCGTCGAGAAGGTCAGGAACGGCTCGATGATCGAGCGCGAGAGCGTGACGATATGGTTGCCGACATGGCCGCGATCGGACGCCGCGCGGGACATGGCGGCGACCAGCCAGTCGGGCAGGCCGGCGAGATCGTCGGGATGCGCCAGCACCAGGGCATAGTCGGATTCGTCCTTCAGCAGGTTCTGCGAGAAGCGCGTGCCCAGCATCGACAGGCGCTCGTTGATGGCCCCGAGCCTTGCGCGCGCCTCGCCCTTGAGTCTGGCGCCGTTGCGCACGAAGGAGGCATGCTTGCGCTCCAGCAGGCGCAAGGTCTCGGCGTCGAGGTTCAGCGATGCGCGCTCCGCATGAACCGCGTCGAGGCGGGCGAACAGCCGCTCGTTCATGGTGATCGCCGTCCAGTGGCGCGACAGCACCGGCGCGAATTCCCGCTCAAGCCCCTGAAGCGCATCGTTGGTATCGGCGCCGGCCAGATTGTAGAACACGCCGAGCACCCGCGACAGGCCATCGGCCGCGCGCTCCAGCGCCAGCAGCGTATTGTCGAGGGTGGGGGCGTCACCGCTGCCGGCGATGGCCTCGATCTCGGCGGCATGGGCCACCAGCCCCGCCCGGATCGCCGGCGCGAAATGCTCCGGCGTGATTTCGGCGAAGGGGGCCAGCCCGAACGGCGTCTCCCAGATTTTGGAAAACGGGTTCGCGGCGGGGAGAGCGAGAGCTTCGGTCATGAGTGGTTCCAGACTGTGGGAATCAGGATTGAGGCGAAATCAGGCAGGGCGATCGCGAATGAACCACCCTTGTCATTCCGGGGCATCGCGTTTGCGATGAACCCGGAACCCATAGCCACCGCATTTGCAGAACCACCACCGTCATTGCGAGCGTTCAGCGAAGCAATCCAGAGGGTGCGCGTTCCAAGGCTGGATTGCTTCGTTCCTCTCGCAATGACGGTAACAGTGAGCATCGCATGGCACCGATCTTGTTTATGGGTTCCGGGTTCCGCTGAAGCGACCCTGGAATGACAACAAAGTTCATATGAGGTTCCCCTGTGGAATCAGGCAGCGCCTAAACCTTCAAACACATAAGCCAGATAATCGGTCATGAAAGGGGGCATGTCGTGACCGACGCAATCGGCGAGGGAGCGGATGATGACGATATCGCTCAATTCCTCCTCGGCCAGCGTTCGCATGCGCGTTAGAATAAGATCACGCGCCCTGTCGGCATTCAGGGGAATCGACACCTGGCGCATGAAGGCGATGCGCTTCTCGGCGAATACTGCCGTCCAGCCAGCGCCGACCTCGATTTCGTCGAGCCGCAAACCGGTTTCCTCCATCAGTTCGCGGGTGACGCTGCGGCCAAGATCGACGCGGCCGTCGGCCGTGACATCGCTGGGATCGGGGGTGCCGGCGGCGAAATAGACCTTGCCGGCATTGGCGGTGTTCGCGCCCATCCTGCCCAGCAGGAAGGCTCCATCGCCGGCCCTCAGCGCCGCCATGGCGAAGCCGTTGCACGGGTGGCGGCCGAAACCCGCCATTTTGGGCACGCCCATTTGCAGCCAGGCCAGCAGGTTGGCGTAATCGGTCTCGAAGTAGCGCGCCCGAAAAATGTCCCCGGCGATATGCCCCTCCGCCTGAAGCAGCACGCGGCCGTTGAAGATGCCCGGCGCCTGCGCCTTCCGCTTCGCCCAGAAGGCGGCGATGGCCTCCCGTTGCTCGGCGATGAACGGCCAGTCGTAGTCGATCAGCGTCGCGTCGACCGCGCTCAAATGAACGATGCTGCCATCGGTGGGACCGGTCATGCCTTGAGGCGTTTCATGCGTGGAGATGACCTTCGCTGACGACGATCGCCGCCCCGCCGATGGTGGCAGAGACGAGGGCGCCGTCCCTGACCTCCAGCCCCAGTTTGATCTGCGACGGGCGGCCCATCTCGTAGCCCTGCTCGATGACGAGATCGTGGCGGCCATCCGCCGGCTTGTCGAAGCGCAGAATCGCACCGGTGAAGGCGGCGACGGCTGCGCCGGTCGCCGGGTCCTCGGCAATGCCCATCTCGGGCGCGAACATGCGGGCATGGTACTGGTGCCCGGCCTCGGTCGTCTCGCGCGTGTAAACGAACGCGTCGGGATGATCGACGGGGCGGATGCCCTGATCCCAGCGGGCCATGTCGAGCTTGATGCGCCCGATCGCGGCGAGATCCTTCACGGGCACGCAGGTGAAGCCGACGCCGGCCGAAAACACGCTCGGCCTGTGGTCGCCGAAACCGATATCGGCCTCGGCCAGACCCAGAGCGGCGGCGATGGCGGCATCGGGCGCGGGATTTCCAAGCTCGGCGGGCAGGCGCGGAAGGGTGAAGGTCGCCTGCCCCACCTGGTTGTTTTGCCCAACCTGCTCGCCTGCGCCGCCGACGGTGACGACGCAGGCCACCGGCCCGATCTTTTCGCCGAGCGTGAAGGTGCCGCCCTTGCCATCGAGCAGGCCGAGCAGCACCGCCGTGCCGACGGTCGGATGGCCGGCGAAGGGCAGTTCCCGCGTTGGCACGAAAATCCGCAGGTCGGCCCTGTGGGCCGGGTCGCTCGGCGGCAGCACGAAGACCGTCTCCGAAAGGTTGAACTCGCGGGCGATGGCCTGCATCGCGTCGGTGTCCAAGCCTTCGGCATCGAGCACCACCGCCAATGGATTGCCGGCAAATTTTTTGCTGGTGAACACGTCGAGCGTGAAGAAACGGCGTTTCATGGGCGGGCTCCAACAGGGGCGGTGGACGAGTGACAGTCGCGGATCATCGGGAAAAAGATGTGGGCTTGGTCAGACGGGCTCGGCGGCGAAGACGCGCGTGGGCTTCACGAATTCGTCCTGAGCCGCCACCAGCACGAGTTCGCGGGAGCCGGCCTCGCTGGTGCGCTTCAGCAGGCCGTAGATCGAGGATGCGGCCGCGCCCAAGGCTTGAGCGGCGGAGCGGCTGCGCAGGAAATGCACGAGGAACAGGGCGGCGATCGCATCGCCCGCGCCGTTGACGCTGACATCGAGCCGGGGCGTGCGGACGCGCCAGATTCCGGCCTCGTCCGCCGCCACGAGATCGAGGCTGTGGGCCGGCGTCTCGTTCGTCAGCAGCGAGGTGACGAGCAAGACGCGCGGTCCTGTGGCGCGCAACGTGGCGATGGCGGCGCGCGCCTCGGCGAGGGATTTCGTGCCCTGGCCCGTCAGGTATTCGAGTTCGAACTGGTTGGGGGTCGCGATGTCGCAAACCGCCATCGCCTTGTCGCGCATGAATTCAGGGATGCCGGGCCGCACGAAGATTCCGCGCCCGACATCGCCGATCACCGGATCGCAGGTGTAGAGCGCTTGCGGGTTGGCGGCCTTGACCCGCGCCACCGCCGAGAGGATCGCGTGCCCGATATCGGCCGAGCCCATGTAGCCGGAGAGCACGCCGTCGCAGGATCGCAGGACTTCGCGCTCGGCGATGCCCTCCATCACCTCGTCGATCATGCCGCCCTCGAAGACCCGGCCCTTCCAGGCGCCGTAGCCGGTATGGTTCGAGAACTGGACGGTATGGATCGGCCAGACCTCGCAGCCGAGGCGCTGCATCGGAAACACCGCCGAGGCATTGCCGACATGGCCATAGGCGACATGGGACTGGATCGAGAGGATGTTCACAGGGGGGACGGAGCTCATGGACGACGAGGCGAACCTAAGGCCCGCTCCGCCCCCATGGCAAATCCGGATTTGTGGTGTGACGCATCAATGCTGGCGCGGATTAGAGGAGCAATTCAGGCCGGGGCTATCGTATGCGACCCGGTCTTGTCATTCCGGGGCATCGCACATGCGATGAACCCGGAACCCATAACCACTGCGGATGCCAGGCCGTGCCGGCTTGCGCCGTCATTGCGAGCGGAGCGAAGCAATCCAGCCTTGGGGAGCGCACCCTTGGATGGCTTCGCTCCGCTCGCAATGACATTCGCAGGCTTGCAAGCGCGGTGTTTATGGGTTCCGGGTTCCGCTGGCGCGGCCCCGGAATGACAGACGCTTAATCTTATGCCCCCGCCGCCGCCTTATGCCCCCGCCGCCGCCTTCTTGGCGAAGCTGTCCATGAAGGTCTTGGAGAGGTCGACATTGGCGTTGGCGAGTTCCGGGTCCAGCAGCTTCAGCGCGTCGCGCATGCTCTCCATGCCGGATTGCGAGGGGATGCCGGTCCGCGAATAGCTCTCGAGCGAGGACGTCACCGCCTTGATGTAGAGCGGCTTGTCGCCGAGGTGGTATTCCGGCGGAACGAGATCGGCGACATCGTTGGGCTTCGCCGTTTCCAGCCATTTCAGCGCCTTGAACAGGGCATTGGCCATGCGCTGCGTCGTCACCGGGTTCTTGTCGGCGAATTCGCCGCGCGTATAGAGCATCGCCGCCGGGTTGGCCCCGCCGAAGAGCTTCAGTGTCCCGGCTTCGGTGCGGGTGTCGATCAGCACCACGATGTCGCCATCCGCCTCCAGCTTCGACGTCACGGGATCGAGATGCGAGATGATGTCCACCTGCCCCTGCTTGATCGCCGCCACCGCGCTGGCCCCCGAACCGATGCCGATGATCGGCGCGTCGCTCGCCTTCAGCCCGGCCTTGACCATGGCGTATTGCGCGGTGAGCGCTGTCGAGGAACCGGGCGCGGTGACGCCGATCTTGAGGCCCTTGAAATCGGCCGCCGACTTGACCTTGCCGGCCAGTTCCTTGCGAACGGCAATGGTGATGCCGGGGAAGCGCCCGAGTTCGACGATGCCGCGCACGTCCTGGGCCTTGGCCTGCATGCGGATGGTGTGCTCATAGGCGCCGGTCACGACATCGACCGAGCCGCCGATCAGCGCCTGCAATGCCTTGGCGCCGCCACCGAAATCGTTGATCTCGACATCGAGCCCCTGCTCCTTGAAATAGCCCTTCCGCTCGGCGACCGTGAGCGGCAGGTAATAGAGCAGCGCCTTGCCGCCGACCCCGAGCAGCACCTTGATCTTTTCGGGCGCATTCTGAGCGAAAGCCCCTTGCGAAAAGGCCGTGGCGGCGGTCAACCCGGCCAACGCCGCGCGACGCGTGATCATCGTCATGTCTGCTCTCCCTGGTTTCGTTTTTGCCGCTCCGGATAGGCCGCTGTCGCGAGCCCGCCGGTCGAATTGCAACGAGGATAGGAGACGGATGGGTGCGGGGCAAGGCCGGATGGCCGCCGTCGTCCGCCGCCGGGTCAGGCGGCTTGTCCTTCATGCCATGCGCTTCGCCGGCGCTCTCCACCAATGACAAGGCGGATTTTCCACGATAACCATCGTTGCGGTGCGCCGGGCGCTTCCGCCAGGACATGTCGCCCTTGGCCGTGGCGGCCCGTCTTGAATCAGGATTGTGCCATGTTGTCCCTGCCGCGCCTGGGCCTCGCGTTTTTCACCGGAGCGATCGGCGCCCTTGCCATAACGGGGCCCTTGCGAGCGCTGGACAGGATTTCCTTCCCTTCGCAGGACGGCACGCAAGTGACAGGCTGGCTCCAGAAGCCCGACGGCAACGGCCCCTTTCCCGCCGTCGTCGCGCTGCATGGCTGTTCCGGCCTGTGGACGAAGGGCGCGCTGAACGCCCGACATGCCGATTGGGGCGACCGGCTTCAAGCCGCCGGCTTCGTTGTGCTGTTTCCCGATTCACTGCGCTCGCGCGGGCTGGAATCGCTCTGCAACAGCCGCGACCGGGAGATCACGCCCAAGGGCCGGGCGCAGGATGCCTTCGGGGCCGCGACCTGGCTCAACGCCCAGTCCTTCGTCGCGCGCGGGCGGATCGGCCTGCTCGGCTGGTCCAACGGCGGCTCGACGGCACTTCATGCAGCGGGCGGACCCTTGCGCCCCGCCGGACTCGACTTCAAGGCCGTCGTCGCCCTCTATCCCGGCTGCAAGGTCATCGCCCGCAATGGCTGGAGCGCGCGCGTGCCCGTCACGATCCTGCACGGCACCGATGACGACTGGACGCCGGCTGCGCCCTGCGAGCAACTGGCGCGGGCAGGCGGCGCGAACTTCGTCGCCTATCCCGGCGCGGTCCATGATTTCGATCATCCGAACCTGCCGCTGCGAACCCGCAAGGCCGCCTATTCGCAGCGCGAGGACGGGCTCGTCACCATTGGCACGCACCAGCCTTCGCGCGACGATGCAATCCGCCGGGTGATGGCGATTTTCCGGAGACTTTAGTGCGATTTACTGCGTGTCGGCCCAGCTTGCGACCCTGGTGCCGGACGCCGCGACCGGCTTTGGAGCCGCCACGATCTTGGGCACTGGGCGGCGGGCCTGAAGCGTCGAGGTGGTGATGCCCTGCGGCGTATCGAGGCTGTAGATGTCGTCGCGGAACTGGACCTGCCCGTCGCCGCGGCCCCAGGCGGTTAGATAGACCCAGGCAACCGGCACGGGTTTGGGCAGGCGGATATCCTTGCGCTCGCCGTTCGATGCCTCGGCCTCCAGGGTCAGCCGGTCCCAGCCGGTGCCCTCCAGCAGCCAGGCGGCGAGGTCCTTGACGCCCTGGATGCGAGCGCAGCCGGATGAATGAAACCGCAGATCGGAGCGGAACAGGTCCTTTTTCGGTGTGTCGTGCATGTAGACCGCGTGGACGTTGGGCATATCGATCCGCAATTCGCCGAGCGCGTTGGTGGGGCCAGGGTCCTGGCGGATCGTGTAGTTCACGGCTGACTTGCCGGACCAGTCGATGGTGGCGGGGTCGATTTCCTGACCGCCGGCACCCAACACGCGCATATGCGATTTGGCGAGGAACGTGGGATCGGCCGCGACCTTGGGCACGATGTCGGCCTTCACGATCGACAGCGGTGCGGTCCAGGTCGGATTGAGATTGATGGAGCCGATCTTGGCCTCCAGCACCGGCGACGGACGATCCGGCCGGCCGACCACCGCCACGTGGCGCCGGGCGACGAGGCCGTTCTCGACCGCCTCGGCGGCGGCGGCAGGAATGTTCACCACCACGTAACGCTGCGTGAAGACGAAGCCGTTGCCGGCGAGCCGGGCCAATGAGGAGCCAAGCTGGTTCAGCCGCACCTCCACGGGCACGTTCAGCGCCTTCAAAGTGAGGCGGCCGACGCTGCCGGTGTCCGACAGCCCATGCCGAAGCTGAAAGCGCTTGAGGGCGGCCGCCGTCTCGGCGTCAAAGACCTCCGATAGCGGCGTTCCCTCGGCGAGATCGCCAGAGACCAGGAAGCGCGCATTGAGCGCCGCGACATCCGGGCCGACCGAACCGAGCTTCAGGCCGATGGCGGTCGTCGGCACGGGACGCCAGCCGCCGCGCATGGCGATGTCCTCGTAGCGGCTCACGGCCTCGGCCGTCCGATCGTAGGTCGCGGGGCCGTACATCGGCTCGCTGCTCGCGCTCTCGTTCGCCTGGGCGCTGAACAGCGCGCCGAAAGCCGCGACAAGCAGCAGAGCAGCCGTCAGGGCAAACCGCAATATCGTCATGACCTCTCCGCGAGGCCGAAATCGGGCGCGTTTCGCGCAAGCGGCCTTTGTTCCCGAGCATGCGCCCGGTTGGTCAAGGGACGGTTAACGGGAAGGATTTGTCATTCCGGGGCGAGGCGAAGCCGCGAGCCCGGAACCCATACGCCCCAAAGCTTCAAAAATCTAACGCAAGTCCGAGCTGTTCAGACTCTTTTGTGGCTATGGGTTTCGGGCTCTGCTTCGCAGCCCCGGAATGACAGGGAGCGTTCGTTACTCCGCCGCTTCCGCGAGCGGTGCGGGTGGCGTCCATTTCAGCACCGGCGAACGGGCGGCCTTCGTCTCGTCTAGGCGCCGGCGCGGGGCGTGATGGGGCGCGCCGAGGAAGCGCGCCTTGTCGCCGTCGCGCGCGGCAAAGCAGAGATCGCGCAGGGCCATGATGAAGAGATCGAGCGCGGCCTTCGATTCCGACTCCGTCGGCTCGATCAGCATCGCGCCATGGACGACCAGGGGGAAATACACCGTCATCGGGTGATAGCCCTCGTCGATCATCGCCTTGGCGAAATCGAGCGTGCTCAGCCCCGTGTCCTTCAGCCAGGAATCGTCGAAGAGCACCTCGTGCATCGACGGATGATCCGGGAAGGGCAGCGACATCAGGTCGCTGAGGCCGGCGCGAATGTAGTTGGCGTTCAGCACCGCATCTTCCGACGCCTGCTTCATGCCGTCCGAACCGTGGCTGAGCATGTAGCTGAGGGCGCGGACATACATGCCCATCTGGCCGTGGAAGGCGGTGATGCGGCCGAAAGCCTCGCCCGCCTCGCCCTCATGCTCCACCAGTTCCAGCGTGTCGCCGTTCAGGCGCACGAAGGGCACCGGCGCATGGGGGGCGAGCCTTGCCGACAGCACGACCGGGCCGGAGCCGGGGCCGCCGCCGCCATGGGGCGTCGAGAAGGTCTTGTGCAGGTTGATATGCATGGCGTCGACGCCCAGATCGCCCGGCCGCGCCTTGCCGACGATGGCGTTGTAGTTCGCGCCGTCGCAGTAAAAATAGGCGCCGTGCTCGTGCATCGCGGCGGCGATCTCGACGATCTGCGGCTCGAAGATGCCGCAGGTGTTGGGGTTGGTCAGCATGATCGCCGCAACATCCGGCCCGAGCAGCGCCCGCACGTCGTCGACATGCACCGTGCCGTCGGCCTGCGCCGGAACCTCGCGCACCGTGAAGCCGATCAGCGCGGCGGTCGCCGGATTGGTGCCATGGGCCGATTCCGGCACCAGGACGACAGTGCGGGTCGCACCCTCGCCCTTGGCGGCGATCGCGGCCTTGATCGCCATCATCCCGCAGAGTTCGCCATGGGCGCCGGCCTTGGGGCTGAGCGCCACGGCCGGCATGCCGGTCAACGTCATCAGGTAGCGGCTGAGTTCCTGCATCAGCCGGAGCGCGCCCTGCACGGTCGAGACCGGCTGGAGCGGATGCACGTCCGCAAAGCCCGGCAGCCGCGCCATCTTCTCGTTAAGCCTCGCATTGTGCTTCATCGTGCAGGAGCCGAGCGGGAAGACGCCGGTGTCGATGCCGTAATTCTTCTGGCTGAGGCGCACGAAATGGCGCACGGCCTCCGGTTCGCTCAGGCCCGGAATGCCGATCTCGCTCTTGCGGGCGAGAGTGCCGAGGCGCGGCGTGAAGGGCGCAGGCTCGTCAAGATCGACGCCGGTGGTGTCCAGCCGGCCGCTCTCGAAGCTCAGCGCCTCTTCCTGCATCAGGGCGCGATTGCCGGTGAAGGTGGGGTGGTCCGTGGCGACGCTGCCGGTTGGGCGAGTGCCGATCTGTCCGGAAGGGTTCAGCATGGGAGGGTTCCTTCATGCGCGTTGCGCTGACACGCAAAATGAAAAATCGAGCAAAAATCCACATCCTGAGGAGCCCTTTGCCGGCAAAGGGCGTCTCGAAGGATGGACATGGAGTGCGGGGCCATCCTTCGAGACGCCGCGGTGCGGCTCCTCAGGATGAGGGCTGGTGTGTTGCGTTTTGCCATCACAGCACCCCCTTCCACCGCGTCAACATCGCGGCCCGGTCTCTACTTCTCCCTCTCCCTGCAAGGGGGAGGGTCGGGGTGGGGGTAATCTGGCGAGATTCTACCGTGGGGCTGACCCCCACCCTTACCCTCCCCCTTGCAGGGAGAGGGAGGTAACGCTGCACTTGCGCAACCCGCCCTGCCATCACAGCGCCGCCTTCAACCCAGCCACCAGCGCGGCGCGGTCCTCATCTGTATTCACTTCCGTATTGGCGATGATCAGCAGATCGTCGAGGCCTGCTTCCGGCGCGAGGCGCGAGAACGGGACGCCGGCGAGGATGCCTTTCGCGGCGAGCGCAATGACCACCTGGGCGGCGGGCTTCGACAACCGCAGGGTGAACTCGTTGAAGAAATTCCGCTGCAAAACCTCGACGCCCGGCACCTCGGCCAGCCTGTCGGCGAGCTTCACTGCATTGGCGTGGTTGATCGTCGCCAGCCGTTTCAGCCCCGTCTGCCCGAGCAGGGTCATGTGGATGGTGAAAGCGAGGCAGCAGAGGCCCGAATTGGTGCAGATGTTCGAGGTCGCCTTGTCGCGGCGGATATGCTGCTCGCGGGTGGAGAGCGTCAGAACGAAGCCGCGCTTGCCGTCGGCATCCGCCGTCTCGCCGCAGAGCCGGCCCGGCATCTGGCGCAGATATTTCGATTTCGCCGCGAACAGGCCCACGTAGGGTCCGCCGAAGTTGAGGCTATTGCCGATCGACTGGCCCTCGCCGACGACGATATCGGCGCCCATTTCGCCCGGAGGTGTCAGGAGACCGAGCGAAACCACCTCGGTGAAGACGGCGATCAGCAGCGCGCCATGTTTCTGGCAGGCCGCCGCGATGGGCGACAGGTCGCGCAGGTTGCCGAAGACATCCGGGTTCTGCACGACGACGCAGGAGGTCTCGCCATCGATGCGGGCGATCAGGTCCTCGTCGCCGGTCGGATCGGGCGCGAGCGCGTCGACCGCGTCGCTCGCCATCTTCGAGATCGTCGCCACCACGGCGGCGTAATGGGGATGGAGTCCGCCCGACAGCACGGCCTTGCTGCGCCGTGTCACGCGGTGGGCCATCAGCACCGCCTCGGCCGTGCCGGTGGAGCCGTCATACATCGAGGCGTTGGCGACATCCATTGCCGTGAGGTTGGCGACCTGCGTCTGGAATTCGAACAGGTATTGCAACGTCCCCTGCGCGATTTCCGGCTGATAGGGCGTGTAGCTCGTCAGAAACTCGGAGCGCTGGATCAGGTGATCGACCGAAGCCGGCACATGGTGCTTGTAGGCCCCCGCCCCGACGAAGAACGGCACGGATGAGGCGGGCACATTGCGCGCCGCCATGGCGCTCAAGGTGCGCTCCACCTCCATCTCGCCCCTGGCGCGCGGCAGGTCGAGGGGCGTCTTCAGCAGGGCGTCGGCCGGCACGTCGCGGAACAGGTCGTCGACGGTGGCGACGCCGATCCTGGCCAGCATCTGGCTGCGGTCATCGGATGAGAGGGGGAGAAAGCGCATGGGAAAACCCTGTTGAACGAGCGGAACTTGAAAATCATTGTCATTCCGGGGCCGCATAGCGGAGCCCGGAACCCATAAACACCGTCATCTGACGATCAGGACCGGTTTTGGCCGGTGGTTATGGGTTCCGGGTTCGGGCCCTGCCCGCCCCGGAATGACAAAACTCACCCAATCGACTTGAGATAGGCCTGGTATTCGTCCTCGGACATCAGTCCCGAGACTTCCGACGTGTCGTTGAGCCTGATCTTGACGAACCAGCCGGCTCCGGCCGCGTCCTCGTTGACGGTGCCGGGGGCCGATTCCAGCGCCGCATTGACCTCGACCACCTCGCCCGAGACGGGCGCATAGACCTCGGAGGCCGCCTTGACGCTCTCGACGACGGCGGCTTCCGCGCCCTTGGTCAGGGCCTTGCCCTTGGCCGGCAGTTCGACGAACACGACGTCGCCAAGCTGGCTCTGCGCGTAATCGCTGATGCCGACGGTGCCGACATCGCCCTCGATGCGGATATATTCGTGATCCTTGGTGTAGCGGGTCTCGGACATCGGTTTCTCCTCGAAAATCAGCGTTTGTAACCGTTGGGAACGAAGGGCATGGCGGTGACGGTGGCGGGCAGCGGCCTGTCGCGCACGATGACGTTCAGGCGGGTGCCGGGCGCCGCATGGGCTTTCGCGACATATCCCATGGCGACCGGCGCGTTCAGCGTCGGGCCGAAACCGCCGGACGTGACCTTGCCGACGATCTCGCCATCGGGCGTCGCGATGTCGGCACCCTCGCGGGCCGGGGCCTTGCCCTCGAAGGTGAGGCCGACGCGCAGGCGCGCGGGCCCCTCCGCAAACTCGCGCTGGATGCGGGCGGCACCCGGAAAACCGCCCTCCTCGCGCCGGCGCTTCTGGATCGACCAGGTGAGCGCGGCCTCATTCGGCGAGGTCGTGGTGTCGATATCGTGGCCATACAGGCAAAGACCGGCCTCCAACCGCAGCGAATCGCGGGCGCCAAGGCCGATGGGCTTCACGCGCTTGTCGAGCAGCAGCGCGTCCCAGATCGTGCCGATCCTGGTGGCGGCGGCGGAGATCTCGTAGCCGTCCTCGCCCGTATAGCCGGAGCGGGTGACATGGGCCGCGACGCCCGCCACCTTCATCGCGCGCGCCGTCATGAAGGTCATGGCGGCGGCGTCCGGCGCGAGTTCGGCCAGCACCGCCTCGGCCATGGGACCTTGCAAGGCGATGAGCGCGCGGTGCCCGGCCTGGACGAGTTTCACATTCGCCGGCAGCCTCGACTCGATATGGGCGAAGTCCTGCGCCTTGCACGAGGCGTTGACGATGAGCATCAGCGCGCCGTCCTCGTCCGCATCGATCGAGCGGGTGATCATCAGGTCATCGAGGATGCCGCCATCCTCGTTCAGCAATTGCGAATAACGCTGCTTGCCGGGCGCGAGGTTGAGGATGTCGGCGGGCACGAGCGCTTCCAGCGCGCGCGCCGTGGTCTCGTGGTCCGGCCCGATCAGGAACGCCTGGCCCATATGGCTGACATCGAACAGGCCGGCGCTGGCCCGTGTCCAGTTGTGCTCCGTGAGGATGCCGGTCGGATACTGCACCGGCATGTCGTAGCCGGCGAAGGGGACCATCTTGCCGCCAGCCGCGACGTGACGCGCATGAAGCGGTGTCTTCTGAAGCGGCGCATCCGCGGCTACGGCGCCTGTCGATCCGGCGTCGGCGGTCGTCCCTTGCATGGTCCCTCGCAGAGTCGAGCCCGCAGCCGGACGGATGCCCGGTCGCGCGCCCCCTCTGTCTTGGAACCTGAGAGATTTCCCCGACCGGCCGCCACACGGCAGCATCGGGTTACGCCCTTCGGTGAACAGGCGTGACGCCTGCCGCTTTCCAGAGTGCCAATCCCGCGCGGTCCGTTTGCCTGAGCGTTTCCGGGGCGGTTGCGCCTTCGGCGTCGGTCGGGCAAGCCCGGTGCCGATCTCTCCCGCGGGGATATTGCAGCACGAACAGCGATAACCGAGGCAGGGTCGAAGTCAATCGCGCCGCGCGCTTTTCAATGCCGATTGATGAGGCATCTGCCGCCATTTCGTCGTCGCGAGGCGAAGGAATGCGCATGGCACGAGTCAAAGTGACATATTGTCGTCATTGCGAGCGGAGCGAAGCAATCCAGCCTTCGGACGCGCACCAAAGCTGGATTGCTTCGCTTGCGCTCGCAATGACGGACGTGGGTTCCGGATGACGGAAGCGGGGTCAAACACTCAGCATGCTCAGCGTCGGCTTGACCTGGGCGCCGCGCCACCGCTCTCCAGACCGACCTCGATCTCGATATCGCCGGGGCCCGGCGGCACGGCGATGCCACTCTCGATATGCATGAAGTTCGCGCCCATCTCGCCGGTGGGAATCGTGGCGCCGACGCGGGCCGCGCGCTGGGCCACGATCGCCGTGCCGCGCCGCACGACTGTGCGCAGGGTCGCCTGCTGCGGGCCGGCGCTGCCGGCCGGGCCGACCAGCGCGCGCCCCTCGACACCGACCTTGATGGTGAGGCCGCCGCCCGCCGCCGCACATTCGCGGGCGACATTGGTGATCGACAACTGGTTGCGCAGCGAGTCGCTGGTGGCGCCGCCGCCGAAGGCCCGCATCGCCGCGCCACCCTCCCGGATCGTGACCGGGGGACAGTCGAGTTCGGCCTGCTCATCGTCGGTGGGCAGCGGATTGGTCACCGTGGGCGGGCGCGCCGACTGGAACATGATCATGTTGAGCGCCGTGTTGGTGGTGCTGCCATCGGCCGATGGTCGACCGCAGGCGCTCAGCAACAGGGCGCAGGCGCCAGCCAGCGCGACCGACGGCCATTTCATCGACACGGCCTTCGACCTGGCTTCAGGGTACGCATTCACGGCCGGCTCTCCATTGCAAGAAGGTTCATTTCAGGACTGCGCTTCATTCACGGCAGGCTGTCCATGCCCTTGGCGAAACCATCCAGCGACACGGGGATGCCGATCCCCTCCTCGGGGGTCTGGAAGACGATGAATGTGGCATTCTGTCCGCCCTTGAGTCGATTCAGTAGTGTGTCGTCCATCACCACCTCGGCGACGCAGCCGGTGTTGAGGCACCGCACGAAGCCGGCGCGGCCAATATCCTTATCGTCGATCTTGAGTCCGAGGCCGGACGGCAACAGCACGCCCAGCGGCGCGACGATGCGCAGCAGCCGACTCTTCTGGTCGGCGGTGCGCAGGACGATAACCAGCAGCGTCACGGCCGGGCGATCCTCGGCGGCAACATTCTGAACCAGAGCGCATTGCTCGGTCTTGGCGCCGGGCGGCGTCTCGCAACGCATCTGCCAATCGCCATGGGTGGTCCTGACCGCGCCCTGCGCGAGCGCCGGGGCGGCCGCGGCAAGACCCAGCGCCAGTGCCAGAAATCCGGCGCCTGCGACGGCCGCAGCCCGGATCGTGCGCGGCGAAAGACGGCGCCCGGCCGAGGAACGGCGCCGACGGTCCAAGGCCACGAGATCCGCCGAAACGTCAGGCGACAATACCGAAACGTTTGGCGGCGATGGTGACAATCGCAAATCCATTCTCTTCCTCATCCTCCACGCCAGCCTGTCCGCCGACGGCCGGCGCCGTCTGGCGGGGGGCGGCCGTTCCCCCGGTCGCGGCGGATCATAGGCCGGAAACGACGATTCGTCTGCCGGCGACGCACGGGCTGGAACGGCCCCGCACCGACCGCTTCGCGTCGCATTTGGCCGGAATTTAATGTAAAAACAATGGCGGGATGCGACATCGTCCCCCTTCCACTGGCGGCGCCTTTGACTTATTGCAGTGCTCATGTCGATGGGCACCTGGCCAGGCGCCCGCCGCCACGTCCCGCCGTCCGGCCGCGCCGGCCCCTCGAACGGCGGCTTGAAGCAGATGCATACGGAGCTTTGTTTGTCTCATGCGGTTTGATCATTCGCGTCTTCGGGCTGCCGCCGGCCGATTTTTCCCGCGCGCGGCGCTTTTCGGCGCAAGCGTGGCGGGGATGGCCGTCCTCGGCGCCGGAGCCGCTCTCGCGAACAAGGCCGGGGTACCGACGCCAGCGGGAATCGACCTCCAGGCGCCGGTCACGGAAATCGCCGAGTACATCCACTGGTTCCACAACTGGCTCGTCGTCATCATCACCGCGATCAGCCTGTTCGTGCTGGCGCTGTTGGTCTATGTCGCCTTCCGCTTCAACGAGAAGGCCAATCCGGTTCCCTCGAAGACGACCCACAATGCCCTGCTGGAAGTGGCGTGGACGATCATCCCGGTGCTGATCCTCGTCGTCATCGCCATTCCGTCGTTCCGCCTGCTGCGCCTGCAACTCGAGATCCCGCAGGCCGACATGACCCTGAAGATCACCGGCAAGCAGTGGTACTGGAGCTACGATTACCCGAAGGACAATGGCGGGTTCGCCTTCGATTCGCTGATGCTCGATGAAAAGCAGCGCGCCGAGGCGATTGGCGCCGGCGCCAAGGCCGAGGAAGCGCCGCGCCAGCTCGCCGTCGACAACGAGGCCTATGTGCCGGTCGGCAAGATCATCAAGGTGCAGGTGACCGCCGCCGACGTGATCCACAAGTTCACCGTGCCGTCCTTCGGCATCAAGATCGACGCCATTCCCGGACGCCTGAACGAAACCTGGTTCAAGGCCGATCGCGAGGGCATCTATTACGGCCAGTGCTCGTTCATCTGCGGGCAGAACCACGCCTACATGCCGATCGCCATCCGGGTCGTGAGCCAGGAGCGTTACGCGGCGTGGCTTGCCGAATCCCAGAAGAAGTTCGCCTCGGCCGGCGATGCCGGCGGCAAGGTTGCCGCCGCGGCCGCCGCGACCGCGAACTGAGCCGATTTCAAGCGTTTCAAGGAGCCTTAGAACCATGGCGACTGCAGGTCTTTACGGACACGCCGACGATTCCGCCCACGGCACTCCGACCGGCATCGTCCGGTGGTTGTACTCGACCAACCACAAGGACATCGGCACGCTCTACCTGATCTTCGCGCTTTGCGCCGGTCTGGTCGGCGGCTTCCTGTCCATCGCGATGCGCATGGAGTTGCAGGAGCCGGGCCTCCAGTACTTCGCCAATGGCCAGACCTACAACGTCTTCGTCACCGGCCACGGGCTGATCATGATCTTCTTCATGGTGATGCCGGCCCTCATCGGCGGTTTCGGCAACTGGTTCGTGCCGTTGATGATCGGCGCGCCGGACATGGCCTTCCCGCGCATGAACAACATTTCGTTCTGGCTGACGGTCGCCGCCTTCTGCCTGCTGCTGATCTCGATGTTCGTCGAGGGCGCGCCCGGCACCAACGGCGTCGGCACGGGCTGGACGGTTTATCCGCCCTTCGCCTCGTCGACAGGCCATCCCGGGCCGGCGGTGGATTTCGGCATCTTCTCGCTGCATCTGGCGGGCGCCGCATCCATTCTGGGCGCGATCAACTTCATCACCACGATCCTCAACATGCGCGCGCCGGGCATGACGCTGCACAAGATGCCGCTGTTCGCCTGGGGCATGCTCGTCACCGCGTTCCTGCTGCTGCTCGCCCTGCCGGTTCTGGCCGGCGCGATCACCATGCTGCTGACCGATCGCAACTTCGGCACGACCTTCTTCGATCCGGCGGGCGGCGGCGACCCCGTGCTCTACCAGCACCTGTTCTGGTTCTTCGGGCATCCTGAAGTCTACATCATGATCCTGCCGGCCTTCGGCATCGTCAGCCACATCATCTCGACCTTCTCGAAGAAGCCGATCTTCGGCTATCTCGGCATGGCCTATGCGATGGTGGCGATCGGCGTGGTCGGCTTCATCGTCTGGGCGCACCACATGTACACGGTGAACCTGTCGCTCAACACGCAGCGCTACTTCGTGTTCGCGACGATGGTGATCGCGGTGCCGACCGGCATCAAGATCTTCTCCTGGATCGCGACGATGTGGGGCGGCTCGATCCGCTTCTCGGCGGCGATGATCTGGGCGCTGGGCTTCATCTTCCTGTTCACGGTGGGCGGCGTCACCGGCGTGGTGCTGGCCAATGCCGGCGTCGACCGCTCGCTGCACGCCACCTATTACGTCGTCGCGCATTTCCACTACGTGCTGTCGCTGGGCGCCGTGTTCGGCATCTTCGCCGGCTGGTACTACTGGTTCCCGAAGATGTCGGGCTACGTGATCCCCGAATGGATCGGCAAGCTGCACTTCTACGTCGCCTTCGTCGGCGCCAACGTCCTGTTCTTCCCGCAGCACTTCCTCGGGCTCCAGGGCATGCCGCGCCACTATGTCGATTATCCGGATGCCTTCGCCTACTGGCATTGGTGGTCGTCGATGGGGGCCTACATCTTCGCGGCCGGCCTTCTGATCTTTTTCTACGGCATTTTCGTCGCCTTCAGCCGCAAGGAGCAGGCCGCCGACAATCCGTGGGGCGAAGGTGCCACGACGCTGGAATGGACGCTGCCCTCGCCGCCGCCCTTCCACCAGTACGAGACCCTGCCGCGCATCACCGGCGCCGGCCACTGACCAAGCCGGATGGCGGCCCTGTCACGGGGTCGCCATCCGCTGTCTTCGCAAGAAGCCTTTCCCCCGAGCGCTGCCGCAAGCAGCTTTCCGGAGACAGGCGACGACAAGACGCCGTTCCGTCGGCCGCCCATCGGCGCGGTCTTCGCCGAAACCGCCCGGCCGATCAATCGGCGGGAACAGCCGTCCGGCTTGGAGCCGGAAGACGCGGCGGGTTCTGGAAGCAGGCCCGCAGACCTTGAGGATGACGTAACGCCATGTCCGCCGCCTTCGACAGGCTCCCCTCGCCAAGCGGGGCCGCCAGCATCGCGAACCAGGCCTTTCCCGATCAGGCCTTGACGACCTCCGCTATCTCGAACGGCGAGGCGCGGGATTTCTTCGCCCTGCTCAAGCCGCGGGTCATGTTCCTCGTGGTGCTGACGGCTCTGGTTGGCCTGCTCGCCGTGCCCGGGCAGGTCCATCCCGTCATCGCTGGCGCCTCGATCCTCGCCATCGCGGTCGGCGCCGGCGCCTCGGGCTGCCTCAACATGTGGTGGGACGCCGATATCGACGCGATCATGACCCGCACCGCCCGCCGGCCCATTCCCGGCGGCCGCATCGCGCCCGACGAGGCGCTGACCTTCGGCATCGTGCTGTCGGTCGGCTCCGTTGCCGTGCTCGGGCTGGTGGCGAACTGGGTCGCGGCGGCGATGCTCGCCTTCACGATCTTCTTCTATGCCGTGATCTATTCGATGTGGCTGAAGCGCTGGACGCCGCAGAACATCGTCATCGGCGGTTTGGCCGGCGCTTTCCCGCCCATGATCGGCGAGGCGGTCGTCACGGGTGATTTCGGCATTCGCTCGATCGTGCTGTGCGGCATCATCTTCCTGTGGACGCCGCCGCATTTCTGGGCGCTCGCCGTCGTCAAATTCGGCGATTACGCCAAGGCCGGCGTGCCGATGATGCCCAATGTCGCGGGGCCCGCCTCCACACGCCGGCAGATCCTGGCCTATTCGATCGTCCTCGCACCGTTCTCGATGCTGCCGGCGCTGATGGGTTTCGGCGGGTTGATCTACGCGGTCGTCGCCGCCGTGTCTGGCTTCGGCATGGTCGCGCTGTCGTGGCGCGTGCTGCGCGTCACCGAGGGCGAGCCGGCGATGAAGGCGGCGCAGGCTCTGTTCGCCTTCTCGATCCTCTATCTCTTCCTGCTGTTCACGGTGTTGCTGGCCGAGCATGGGCTCGGCCTGATGATGCCGCTGCCCAAGGTCCTGTGACGGAGGTGCCGCGATGAACCGGGACGAATTTCCGCCCGTGCCGCAGCTCACGCCGGAGCAGCTCAAGCGGCGCGACCGGCGCTCGCTGGCGCTGGCGCTGGTACTCGGCGCGCTCGTCGTCTTCTTCTTCGTGGTGACGCTGGTGAAGACCGGTCCCGCGATCTTCAACCGCCCCCTGTGAAGCCATGGCGACGCTTCCCCACAGCACGCTGGATATCAGAAGCCGCCGGACCGCGCTGATCTGCGTCGGCGTGGTCTGCGCCATGACCGCGCTCGCCTTCGCCTCCGTGCCGCTCTACGACCTGTTCTGCCGCGTGACCGGGTTCGGCGGCACGCCGATGGTGCGCGAGGCCAATACCACTACCGCCAGCAACCGCGTGATGACCGTGCGCTTCGACGCCAATGTCGCGGCCAAGCTCGGCTGGCGCTTCGAGGCCGAGACCGCGACGATCCAGGCGCGGGCCGGCGAAACCCAGACCGTGTTCTACAAGCTCACCAATCGCGGCGCGACGGCGACGACGGGCATCGCCTCGTTCAACGTCGAGCCAGCGCAGGCAGCCGCCTATTTCGTCAAGATCCAGTGCTTCTGCTTCACCGAGCAAACCCTGCAACCGGGCGAAAGCATGGATGCGCCGGTCGTGTTCTACATCGACCCCGATATCGACAACAACCGCGAGTTGGCCTCGCTGAAGTCGATCACCTTGTCATATACGTTCTTTCCCGCGAAGGGCGGCCAGCCCCTGACGTTGACGAACGTGCAGACTCGCCAAAGCGAGTGAGGACAAACCGCGGCCATGCCGCTATAGCTTGCTTCGAGACCGATCAGACGGGGACCTGAGGACGATGGCCGACACCCACACCAAGAACCACGATTATCACCTGGTGGACCCAAGCCCCTGGCCGTTTATTGGCGCCTTCAGCGCCATGGTGATGATGATCGGCATGGTCATGTTCATGAAGACGATGACGATCGGCGGCATGAAACTCGGTCCGCTGGTTCTGGGCGCCGGCGTCCTCGGCGTGATCTACACCATGGCGATGTGGTGGCGCGACGTCGCCAACGAGGCCGAATATCAGGGCCACCATACCCGCGTGGTGCAAATCCACCACCGCTACGGCATGCTGATGTTCATCGCCTCCGAGGTGATGTTCTTCGTGGCCTGGTTCTGGGCGTATTTCGACGTCAGCCTGTTCGCGGCCGAACCCGCGCAATATCTGCGCGCCGAGTTCACCGGCGCCGCCTGGCCGCCCAAGGGCATCCAGACCTTCGATCCCTGGCATCTGCCGCTGCTCAACACGCTGATCCTCCTGACCTCGGGCACGACCGTGACCTGGGCGCACCACGCGCTCATTCACAACGACCGCCAGGGCCTGAAGATGGGCCTGTGGCTCACCGTGATCCTTGGCGCGCTGTTCACGCTGCTCCAGGCTTACGAATATTCGCACGCCGCCTTCGGCTTCAGCGGCCACATCTATGGCTCGACCTTCTACATGGCGACGGGCTTCCACGGCGCGCATGTGGTGATCGGCACGATCTTCCTCGCGGTCTGCCTGTACCGGGCCTATCAGGGCCACTTCAAGCCGGATCAACATCTCGGTTTCGAGTTCGCCGCCTGGTACTGGCACTTCGTCGACGTGGTCTGGCTGTTCCTCTTCGCCGCGATCTATGTCTGGGGCGCGGGTGGCGGATCCGCCGCCGGCCATTGACGGATCGCCGTGACAGGCACGATACCTCGGAGAGGGCAGCCCCGCGGCTGCCCTTTTCGATTTTCAGCGTTGCCGATTTTCAGTGTTGTCGATTTCCGGTCTTCCCGGCTCGCGGCACAAGCCGGAGTCGCGAGAACCTGAACGATTTGCCGGTTGCGATGTTTCCATCGGCGGAGAAGCCATCATGACCGATCAATCGTCATCACCGCCCTCGCCGTTCAAGACCGGGATGGCCGGCCGCTGCCCGCGCTGCGGCGAAGGCGCGCTGTTCGACGGGTTCTTGCATGTGCGGCCGTCCTGCACGGCCTGCGGGCTCGATTACACCTTCGCCGATTCGGCGGATGGGCCGGCGGTCTTCATCATGCTGTTCGCGGGCTTCGCCATCCTTGGCGGCGTGCTCTGGCTCGATATCACCTACGAGCCGCCCGTCTGGGTGCATCTCGCCATCTGGCTGCCGCTGTCCATCATCCTCTGCCTGGGCCTGCTGCGGCCGATGAAGGGCATCGCCATCGCTCTGCAATATGCCAACGCCGCCGGCGAAGGACGCCTCGACCGATGAGCGCGAACGGCATCGCGGCCGCGAAACCGCCCGCCTCCGCCGCCGACGGCCGCTCGCTCGTGCCGCTGGCAATCGCCGCCGGCCTCGGCCTGATCGTGCTTTGCGGCCTTGGCTTCTGGCAGCTTCAGCGCGGCGCCCAGAAGCAGGCCTTCATCGCCCGTATCACGCAGGCCATCGCCGCGTCGCCGAAGACCGACTGGACCGCGACCGACGCCTTCGAGCGCGTGCGGCTCCAGGGCCGCCTCGAGCCAGAGAGTACCGTGTTCGTGCGTGTCACCCTGCCCGAGGGGCTCGGGGTCTACGTGATGACGCCGCTGCTGGTGGACGGCACCCGGACCCGCGTCTTCGTCAACCGTGGTTTCGTCAAGACGGCGCAGGACGGGCGCCCGCTGGCGGTCGAGACGTCCACGGAGGCGACGACCGTCACCGGCCTCCGGCGCGAGGCGGAGCCGCGCGGCTGGTTCGCGACCGCGACCAACGCGGCGACACGGAGCTTCGCGGTGCGCGATCCGCGCGACTTCGCCCGCGTCCTTGATCTCGATGCCGTCGAGAGCGACTATCTCGAAGCCGAGCCGGCGCCCGGCCGCGCGGAACCGAACGGTATCGACCCGCGCAAGGTGATCGCCCGCATTCCCGACAATCACCTGTCCTATGCCTTCACCTGGTTCGGCCTCGCGGCCACGCTTGTCGGCGTCTTCGCCGCCCTGGTGGTGGGCAGGCGGCGCGAGACGCGGACCTGAGTCCTCCGCCCGAATCTTGCCAATTCGAAACTTGTCAATTCGAATCTTGCCAATTCGAATCTTGCCAGGCCGAATCTTGTCACAAATGGCGCGGAGGACTAAGCCTTGGCGCGACCACAGGACCACATGATGCAGCATGTCTCGACCCGCGGCGACGCGCCCGCCCTCGGCTTTTGCGATGCCCTTCTCGCCGGGCTTGCCCGGGATGGCGGGCTTTACCTGCCTGAATCCTGGCCACGGGTGACGCCGGACGCCATCGCCGGGTTTGCCGGCCAGCCCTATGCCGATGTCGCCAGGACGGTGCTCGGCAAGCTGGTGGACGGTGAAATCCCGGCGTCCGCGCTCGATCCGATGATCGGCGAGGCCTATGCGACGTTCCGCCACCCCGCGACCTGCCCGCTGGTGCAGATCGGCGATAATCTCTTCGTGCTCGAACTCTTCCACGGGCCGACGCTCGCCTTCAAGGACGTGGCGATGCAGTTGCTGGCCCGGCTTATGGACCATGTCCTGTCGCTGCGCGGCGAGCGGGCGACGATCATCGGCGCGACCTCCGGCGATACCGGCGGCGCGGCGATCGACGCCTTTCGCGGCCTGCGGCAGGTCGATGTCTTCATCTTCTACCCGCATGGCCGCGTCTCGGAGGTGCAGCGCCGGCAGATGACCACGGTCGACGCGCCCAATGTCCACGCCGTGGCGGTCGAAGGCACGTTCGACGACTGCCAGGCCATCGTGAAGGGGCTGTTCAATCATTTCGCCTTCCGCGACGAGATGCGGCTCGCGGGCGTCAACTCGATCAACTGGGCGCGGATCGCGGCGCAGGTCGTGTATTACTTCACCGCCGCGAGCGCCCTCGGCTCGCCGCACCGCTCCATCTCCTTCACCGTGCCGACGGGCAATTTCGGCGATGTGCTGGCGGGCTGGGTGGCAAAGCAGATGGGCCTGCCCATCGGACGGCTGCTGGTCGCAACCAATGCCAACGACATCCTGGCGCGGGCGCTGGAAACCGGCATTTACGAGATGCGCGGCGTGCAGGCCACGACCTCGCCGTCGATGGATATCCAGATCTCCTCCAATTTCGAGCGCCTGCTGTTCGAGAGCCACGACCGTGACGGGGCCGCCGTGCGCCGGATGATGCAGGGCCTCGGGCAATCCGGCCGGTTCGAGATCGCGCCTGGACCCCTTGCCCGGCTGCGGCGGGATTTCGACGCGCACGCGTCCAGCGAGGCACGGACCGCCGCCGAAATCGCCAAAACCTGGCAGGCGGCGGGCTACCTGCTCGATCCGCACACCGCCGTCGGCGTGGCGGCGGCGCGGCATGGACTGCGGGCGGAGCCCTCCGTGCCCATGGTTGTGCTCGGCACGGCGCATCCAGCGAAGTTTCCCGATGCGGTCGAGGCCGCGACCGGCCTCCGCCCGGCCCTGCCCCTCCACCTCGCCGATCTCCTGGACCGGCGCGAGACGATCACGGTGCTGGCGAACGACCAGGGCGAGATCGAGCGCTTCATCCGCGCCCGTGGCCGCGCCGCGCGCGAGGTCGCGGCATGAGCGCGATGCCGGTTGCCCCGGTCCATACGCGCAGCATCGTCGTGCCGCCCCGGACGGCGGGCGACACGGTGCGGCTGACGACGCTGCCCTCTGGCCTGCGGGTCGTTTCCGAGCCCATGGGCCATGCCGCGACCGTGTCCCTCGGCGTCTGGATCGGCGCCGGCTCGCGCGACGAACTCCCCGACGAGCATGGCTTGGCGCATTTCCTCGAACACATGGCCTTCAAAGGCACGAAGCGGCGCTCGGCCCGCGACATCGCCGAGGAAATCGAGACGGTCGGCGGCGATCTCAACGCCGCGACCAGCATGGAATATACCTGCTACACCGCCCGCGTGCTGGGGCAGGATCTGCCGCTGGCGGTCGATCTGCTCGCCGATATCCTCTCGGCGCCGGCCTTCGCCGAGGACGAGATCGCCCGCGAGAAGGGCGTCGTTCTCCAGGAACTGGGTTCCGTCGACGATACGCCGGACGATCTGGTCTATGACCTCTTCATCGCCGCCGCCTTCCCCGATCAGGCGCTCGGCCGGGCGATCCTGGGCACGCGCAAGACCGTCAGCGCGTTCAGCGCGGAAAGCCTGCGCGGCTATCTCGCCCGCTGCTACACGCCCGGACAGATGGTGGTCGCCGCCGCCGGGGCGGTCGATCACGATTCTCTCGTGAAACTGGTGGAGGAGGCCTTCGCCGACTTCCCCGCCGGGTCAGAGATGCCGGTCCGGCCCGCCGGGGTCTATGGCGGCGGCGAGAAGCGCAAGCGCGCCCGGCACGAGCAGGTCAATCTCGTCCTCGGCTTCAAGGGCCAGCCCTTCCAGAACGGCGAGCATTATCCGCTTCAGGTCTTCGCCTCGGTGCTCGGCGGCGGGCTGTCGTCGCGGCTGTTCCAGGAGGTGCGCGAGAAGCGCGGCCTCTGCTATGCGATCGATGCCTTCCACTGGCCGTTCTCCGACTGCGGCGTGTTCGGCATCGGCGGCGGCACGGCGCCGGAGGACGCGGCCGAACTCGTGACGGTCGTCCTCGACGTGATGCGGCAGTCGACGCTCGACCTGACCGAGGCGGAGGTGTCGCGAGCCAAGGCGCAGATGAAGGTCGGCCTGCTGGCGGCGCTGGAAGCGCCCGGCGGCCGGGTCGAGCAGATGGCGCGGCAGGTCCTGTCCTTCGGCCGCGTCGTCGACGGCACGGAAATCACCGCCAAGCTCGACGCCGTGACCATCGCCGACGTGCGCGACGCCGGACGGGCGCTGCTCGCCTCGCGGCCGACGCTGACCGCCATCGGGCCGATCGCCAAGCTGCCGAAGCTGAAGGCGCTGACGGCCGGGCTCCCAGGCTAGGACCCGCCATGGCGCTGTTCAGGCTCACCTCCGAGACGCTGGTTCGCCCCTTCATCCAGGGCGAGGGGCTGGTGCTACGGCCGCCGCGCAACTCCGATTACGCCGGCTGGGCCACCGTGCGCGCCGAGAGCCGGGCCTTTCTCACGCCATGGGAACCCTCATGGAGCGAGGAGGAACTCTCGCGAGGCGCGTTCCGGCTCCGGGTCAAGCGCGCCGCCGAGGAAATCGCCTCCGATCAGGCCTATCCGCTGCTGGTGTTCGACGCGGATACCGGCGTGGTGATGGGCGGCGTCACCATCGGCCTGATCCGGCGCGGCGTGGCGCAGGCCTGCACGCTCGGCTACTGGATCGGCGAGGCCTATGCCCGCCGGGGGATCATGTCGCAGGCGGTGCGGATGGTCGCGGCTTTCGCCTTCGAGGATCTGGCGCTGCGGCGCATCGAAGCCGCCTGCCTGCCGACCAACATCGCCTCCCAGCGCCTGCTCCTGAGCTGCGGCTTCACCCAGGAAGGCTATGCCCGCCAGTATCTGCGCATCAACGGCCACTGGAGCGACCATATCCTGTTCGCGCGGCTCGCGGGGGACGAGGTGGGAGCGGGCAAGGGCACGACGCGGTCGATCTGATGAATGCCGCTTCGTATTCGGTAAAGGGTAGTCCTAATCATCCAACCCGCGATAATTGTTATCAGGCTGCCAGCCGGTCGACTTGCCGCTTGAATCGCTGCCAAGCCTCTCGCTTCGCGCCGTATTTCGAAATCGGCTGTCCGGTGGCCATATATGAATTTATCCGTTCAAGATGGATTCCAAGAACGTCAAATTCTACATTTGATAAAGGAATAGTCTCTCCCTTTTCCGTTTTCATAGCCAAATTACGGTCGTTGAGTGGGCTCAATGCCTCTGCGGTCAGAAAATCCGGGCTGAAAACTCGGACTATAAATGGTGAGATTTCCTTTGGAGTAGCCTCCGCGTTGTAGGCTTGAATCAAGAGGCTGTGTAAGGCAAGCGGACCGCCAGCATCGATGATGGACGTCACCAAAACGAGAAGCCAGCGCTCGGACGCCATTTCCCAGCCCCAGCCCAGATACACCGGGTCGAGGCCAAGATTGCGGATTGCGGACAAATAGTCCGCGCCTGCCTTCATGCGTTCAGCCGGTACCGCTTGGCTAACCATTCCACTACTCCTGACGGCCCGAGAGCCGCTTCAAACATATCACGGACAAACTTCAATAAAAACTTCTCGGATGTGTAGGAATGTTCCCGTCGCCAATCTATCACGACTTTTAGAAATGGGGCGAGCGGATCGCGAGTGTCGAAAGTTTCGACTGGGTGACCTAACCTGCGTAACAAGCGCTCCAGATCATGAGTCCATAATTCAGGATCGGTCGCGCGATCAGGCCATCGATTGAGACGCTCTTTGCTCATGATGGCTGCCTTCAAGCAGGCTTCCACTGCGAAACCGCAATGACCCCACGCTGCATTCGGCTGCTTATTATCAAGCAAAGTCCGCGCCGCATTCGAATGCGTGCGACATAACTGCATCCATTCTTCCGGAGAATTAGCGGTCGAAGGATGTTGCACAGCCAGCCTGATAAGCCATTACCGTATCAACGGTCGCATAGATAAACGCCTTGACTAAACTCATAAGCGTCCATCGCACCAAGCAATTTTCCATATATTACGCCCTCGGAATGCAAACTCCTCAGCCTCAAAAAACCCGACTCCTGTGCGCGGTCCCGCCCCCTGCCTTGCCCTCGCCACGTGCCGCCGCTACCACTGCGGGAGGATGGTTTCCGGGGGTCGATGGTGGGCGGCCCGGAATTTGACGTATCGCGCCTTTGACGTATCGCCGCGCGGCTTCCCTGCCCTGCGGCGTGCGGATATCGTGAATTCGGATTTTTGAGCCACGTGCAGATGCCGTCCAGACCCATGCGCCGACTTCCGACCGGCATTTTCGCCCGGATGGCGCTCCTGCTTGTCGCGTTGCTGGCCAATACCGTCGCAGCTTATGCCGTCGATGCCGTGCGCGTGCCGCTCGATGTGCCGGCGCTCGACCTGACGGGGGTGGTGGAGCGCAACAAGTCGGATGGCGACGTCATCCAGATTTCGACAGCGCCCGGCGCCGACGGCATCGTCCGGCGCATCGCGGTCAAGGCGCGCGAGGTCGGATCACGGCCGGACTGGATCGTCTTCGCCCTGACCAACGACACCGACGAGCAGTTCGACCGGCTGCTTGTCGCGCCATTCCACCGGCTGATCGGCTCGGGCGTCGTCTGGCCCGATCTCGGCGACCGGCGGATCGAGGCGATCACCGCGAGCCAGGGCCTGCGGCCGGAGCGCGAGGAATCGACCGATGCGGACGTCTTCGTCATCACGCTCGACCCCGGCACCACCGTCACCTTCGTCGCCGAGCTGAAATCGGCCAACCTGCCTCAGCTTTATCTCTGGGAGCCGGAGGCCTACCGCCAGAAAACCAACGGGCTGACGCTTTATCGCGGCATCATCATCGGCATCGCCGGCCTGCTGGCCTTGTTCCTCACCATCGTCTTCGTGGTGAAGGGCGCGGTGATCTTTCCCGCTGCCGCCGCGCTCGCCTGGGCGGTGCTGGCCTATGCCGGGCTCGATTTCGGCTTCTTCCAGCGCATCCTGCCGCTGTCGATTTCCAGCGAGCGGATCTATCGCGCGGCAGCCGAGGCGGTGCTGGCGGCGACCCTGCTGGTTTTCCTCTTCGCTTACCTCAATCTCGCGCGCTGGCATGTGCGCTACAGCCACGTCACCATCGTCTGGCTGCTGTTCCTCGGCGGGCTGATCGGCCTTGCCGTCGTCGATGCGCCAATGGCGGCGGGTGTCGCGCGCATCTCGATCGCGGCGGTGGCGGCCATCGGCTTCATCCTGATCCTGCATCTGGCGAGCCACGGCTATGAGCGCGCGGTGATGCTGATCCCCACGTGGTTCCTGCTGGCCGCCTGGGTCACGGCCGCGAGCCTGACGGTGACGGGGCAACTCACCCGCGATCTCGTGCCGCCGGCCCTCATCGGCGGGCTGGTGCTGATCGTGCTGCTGATCGGCTTCACCGTGATCCAGCACGCTTTTGCCGGCGGCGCGATCACGCAGGGGCTTGTCTCCGACACCGAGCGGCGGGCGCTGGCGCTGTCCGGTTCCGGCGACGTGGTGTTCGACTGGGATGTGAGCGGCGACCGCATCTATGTCTCGCCGGAAGTCGAAACCATGCTCGGGCTGGGGCGTGGCGCGCTGGAGGGGCCGGCCTCGCGCTGGCTCGATTTGATCCATCCCAGCGACCGCGACCGCTACCGCGTGACGCTCGACGCGGTGCTGGAGCAGCGGCGCGGGCGGATCGCGCTCGATTTCCGCCTGCGCGCCGCCACCGGACAATTCCACTGGTTCAACCTGCGGGCGCGGCCGGTCATCGGCTCGGACTCGGAGGTGATGCGCGTGATCGGCATCGTCTCGGACATCACCGAGCAGAAGAACGCGCAGGACCGGATGCTGCATGACGCGGTGCATGACAAGCTGACCGGCCTGCCCAACCGCGAATTGTTCCAGGACCGGCTGAACGCGGTGCTGGGCTTCGCCCGGATCGACGACACGTTGCGGCCAACCGTGATGACCGTCGACATCGACCGGTTCAAGCATGTCAACGAATCGGTCGGGCTTGCCGCCGGCGATTCGATCTTGCTCACGATCGCCCGGCGTCTTGGCCGGCTGTTGCGGGCGCAGGACACCCTCGCCCGATTGGGGGGCGACGAATTCGCGCTGATCATCGTCTCGGAACGGGAGCCGGAGCGCATCATCGCCCTGGCCGAACTCGTGCGCCGCGCCATTTCGACGCCCGTGACCTATTCGGAGCGCGAGATATTCCTCACCTCGTCGGTCGGCATCTGCTTGCACGATGCGGCGACGGCGACCCGCAAGGACGAGGCGCTGAAGAATGCCGAGCTTGCCATGGCCCATGCCAAGCGCCAGGGCGGCGACCGGATCGAGGTGTTCCGCCCCGCGATGCGCGCCGAGCGCAACGACCGGCTGACCCTGGAAAGCGACCTGCGCCGGGCGCTGGAGCGCAACGAGATGAAGGTGCTCTACCAGCCGATCGTCAGGCTGGCCGACCGCACCATCGCCGGTTTCGAAGCGCTTTTGCGCTGGGATCATCCCCGCGAGGGCCGGATTGCCCCCGCCGACTTCATCGGCATCGCCGAGGAGACCGGGCTCATCGTCGATCTCGGCGTCTACGTGATGGAGCGGGCGGCTCGGGAACTCGCCGCCTGGCAATCGGCGCTGGTCGTCGAGCCCCCGATCTTCGCCAGCGTCAATGTCTCCAGCCGGCAATTGCTGCGGCACGACCTGCTGCACGACGTCAAGACCGTGCTCGTCCGCTCGCGCGTGTTGCCCGGCACGCTCAAGCTCGAAATCACCGAAAGTCTGGTGATGGAGAACCCCGAATATGCCGCGCAGATGCTTGGCCGTATCCGCGATCTCGGCGCCGGCCTCTCGCTCGACGATTTCGGCACCGGTTATTCCTCCCTGTCCTATCTCCAGCGCTTCCCGTTCGACACCATCAAGATCGACCAGAGCTTCGTGCGCGAGTTGTCTCAGGGCCGCCCGCCGGTGATCCTGCGCTCCATCGTGGCGCTGGCAACCGATCTCGGCATGGATGTGGTGGCCGAAGGCGCCGAGACCGAATCCGACGCCATCGAACTTTACCAGATCGGCTGCCAGTACGCGCAGGGCTACGCCTTCGGCCAGCCGATGACGGCTGCCGAAGCGCGCAAGCTGGTGGGCGCCGTCACCGCGTCCGAAGCGGCCTGAGGCCGCCCCCCGCGACCGCCCGGTGCCCTGACGCTCAGGTGCGGCCGATGAAGTCGTTCTTGCCGATCTCGAGCCCGGCGTGACGCAGGATGGCGTAGGCCGCGGTCGCGTGGAAATAGAAGTTCGGCAGCGCCACGTGGGTGGCATAATCCGCGCCGGTCATCTCGGTTTCGGGAGCGTTGCGCCCGAGCTTGATCTTGATGAGGTTGGCGTCGGTGCCGTCGAGGGCGCTGGCCGGAACCGACTTGACGAAGGCGAGCGTCCTGGCGATTCGGGACTTCAGGTCGGCGATCGTGACCTCATCGTCGGCCCATGACGGATTCTCCTGCGCGGCCAGGCGCGCGATACAGCCCTTGGCGAAATCGCAGGCAATCTGGACCTGACGTGTAAACGCGAACATATCCGGGCTCAGGCGCATGGTCAGGAACACGCTCTGGTCGATTTTCTTCGTCTCCGCATGGACCGCCAGCTTGTCGAGGATCTTGTCCATCGCACCCAGGATCTGGCTGAAGACGGCTTGTGTCGAATGGCTCATGGTCGGCATGGAAGGTCCCCGGGTTGTGCGGCCTGAACGGCGCGACGACGGGTATGGCGCGCGAACTCCCCGCCCGCAAGGCAGGCGGTCGGGCGGCTTATATGCGCAGCCGGCGGATCACGCGCCCGCGCATCCGCTATTTCCGGCCGAACAGCCGCTCGATGTCGTGGAGCTTCAGTTCCACATAGGTCGGCCTGCCGTGGTTGCACTGGCCGGCATTGGGCGTGATCTCCATCTCGCGCAGGAGCGCGTCCATTTCGGCCGGTGCGAGCCTGCGCCCGGCGCGCACCGAATGGTGGCAGGCCATGGTCGCCAGCACATGATCGAGCCGGCGTTCGAGACTGCGCATGTCGCCATGCTCGGCCAACGCCTCCGCCACGTCCCGCACCAGCCGGCGCAGGTTTCCGCCCGCCACCTGTTCGGGAGCCTCGCGGACCAGAACGGCCCCGGCTCCGAACGGCTCCAGCACCAGCCCGAGCGTTGCGAGATCGGCGCTCGCCGCCGCAAGCCGGTCGGCATCGACGGGATCGAGTTCGACCACCTCGGGCACCAGCAAAATCTGCCGGGCGATGCCGCTCGCGGCGCGCTCGCGCTTCAGCCGCTCATAGACCAGGCGTTCGTGGGCGGCATGCTGATCCACCAGCACGACGCCGTCGCGGGTCTGCGCGACGATATAGGTCTCGTGGATCTGCGCCCGCGCGGCGCCGAGGGGCCGGTCGAGGGTCGCGGGCGATGGTTCCGCCAGGTCGGCCCGCGCATCGGCGGAGGGCATGGTCTCGAAAGCCGCCTGCGCGCTCTCGCCGAAGCCGCCCTGCGGGGATGAGGGCGATTGCCAGCCGGCATATTCGGCATTCCAGTGTGGTTTTTCGCCGCCGGCACCGGCATAGGACGGTGCGAAATTGCCCCGCATGGCGCTGAGCGTCCGCAGGCCGCCGGTGGTGCTAGCGCGGTGGCCGGCTCTCGCGATGGCCTCGCGCAGGGCCGTCACCACGAGGCTGCGCACCAGCGCGCCGTCGCGAAAGCGCACCTCGGTCTTGGCCGGATGGACATTAACGTCGACGCTGCGCGGCGGGCAGGCGAGATCGAGGAACAGCACCGGGTGGCGATCGCGCGGCATCACGTCGGCATAGGCGCCGCGCACCGCCGAGAGCAGCAGCCGGTCGCGCACGGGCCGGCCGTTGACCGCCAGATGCACGCCGGCCGACGTGCCGCGATGGAAGGTCGGCAGACCGGCGAATCCTGCCAGCGCCAGGCCCTCGCGCGCCGCGTCGACCGCCAGCGCATTGTCGGGAAAATCCCGCCCTAGCACGCGGGCGAGCCGGGCCAGCAAGGCCGCTTCCCCCGCACCTTCCACCGCATAATCGAAGGCCGTGACATGATCGCCTTCGAGCGAGAAGCGGATGGACGGATGGGCGATGGCGAGCCGCTTCACCATCTCGGCCACGGCCTGCGCCTCCGCCCGGTCGCTTTTCAGGAATTTCAGCCGCGCTGGCGTGAAGGCGAAGAGTTCCGTCACCTCGATCCGCGTGCCGGCGACCGCCGAAACGGGCCGCACGGCGCGCTTGATGCCGGCCTCCACTACGAGATGCAGACCTTGCGGCGCGCCCGCACGGCGCGTGGTGATGGCGAGCCGCGCCACCGCGCCGATGGAGGGCAGGGCCTCGCCGCGAAAACCGAGGGAGCGGATATCGAACAGGTCGCCGTCCGGCAGTTTCGAGGTGGCATGTCGTTCGACGGCCAGCGCCAGGTCGGCCTCGTCCATGCCGACGCCATCGTCGACGACGCGGATCAGTTCGCGCCCGCCGGCCGCGGTGGTGACGGCGATGCGGGCAGCGCCGGCATCGATGGCGTTCTCGATCAGCTCCTTCACGGCCGCCGCCGGCCGCTCGATCACCTCGCCGGCGGCGATGCGGTCGACGAGGATCGGATCGAGGCGGCGGACGGGGTGCATGGGCTGACTTAGGAGATGGGAATGAGCCTGAAGGGTCAACAGGAGGGCGTCAGGTCTGCCCTTTCGTCATTGCGAGCGGAGCGAAGCAATCCATCGTTCCGACGCGTTGGCTCTGGATTGCTTCGCTCCGCTCGCAATGACGGGAAAATCGAACCAAAAGACGGGGGTCCTCGGCACAAGGCCGCGGATGACGCGGGGCGCAAACCTCACCCCCGCCCTTCGGCGAGATAGCTCTTGGCCAGCAGCTTGGCCTCCTCCACCGCCGGCTGGTCGAAGGGGTCGATGCCCATGGCATAGCCGGTCAGCACGGTTTCCAGCATGAAATGCATCAGGATTTCGCCAAGGCTCGCCTCGTTCAGCGTGTCGATCTGAAGCCGACGCACGGCGCGGCCGTTGCGGGCGAAGGTATCGACCATGGCGAGGCCCTGCGCGGCCACCAGATCGCCGATGTGCTTGGAGCCTAAGCCCGGTTCGCCCGCCTGCATCGCCAATTCGGCGTCGATGAGCGGACCCCTGCCCTTCACAGCCAGCGTCAGCACGGTGAAAAGCTTGTCCTTGGGTCCCGCGAGATAAAGCTGCTGCTGCGAGTGCTGGTCCACCGGCCCGAGCGCGGAAACGGGCTGCGAGCCCTTGCCATCTTTGCCGAGGCTTTCCGCCCAGAGCTGCACCCACCAGCGCGTCACCAGCGCCAGCCGGTCGGCATAGGGCATCAGCACGGCGATGCCCTTGCCCGAGCGCATGGCGGCGAGGTTGAGGGCAGCGCCGACCGCCGCCGGCACATCGGCGACGGCCTTGTTGGCGATGACTGGCGCCAGGGCCAGTGCGGCGCCGGCCCGCAAGGCGTCGATGTCCAGCCCCAGCACCGAAGCCGGCAGCAGCCCGCAATTGGTCAGCACCGAATAGCGCCCGCCGACGCCGGTATGATGGTCGAGGAAGGGCACGCCGAAGGGCTCCAGCAGCGCCCGGAGCGCGTTGCGGCCGCCTTTCTTCAGCGGCTCCGACAGGCCCTGAAAGCGCTGGCCGATCTCGTCGCCCAGCCCCGCCTCGCGCAGGGCGGCGATGATGGCGATGGTCTGGACGAGCGTCTCGCCCGTGCCGCCCGATTTCGAGACGGCGACGAAGCGCGAGGTCGCCAGCGGCAGGCGGGTGAGCAGCAGCGCGAAGGTGTCGGGATCGAGATTGTCGAGAAAATGCACGCGCGGCAGCTCCGCAAAGCGGCCGAGGCCGGGCACGCCGTAGCCGGCAAGCTGCGCCAGCGCCTGCCCGCCGAGGCTGGAGCCGCCCGTGCCGAGAAAGACCACGTCGGTCGCGCCGTCCCTCAGACGCGCGGCGGCCGATTTGACCGGTGCGATGTCATCGGTCGAGGATGGCAGGCCGAGCAACGCCAGCGATTTCGCACTGGCCTCGCCGCGCAGCCGGGCCAACGCCCCCTCCATGTCGCGCATCGCCCCGTCCAGCGCCGCCTGTTCAAGGCCGCCCTCGCCGATGGCGCTGTCGAGGGTGAGATCGATCGACTGGCGGATCTGGGCCTTCGGCATGGATCGTCTCCGGTTATTCATCAATAGCGTCATTGCGAGCGGAGCGAAGCAATCCATCTCGCGGGCGCTCACCCTCTGGATTGCTTCGCTCCGCTCGCAATGACGGAGAAAAGCATTTGAACGTTCACCCCAGCCCAACAGGCCTGCCCACCGCCTGCACCACAAGCTGCCCGTTGCCATAGAGACGCTGCGCCACGCGATGCGCCGTCTCGCGGGTGACGGCGGCGAATTCGGCGTTGCGCTGGCCGATATAGTCGGGCGTGAAACCGTCGAGCATCAGCCGCATCATCTCGTTGACGATCTTCTGCGAGGAATCGAAACGCAGCGGATAGGAGCCGATCAGGTAGCGCTTGGCGGCGTCGACCTCATCCTCGGTCGGGCCATCTTGGCCCAGCTTCGTCATCTCGTCGCGGATCACGGCGAGCGATTCCGCCGCGCGTTCGTTCTTCGTCGCCGTGCCGCCGACATGCAGCGCGCCATGTTTCATCGGCGTCAGGCCGGAGGAGACGCCATAGGCGAGGCCGCGCTTCTCGCGCACCTCCATGAACAGGCGGGACGTGAAAGCCGAGCCGCCGAGGATATGGTTCACGACCGTCGCGGCGACGAAATCGGGATCGCTGCGCAGCAGCCCCGCGCCGCCATAGCGCAGCACGGTCTGCGGCACGTCCATGTCGATCACCGCGACCTCGCCGAGTCCCGCAGGCTGCGGGCGGTCCGGCACAGGCGTAAGATCTGGCGTGGCGCCGAGAGCGCCGAAGGCGTCGTCGACCGCCGCGATCAGGGCCGCCTCGTCAATATCGCCGACCGCCGCCACCTTGAGCCCGGCCCGGCAGAACAGGCGTTTGCCAAGGTTGCGCAGGCTTTCGACATCGAGCGAAACGACGCTGGCCATCGTGCCCTTGACCGGTCGTCCATAGGGGTGGTCGGGATAGGCCAGGGCGGAAAAGGCCTCGCGGCAAAGGGATTCAGGATTTTGCGCGGCACGCATCAGCCCCGTCGTCACCTGCGCCCGCACGCGCTCCACGGCATCGGCGTCGAAACGCGGCTCCGTCAGGCTGAGCTTCAGCAGCGCGAACGCCTCATCGGCATGGCGCGAGAGGGTTTGCAGGCTGCCATGGATCTCGTCGCGGCCGGCATCGAAGGAGAGGCTGATCGCCTTGTCGGCGAGCCTGGTCTGGAAAGCGTCCGAATCGAGATCGCCCGCGCCCTCGTCCAGCAATCCGGTCATCAGATGGGCCGCACCGCTCAGGCCGGCCGGGTCCTGCGCCGCGCCGCCGGGAAAGGCGAAATCCATCGTCAGCATCGGCAGGCTCGGCTGGTGGACGAACCAGACCTCGATGCCGCCCGGCGTCATCAGCCGGCGCACGCTGGAGATCGCTGGAGCGTCCGTCAGGGCTTCGAGGGTCTTGGATGGCTGGACGTTCATGGATGGCCCTTTGTTTTTTCATGCCGTCTGCGCCGAGACGGTAAAATGTAGAAGGTTGTCATTCCGGGGCATCGCAGGGCGATGAACCCAGAACCCCTAAACACCGCTCTCGCAAAACATACACCGTCATTGCGAGCGGAGCGAAGCAATCCAGCCTTCCGCAGCGCACCCTCTGGATTGCTTCGCTTTGCTCGCAATGACGAGGAAAGCGAACTTCATCCGGCGGGTGCGGTGATTATGGGTTCCTGGTTCCGCGCGAGCGGAACCCGGAATGACAGGACACACTCACCCCGCCGGCGTCAGCAGGCCGGTGACGGCGCGGCCGGGCTGGAGATAGCGGCGCGCGGCGGCGAGCACGGCCTCCGCCCCCACGCTTTCCAGCCGAGCCGGCCAGGCCAGCACATCGGCGACGCTTTCGCCGACGGCCAGCGACGCGCCGAACATCTGCGCGAGGCTCGACTGACTGTCGCGGGAATAGATCGTGTCGGCGACCAGACGCGTGCGGGCGCGCAGCAGTTCAGCCTCAGTCGGGCCGCTGTCGAGGAATTCGAGCAGGGCACGGTCGAGGGTCGCTTCCACCGTTTCCAGCGCGATGCCGGGACGCGGGCTGGCCGCGACCTGCACCAGCCCCGCATCCATCAGCGAGCCCCAGTAATAGACCTGGAGATGGGCGGCGACCTCCGCCTCCATCACCACGGCGCGATAGAGGCGCGAGGTCGGCCCGTCGCCGAGGATGGCGGTGGCGAGATCGAGCGCGAAGGCCTCGTCCCCCAGCCCGTCGCGCTGCGCCGAGGGATAGGACGGCGTCACCCAGCCGCGCCGGAACGCGGGCTGCTGCACGCGCGGATCGGCCAGGGCGACCCGGCGCGCGGCGCGGCCCAGCGGCTCGCGCGGGCGCAGACGCACCGGACCCTCGGCGAAGCCCGCCACCTTGCCGTAATGGTCTTCGGCGAGTTTCGTCACGGTGGCGATGTCGGTGTCGCCCGCGACCACGAGAATGGCGTTGGAAGGCGTATAGAAGCGCCGGTAATAGTTGAAGGCGTCGTCGCGGGTCAGGCCCTCGATCTCATGCTCCCAGCCGATGACCGGCAGGCCATAGGGATGGTGCAGGAACAGCGCGCCCATGAACTCCTCGCCCAACTGGGCGGACGGATCGGCATCGACGCGCATCCGCCGCTCCTCCAGCACCACGTTGCGCTCGGGCGCGACCACGTCCTCGTCGAAGGACAGGCCCATCATCCGGTCGGCCTCGTAGCCCATCATGTCGCCGAGATGCGCCTTGGGCACGCGCTGGAAATAGGCGGTGTAGTCGAACGAGGTGAAGGCGTTCTCCTGGCCGCCGAAGCCGGCGACGATCTTCGAGAAATCGCCCGCGGGCCAGGCCTTCGTGCCCTTGAACATCAAATGTTCGAGAAAATGCGCGATGCCCGACTTGCCGATCGGATCATCGGCCGCGCCGTTCTTGTACCAGACCATATGCGTCACGACCGGCGCGCGCCGATCCGGCACAACCACCACCTCCAGCCCATTGGCGAGGCGGCAGGTGTCGACGGCCAAGTTCAGGCTCGACGGGCTCGTGTGAATCGTCATGGATCAGGACCTCGGCCAGAGATAAGGAATTGCCGCCCGGCGAAGGCGGAGCATGGGAACAAGCGGCGCAGACGTGAAAAGGGGCACCAATGCGGGTGCCCCTGTCAACCGCAGGCCGGGACGGCGATTAGCCTCAGCGGCGAATGAGCCCCTGGGCGAATTCCTTCTGGTTCGTCGGATCGCGATTGTCGACCGGCGCCTGGGTCTCGCGCGGCAGCCGCGCGGTGCCGATCGGCCGCCGCATGCCGGCCGGGGGCTCGGACAGATATTTGCGCGGCGGCTCGCCGCCATTGAGCACGGCGAGATCGTCTTCCTTGGCGCTGCGCCGGGCCGCGACCTCGCGGCCGACGATGATCGGCTCGATCAACTGTTCGAGAGCGCTCTCGCCCGCTGGCCGATAGGGCGCCTCGTTCACCGCGCCGTCCTTGCGGCCGCGGCGGATTTCGTCCTGCGACAGCACGGGGTTGCGGTCGAGCCGGTATTTCTCGCGCTCGGTCGCGGGTTGCAGGATGCTGGCTGTGGCGGCGCGTTTGGCGGCGACATCCGGGTCGTTCGGCCAGGCGGGGTTGCGCTCGGCCACACGCTCCTGGGGCTTGGGCATCTTCATCGCCGGCGGCACCACCAGCGGCGGGCGCTCGCGATATTCGATATCGTTGCCGCCACCGCCGAACAGGCCGCCGTTGAAGAGGTTCTTGAACAGCACGCCCTCCTGCGCCGCGGCGGGGGCGGACAGGCCTGCCAGCAGCGCGGCAGCGGCCAGCGCGGCAGCTCGGGAGCGGACGGCCTTCGACACGCGGCTCGAGATCATCGGCAACTCTCCTTCGAACAGAACCGCCAAGGGCGGAATCGGGACAATCCCCTAATCGCGGTTTCAGGCAGCACGATGGCGGAAAACTCAGCGCGAGGTCTCCGCCTCCGCCTTCCCAGGGCGGATGGAGTCATACAGGAGTCCGACCACGCCGGCAACGATGGCCGCATCGGCGACGTTGAAGATGTACCAACTGTAGTTTCCCGCCGTCAGATGGACAAAATCCGCCACCGCGCCATAGGCCACCCGATCGACGACATTGCCGAGCGCGCCGCCGATGATGAGCGCGAGCGACACCGCCGCGACACGGCCCGTCTCGCGCCAGAGCCAGCGGCCGAGCCAGACGACCGCCCCCAGCGAGACGACGACGAGCAGCCAGCGGCCAATGTCGCTCTCCTGCTGGAACAGTCCGTAGGAGATGCCCCGGTTCCAGGCGAGCACCAGTTCGGCATTGGGTCCAAGATCGATCGGGCCGTTCATCGCGAGATCGAACACGAACAGCAGCCAGAGCTTGCTCGCCTGATCGAGGATAAATGTGACGCCAGCGACCCAGAGGCCGAGCTTTTTCGGCGTCGCCAGCGCTCCCGAAGCCATCACGCGGCCTTGCCGTCGATCTTGCCGTCGATCTCGCGCAGGGCCCTGGCATCGCGCGGCGTGACGTCCGGATAGGCGGGATCGGCGGTCGCGGGGTCGAAGTATTTCCACGAGCGCGCGCATTTGACGCCGCTGGCGGGGGCGACGACGACGGCGACGTTCTTCACGTCGTCGAGGCGGAAGGCCTCATCCGGTCCCCGGTCCTGCGCGATCGCGATGCCCGAGGTGATGCAGATTTCGGCGAGATCGAGGTCGTTCACAGCCGCCATGATCGCCGGATCGGCGATATGAACCCGGGGCGCGGCCTCCAGCGACGCACCGATGCGCTTGGCGGCCCGCTCCAGTTCCAGCGCGCCGGTGACGACGCGGCGGACATCGCGGACCACGCGCCATTTCGCGGCCAGCGCCTCGTCGCGCCAATCCGCCGGCACGTCGGGGAAGGTCGTCAGATGGACCGAGCCGGTCTCGATCTGCTCCGGATACCGCTCCAGCCAGGCTTCCTCGGCGGTGAAGACGAGGATGGGGCTAAGCCAGCGCGTCATGCAGTCGAACAGATGGTCGACCGTGGTCAGCGCCGACTTGCGCAAGGCGCTCGACTTCGGCTCGCAATAGAGCGCGTCCTTGCGGATGTCGAAATAGAAGGCCGACAGTTCCGTGTTCATGAACTGCGACAGCAGCGCCACCACGCGCTTGTAGTCGAAGGCGGCATAGGCGGCGCGGACCTCGCCGTCGAGTTCGGCGAGGCGGTGCAGCATCAGCCGTTCGAGTTCCGGCATGGCGGCCACGTCCGTCACCCGATCGACCTCGTCGAAATGCGCCAAAGTCCCCAGCATCCAGCGGATGGTGTTGCGCAGCTTGCGGTAGGTTTCCTCGATGTTCTTGAGGATGTCCGGGCTGATGCGCTGGTCGTCGGAATAATCGACCGAGGCGACCCAGAGGCGCAGGATATCGGCGCCGGACTTGGCGATGATCTCCTGCGGCGCGACGACGTTGCCGAGCGATTTCGACATCTTCTGACCCTTGCCGTCCATGGTGAAGCCATGGGTCAGCACCACGTCATAGGGCGCGCGGCCGCGCGTGCCGCAGCTTTCGATGAGCGAGGAATGGAACCAGCCGCGATGCTGGTCCGAGCCTTCGAGATACATCACCGTATCGTCGCCGCCGTCGATCTTTCGCTTGAGGCCGGCGAAACCGGGGAAGTGCACGGGGTCTTCCAGCGTGTAGGCATGGGTCGAGCCTGAATCGAACCAGACATCGAGCACATCCGTCACCTTGCGCCAGACCTTCGGATCATGGCCAAAGGGCTTGAGGAAACGCGAGCCGTCGACATCGGCGAACCAGGCGTCGGCGCCCTCCTTTTCGAAGGCCTCGGCGATCGCCGCATCGACTTGGGTATCGCGCAGGATCTCGCCATCCTCGCGGGCAAACACGGTGATCGGCACGCCCCAGGCGCGCTGGCGCGACACCACCCAATCGGGCTTCGACTGGATCATGCCGGTGATGCGGTTCTCGCCCTGCGGCGGCACCCACTTTGTTTCCTTGATCGCGCCCAGCACGATCTGGCGCAGCGTCCGGCCATTTGCGCCGCCCGGTCCCTCCCCCTGCAAGGGGGAGGTCAGGTGGGGGTCAGCCCCGGCTGCGATCTCGCCAGTGACCTCCACCCTACCCTCCTCCTTGCTGGGAGAAGGAAAAGCCGCCAGCTTCTTGTCCATGGCGATGAACCATTGCGGCGTGTTGCGGAAGATCACCGGCTTCTTCGAGCGCCACGAATGCGGATACTGGTGCTTCAGGCGGCCCCGCGCCACGAGGTTGCCGGCTTCGATCAGCGCGGTGATCACCGCCTGGTTGGCGTCGCCCTTGTCGCCCTTTTCAGTGATGACCTGTTTGCCCTCGAAGCCGGGCGCCTCCTTCGTGAACCGGCCATCGGCATCGACGGTGTAGGGGATTTCGGTCGGGATTTTGCGATCACGCAGCATTTGCTGGGTTGAAGCAGCCATCCAGATGTCGAAATCCTCCCGGCCATGGCCGGGCGCCGTATGGACGAAGCCCGTGCCGGCGTCGTCCGTGACGTGATCGCCATCGAGCAGGGGGACGTCGAAGGTGTAGGCCCCTTCATCCCTCCCCTTGACGGGGAGGGTCGGATGCGCAGCATCCGGGGAGGGGTGGAGCCCAGCAATCGGTGCCCTATCGGCCCGGGCCCCCCCCCCCCCCGCCCGGCCCCCCCCCCCCCC
>JAESGE010000158.1_pt1 | contig 40975 bp, 50 predicted proteins | sample 9269601 | NCBI WGS metagenome assembly JAESGE01 (sample SAMN14515569, study PRJNA621662) | algae metagenome | isolation source: Tolypothrix brevis GSE-NOS-MK-07-07A and co-occurring heterotrophs from wet... | place: USA: Grand Staircase Escalante National Monument, Utah | collected 2006-04-16
TCTACAGTGCCCGGAGCGGAGAGCCGGATGCAGTGAAAGTTGCACGTCCGGTTCGGAGGGGGGCAGTGGGGTGTTCTCTCGTAGACGCCACCCTGCCTACCCTACGGTACGACAGCGGCACCTTCGTGCGCGCCGTCGCCCTCCACTTCGACGATGCGACCGCGCTTCGGGCGCAGCGCCGCGCCAACCGCCTCCTCGAACGCCTCCAGCGGCACCGGCCGGACGTGTCGTCGGTGCTCTACGCGGGCGGGCGTTACCGTGCGTACACCTTCACCGGCCTCCCGCCCGAGCGCTTCCCGGCACGGCGTCCCCGCTACGCCTGAGCCGTGTCACCGGCATCATCCCCGGTTCCCACCCTCGAAAACGAAAGGATCGGTCATGCACCGCGTCCATTATTTCGACACGAGCGCCCACGCGTTCGACGCCTGCTTCGAGGAGCGTCCCGATCTCCGCGAAGGCGACGTCGTCGTCATCCTCGCCGAAGGCGTCGTCGGCCTCGCCTCGATCGATCCGATCGCGATCACCCGCGAGACCGGTGCCCTGCGCCATCTGCCCGCGATGACGCGCGAGGTTCTGCTCGGCGAAATCGTCCACGAGGCCGCGCAGATCACCGATGCGGTCGAGACCGCGCTGGTACACCGCCTGCCGGTCGAGCCGCAGTATCTGCCGTTCGCCGGCAGGCGTCACGTCCTGCGCGCCGACGAGGCCGCCGTGGTGCTCAGGCTCGATGACATCCTCGCGGTCGCCGATGCCATCGACCATCGCCTGCGCGCCCTTCGCGCGCGCCTCGATGCCGTTACGTCGGACAGTTCGCAGGCGCTCTTCCTCGCGCGCGGCATCGAACAGCTCGCCGAGGCCCGCGACCGCCTTGCGGCCTATGCCCGCGATCCCCGCTGACCCGCCCGAAAGGAGGCGACGATGCTCGATACTCTCCAGACCCCTGTGACCGATCCGCCGATCGATACCCGCAATGCCACCCGTGTTCCGATCGGCCGCCACGCGACCGGCGCGCTCGAGCTCGACCTCGACCGGCTGCTGGCCGGACGCCTGCTGCTCCAGGGCGGCTCGGGTGCCGGCAAGAGCCGGACCATGCGCCGGATCGTCGAGGAGGCGTTCGACTATGTGCAGACGATCATCGTCGATCCCGAAGGCGAGTTCGACAATTTGGCCGGGCATATCGGCGCGACCACGCTGAAAGCGGCGGGGATCGCTGCCGATGGCCTTACCGCCGCGGCGCTGCGCGCCCGCCGGCATCGGCTAGCACTTCACCTCGACCTCACCGACCTCGATCCCGAACAGCGCATCGTCAAGGCGTCGGCCTTCTTCGCCGGCCTGATCGGCGCGCCGCGCGAGGACTGGAGCCATACCGTGCTGGTCGCGATCGACGAGGGGCATCTGCTCGCCCCGCATATCGCGGGCTCGGCGCGCGATGCCGAGACCCGCCGGCTCGGCGTCGCAACGCTCACCGACCTGTGCTCGCGAGGCCGCAAGCGCGGGATCGCCCCGGTCGTCGCCACCCAGCGGCTCGCCAAGCTGTCTGCCTCGGTCATCTCCGAGCTTCAGAACGTCCTGATCGGGATCAATGTGTTCGACCGCGATATCGCGCGCGCGGCCGACATCCTCGGCTTCTCCGCGCGCGAGGCCGACCGGCTTCGCACCCTTGGACCCGGTGAGTTCTTCGCCTTCGGGCCGGCGCTCGCCGCGACTCCGGTGCTCGCGAAGATCGATCCGACGATCACCACCCATCTGGGACAGACGCCCGCGCTCCGCGCCGCGGCCGATATCGCCGGCGACGAGGCCCACCGGCTGCTCGACCTCGACACGCTGGCCGAAGCACCCGCCCCGCGCGACACGACGCTGACGCTGCGCGGTACGCGCGCGCTCGACGCCTTCCTCCTCGACGATACAGCACCGGTCGCCGCCGCGATCTGCGGCGCGCTGCGCCGCATCGCGCCCAACGCGACCACGGCGAGCGAACTGGCGAAGCACCTTGCCGTCGACCGCCAGGCCGTGGACGCCGCCCTCGACATCCTCGCGGCGCTTGCCGCCGTCGACACCATGCCGCGTGGAGAGGACCGGATGGCCCGGCTCCATGCGCGGCTTCGCGCGCGCGTCAGCGACGTTCCCGTGGTCGGCCTGTCATGACCGGCCACCCTGACGGCGACGAGACGCCGCTCCTTGTCGAACTGGTCGCCTGCCCGGGACTCGTACCGGCGGTAGGCGATCCTCTTGCCGAGATGCGGTTCAGGGGTGAAGCCTGGACCCCGGCCGAGACCGAAACGCTGCGCGCGATGTTCGCCGCCGATGCCGCGCCGGACGATATCGCCGCCACGCTCGGGCGCGGTCGCCACGGCGTGCGCGACCGTATCGCCCGGCTCGGCCTTCGCCGGCACAGCAGCCGGCCGTGGGGCGAGATGGAGAGCGAGGAACTGGTCCGCCGCTACGGCACCGATCCGACCGCCGTCATCGCCTCGGACTTCGCCCGGTCCTGCGCGGCGATCTACGCCCGCGCTGCCGTCCTCGGCCTGACCGAGGGCAATCCGCCCGAATGGACGCCGTGGGAGGATGCCCAACTGCGCGCGGGCTATGCCATGGCCATCTCCGGAATACAGATCGCCGCCATTATCGGTCGCCCGCTCTTCGGCCTCAGAAGCCGCGCGAGCACGCTGAACCTGCGTCATCCGAACCATCCGACCGGGTGGAGCGATGCCGAGATCGACCGCGCGGCGACCCTGATCGAGGAAGGCCATCGCTACGTTTCCATTCGCGCCATGATGGCGGACGAGGGCTTCCCCGTGCGCACCAGGCCCGGCTTCAACCAGATGGCGCGCGCGACCGGCATGAGCCGGGGCTGGGGGCGTGCCTGGATGCCGGAGGAGGACGAGCTTCTCACCCGCGCCTATCGCGACGGTGCCAGCCTCACCCCGCTGCTGACCCGGCTCGGCCGCACCCGCTGCTCGATCCGCTGGCGCGCCGATCATCTGGGGCTGCGCGGCACTCATGCAAAGCGCGACGGCTTTCGCGGCGGGCCGGTCTGGACAGAGGCCGACCTCGCCACATTGCGCGAACATTACGGCAAGGTGCCGATGGACGATCTTGCCGCCCGTATGGGCCGCACCAAGGCGTCGCTGTTCACCCGCGCCAACCTCCTCGGGCTGGTCCACGGCTACCACCGTGCCTTCACTACCGACGAACAGGCTGCGATCCGGATCGCGCATGCACAAGGTCTGGCGCTCGCCGATCTGGCCATCGCACTCGGACGCAAGGCCGCGACCCTCAGCAAATATACCGGCAAGCGGGGGCTATCCTTCGGGCGGCGTGAACGGATCAACCCTCCGCCGACCATAGAGACCATCCTGGCCCTTGGATTAGCGAGCGATCAGGACCCCTGTGACTGACGGTTGACGATTTGCTTCGCCGCCAGTTGCAGCTCCTCCCGCCACTTTTCCATATAACCTTCCATCAGCTCCTGCCCGGAAAGCCTTTCGAGGTTCCTGGTAACTTTCTCCGGATCGAAGGGCTCACCAACCCGGTCGGCGAACACTAACCGCAACGTCTGTAGATGCTGGAGTTGCGCGGCGGTCCGCAAAGCGGCGCGTACCGCTTCCTCGCCCGTCTCGCGATCCGGCCCGAGCATATCGTTCAGGTCGTCATAATCCGAGAATGTAAGGCGTTCAGGCATCGGCACCATGTCCTTCGGGTTGATGACGACAGCATCAACGATCACGAGCCGACATCGGCTCACGAGGCAGGAAAGAGGAGCGGGATGGGAGAAGGCGGGCCGAGAGCCCGCCAGAACGGAGCAACCCCAATGATCCCCGCCGCCATCGCGACCGCCGTCGCGCCCGAGACGATCGCCCGCGTCACCCGCCTGTTCAACAACACCGCGTTCGACGTGGTGACCGAGCTGTTCCAGAACGCACGCCGTGCCGGGGCGCTCGCTGTCGCCGTCGTCATTCAGACGGGCGGTCCCGACACGCTCCTCCACATCGCCGACGACGGTCACGGCATCGCCGACCCGGCCAGCGTCGTGACGCTCGGCCGATCGGGCTGGTCCGACGAAACCCGGCGCGCCGAGGACCCTGCCGGCATGGGCGTGTTCAGTCTCGCGGGGCGCGACGTCATCATCCGCTCTTACTCGCCGCCCGACCGGCAGGGCTGGATAGCGCATATCCCGGCATCTGCCTGGGAGACGAGCCGCCCGATCGCGATCTCCTCCGACCCGATCACCAGCGGCACCGCGATCACGGTGCGCGTTCCCGAGGCGTGGTTGAAGTCGCTCGAAGCCGATATCGCCAGGGCCGCGAAACACTATCCGCTGCCGGTCACGCTAAACGGCGACATGCTGCCGCGTGAGGACTGGCTGAAAGACGCCGACCATGTCGAGGAATGGAACGGCACCCGCATCGGCGTCTTCCACAAACACCCCTCGCATTATTCCTCGCGCGACGGGCGGCTCAACTTCCATGGCCTGACGATCCCCTGCGATCTCCCGTTCGTGCAGGAGGTCGACCGGGGCGGGCACTGGATCGCGCGCGTCGATATCTTCGATGCTCCCGCCATCCAGCTCGTGCTGCCCGCCCGCAAGGAGGTGGTCGAGAACGACGGCATCGCTGGCTTGCGCGATGCGGTGAAGGTCGCGATCTACCGCGCGATCGAGGCGCGCGGCGCCCACCGCCTGTCGGCGCACGACTGGCGCGAGGCCGCGGCGCTCGGCGTATCGCTGCCCGAGGCCGAGCCGTATCTGTTCGCTTGGACCCCGCCCACGGCGGACTATCACAGCAGTTACGAGTCCGGCGAGCGCACCGCCGATCCCGCCATGGTGCTGATGCCCGACTTCGAGGCGCTGGTCGCCCAGCCCGCGCAGGCCGCGATCCGCAACCACAATCCGTTCGGAGGGCCACTGGTCGAGGCGCAGGACGCGTTCAGGGGCTATAGCTGGTACGATGTCCTCGCCCGCGTCGAGGACCTGCGCTTCCGCGTGACGCAGGGCGACCGGACGTTCGTCGTCTCCGACAGCCGCGAGGCACCCGCCGAGGCTGACAGTGGCTGGGTCGATACGATCACGCTCGAAGCGACGATGAGCCACGCCAGCGCCCTCATCGAGGTCGCTTGCGACGCCGATGTCGCCTTCGCGCCCGACGAATGGTCGTGCAACTCGGTCGAGGAAACCTCGATCTTCGTGCGACGTGACAGCGGACAGACCGCGCTCGGCGTCGCCGACCTGTTCGAGCGCGCTGTCTTCTCTTCGTCCGACGACAGCGACGCCGACAGCTACGACACACAGCAGGAGCGCTTCCAGGCCGATGCCGCCGAGCGTATCATCGGACTGCTCGAAGGCGACGATGCCGCGCTCGAGAACCGTATCCGCGACAAGCTGTCGGGCCATTACTTCATCGTTCCGGCCGATCGCACGGTGACCGTCGTCGTCAACCGCGACCGTGTCGAGGTCATCATCACCGAGCGGGCGGTCACCCCGCCCGAAGCCGTGCCGGAGGAGGCGTGAGATGGCCCGCTACAATCACGCCTACACGCTCGCGTTCAGCCTCGCCTCGAACGATGACAAGGGCCACGACGACGATGCGCGCCAGCTGAAGGCCGCGCTCCTTGCCCGGATCGAGGATCTCGACACCGAAGGCACCTGGGTCGAGGCGACCGGCGTGCCCTTCGACACCTATCTCGAACCGGAGGACAAGCCATGATTGTCCCGCCCCCGCCCGTCGTGCTTGCCTACGGCATCGGCGTCGACAGCACCGCGCTCCTGATCGAACTCCATGCCCGGGGGCAGGCGCCCGACCTCGTGCTCACCGCCGACACCGGCAACGAGAAGCCGGCCACCTACGCCTATCTCGACATCATCGGGCCATGGATGCGCGACCGCGGCATCCGGCACGAAATCGTCAGCTATGTGCCGAAGCGCTTCAAACATTGGCCCCCCTATTACGGCATCCTCGAAATGTGCCTGACCAACGCGACCCTGCCGAGCAAATCGCTCGGCGGGTCCAGTTGCTCGCTGAAATACAAGAAGGCGCCGCAGGATGCGTATCTCAGGACCTGGCAGCCCGCGCTCGATGCCTGGGCGCGCGGCCAGCGTGTCGTGCGCCTCATCGGTTATGACGCTGGCCCGCGCGATACCGCGCGCGCAAACCATGCGCTCTCGATCGACGACCCGCTCTACGACTGCCGGTCGCCGCTACGCGACTGGCGATGGGACCGACCCGATTGCGTTGCCCGGATCGAGGCCGAGGGGCTGCCCGTACCCCCGAAGTCGGCTTGCTGGCTGTTATGTTTGCAGATGGTGTCTCGTCTCACCGCAACCCTTTATTTATGGGCTACAAAATTATCCGCCGTTTGAGACGATCCGAGGCCATTGAAGCGCTCGGGACAGTTGCAAAGCGCTACTGCACTTTGCAACTGTCCCGAGCGCAACCGCCGAAGGCGGTGCGACTCGTCGCGGCGGCATCCGGAATGACTTTGCTGAGCGGAAGAAACTGACTTGCCATTGCCCGTCGGGACTTGCTGATGCGGCCTTGATCGTTGCGCCGACAGATTGGGAAATGTCTGTTACGCGCCCATTCCGGTCGCTCAGCCGATGCACCGCAATCCCCGGAAGCTGCCGACCCCGACCGATCAGTGAGCAGCAGTCTGCGAGAACACGTTCATCACGATGACACCAGTCACGATCAAACCCATTCCCGCCATTGCCGGTAAGTCCAGCTTTTGCCCCTGAATGATCCAGGCAACGGCTGCGATCAATACGATGCCGCAGCCCGACCAAATTGCGTAAGCTATCCCGGTGGGAATGGTCTTCAATGTCAGCGACAGGCAGTAGAAAGCCACGATGTACGAGAGGGCAGTGAGAAGGCTGGGCGCTAGTTTGGTGAAACCTTCGCTCTGCTTCATGAAAGTTGTGCCGATCACTTCAGACACAATCGCCACCGCGAGTAGGACGTAATTCATGTGCGCTCCGTTTTTCCTGCCGATTCCGATGAAGCCGCCCCTCGTTTCCGAGATGATTGCGCCCCTTCGTTCCGAGATGATGTCGCCCCCCCGGAGACAGGGCCGTGCTGGCTACGTCTGTTGTTATTTCGTTCGTGCCGGTCGTCAAGCCTCTGAAGGGGATTTGACCCGGCGCATGCTGTCACCGTCGAGGTCCAGGCGGTGGGCGTTGTGGACGAGCCGGTCGAGGATGGCGTCGGCATAGGTCGGATCGCCGATCACCTCGTGCCACGCCGCGATCGGCAGCTGGCTGGTGACGATCGTCGAGCGACGGCCATAACGCTCTTCTAGGATTTCGAGGAGGTCGTAGCGGGCATGAGCATCGAGTGGCTCAAGCCCCCAGTCATCAAGAATCAGGAGCTGAACGCTGCCGAGCTTGGCCAGGATGCGGGCGTAGCGTCCGTCGCCGCGTGCCAACGCCAGGCTGGCGAACAGCTTGGGCACCCGCTGATACAGCACCGAACGGTCGTCGCGGCAGGCCTTATGGCCTAGCGCGCAGGCCAGCCATGATTTCCCGACGCCAGTCGGGCCGCAGATGACGAGATTGTCGCGAGCGGCGATCCAGTCACCAGCGACGAGCTTGAGGAACAGCCCCCGGTCGAGACCTCGATGGCTGCGATAATCGACATCCTCGGGGGTTGCCTGATGGCGCAGCTTGGCGAACCGCAGCCGGGCGGCCAGCTTGCGGTCGTGGCGGAAGCTCCATTCGCGGTCGAGCAGCAGCGCCAGCCATTCGGGATGGGTGAGCCGCTCGGCTTCGGCATTGGCGGCCAGTTCGTCGAACGCCCTGGCCATGCCAGCCAGCCCCATTGCGTTCAGCCGGTCGAGAGTGGGATGTTGAAGCATCATGATCTCCTTCAGTGATAGTAGCGGGAACCCCGGATATTCGGGTGGGTGATCGTCCGATCGTCGCGCGCCTGCCGGGGCGCGGGCGCCTGATCGAGCCGGTTGTCGAGGATCGATCGGACCGATCCATAGGTGCGTGCGCCGATATCGAGCGCCCGGCTGCACGCCGCTTCGACCCGTTCGCGGCCGAAGCCCTTCACCAGGCGCACGATGCCCAGGCAGGCCCGGAAGCCCTGCTCGGGATGCGGGCGATCGGTCAGGATTTTCTCGCACAGCAGGGCGGCACAGGGGCCGATCGCGGCCGCCTCGGTGGCGATGCGTTCGATCGTCCAGTCGGCGAAGCGCCGGTGGGATGACGGCATATGCTCGGATATCGTCGTGTGCCGGCCATTGCCGGAGCCGCGCATATGGGCGGCGATCCGTTCACCCTTGTGGAACAGTTCGATCGTACGCGCGGTGATCCGCGCCTCGACCGGCTCGCGCGCGAAGCGATACGGGACCGAGTAATAATGGCGCTCGATCTCGACATGATAATCGAGACCAGCGCGCCGCCGCCGCCATTCGGCGAAGACATAGGGTTCCAGCGGCAGAGCTTTCAGCGCAGGCCTGTCGATGGCCTCGAACAGCTGGCGCCGGGTCTGGCCCACGCGGCGCATGATACGGCGGTCATTGAGGTCGGCGAGCAGGTCGCCGATCGCGGCGTTGAGTTCGGCCAGGCTATAGAAGATCCGATGCCGAAGGCGCCCGAACAGCCAGCGCTCGACGATCAGCACGCAGGCCTCCACCTTGGCCTTGTCGCGTGGGCGGCGCGGACGGGTCGGCAGCACCGCGCTGTCGTAATGTGCCGCCATCTCGGCATAGCTGCGGTTGACCTGTGGATCGTAAAGGCAGGCCTTGATCACCGCGACCTTGGCATTGTCCGGCACGAACAGGGCAGGCGCGCCGCCGAAGGCTTCCAGCGCCCGCACGTGCGCCGCGATCCAGTCGGGCAGCGTCTCGGTCCAGCTCGCCTCGGCATAGGACAGGCTCGATGCACCCAACACCGCCACGAAGATGTGCGCGTCGCGGATTTCGCCGGTCAGCCGGTCGACCACGACAGCCACCTTGTCGCCCGCATAGTCGACGAACAGCTTCTCGCCGGCGGCGTGGGTCTGCCGCATCGTGACCGGCAGCTTCGCCGCCCAGCCACGATAGAGATCGCAGAACCGGCTGTAGCGATAACCTTCCGGATGCTGAGCGATATATTCGTCCCACACGATCTGCAGCGTCACATGCTTGCGCTTCAACTCGCGATGGATCGCTGCCCAGTCCGGTTCAGGGCAGCGGCGATGGCCGGTCTTGGTGCCAGCCGCGCGGTAAAGCGCCGCCTCCAGAACGGCATCGCTGACATCCGCGCCCAGCGGCCAAGCCAGACCCGCGACCGCTGCCCGCCTCAGCGTCTCGCGCACCGTCGAGGGCGCGGCGCCCACCCGATACGAAATCGCCTTGTGACCCAGCCCCTGCTCAAACCGGTACCGTAAAATCTCGCGAACCCGTCGCATACTCAATCGCTCCGCCGACATCGGCTCCCTCCCTCGGACAACCCAAAGGAAGCAAACCTAATCCCAGCAGCGGACCTTCATCGTCATCCCCGCAAAGGGGGCGACATCATCTCGGAATCAGGGGGCGAGTAATTCTCGGAACAGGGGGGCGGCATCATTTCGGAATGAGGGGGCGGCTTCCCTCGGAATCAGCATTTTTCCATCGGAAAGCACGGCCCTGTCATAACAAGGCGTCTTCCCGACATGGTCAGGTTGACGCCGCGGCAGGGAAGAACCCACGATATGCGGGCGCAGGAGACACCACCCTGCTACTCTATGCATCGCCAACAAGCCGGACGAGATCCGGGACCTGCCGGCATGGTGCCTGCGGCTGATCGTACTGGTCGAAGCACGCGCCGCACCGCGTCTGCATACCGTCGAAGGGCTGTGGCGCAGATCGACCAAGGCTCGTCCCGGATCGATGACCGCGTTCATCCGCGCTGAACGGCTGCTGCCGGGTGACGAGATCGATCGCATCGTCCGCGATGCGCCGACCGAACTCATCCGCTTCCAGGATGTCGCGGCCGCCATCCCGCTCGCTGAGCGGCCGACGCTCGGCAGCTGGCTCGATCGCTTCCACGCCGCCTTCCCGGACGGGCGGCGCCGCGACGTGTTCGCGCTCGCCGCCTGATCCCCGTCAACATCTGATCTGCATCAACCGGAAGGATCGATCATGATCGCTACCGTTGCCGAGACGCGCGCCGACGCCATCGGCCGTCTCAACGACCGTTGCCGCCACGGCCTCGATCGCACCGCCCGCATCACCGTCACCGCCGCCTGCCTCGCCGCGCTGTCGGGCGAGAGCCTCGCCTCCCGGGCCATCGCGCAGGCGCATCTCCTGCAGGCGCTGCGCCGCTGCACCTTCGATCCCCGCGACACCGAGCGCAGCCGCGGCAGCTTCACCGTGCGCGACACCGAGGTGTATTTCACCATCGACTATTACGATACGCGCCTCGAATGGGGCTCGGAGGATCCCGCCGACGCCAGCGTCACCACCCGCGTCCTCACGCTCATGCTGGCCGGCGACCTGTGATAACCGACCGCTCCCAGCGCTGGCGCGACCGCCGCGCGTCGTTCGTTTCCGACGACAGCATCATCGATCCGCGCCGCTACGCCGTCGACGTCATCGATCACGCGACCGCGCGCGCGTTCGTCGCCGACCATCACTATTTGCCGCGCTACCCCGCCGCCCAGGTCGCGGTCGGCCTGTTCGGTCCGGGGACGGGCGGATGCGCCTCGCTCGACGGCGTCATCGTCTTCGGCGTGCCCGCGACCGGCGCGGTCATCACCCGCCACACCGGCTTTGCCGACGCGGCGCGCGGCTGCGTTCTCCAGCGCCTGCTCTGCCTGCCGAGCGTCGCGGCCAACGGCGAAAGCTTCTTCACCGCGCGCGCCTTCCGGTTACTGCGCCACGCCCGCCCCGGCATCGAGGCCGTCGTCAGCTTCTCCGACCCCGGCGTCGGTCACTGCGGCTGCGTCTATGCCGCCCTCTCGGGCGCCTATCGCGGCCGCACGCGGGCGCGCACCGTGCTGCGCATCGCCGGCGAGACGATTTCCGAGCGCACGCTCTCCAAGATCCGTAACCTCGAGACCGGACATGCCGGCGCGATCGACCAGCTGGTCCGGCGTGGTGCCGACCGGCCGTTATCCGGTGAACATCCCCGCGTATGGCTGGACAGGCTGAAGGCACATGGCGCGCTCACGGCCCGGCGGCAAAGCCCGCTGTTCACCTATTGCTTCGAGCTTACCCGCCGCGCGCGGGCGACCGGCCGACGCCTGCCGCGACTGGCCTATCCGCGCCGCTCCGAGGTGATCGCACAACATCTTTTCGCCGCCCACCGCTCAGATCGCTGATCCGGGAGTTACACGCTCATGACACTTTCCACCGTGCCCTATGCACTCGCCGTCGATGACGATCCCCTCATCCTCATGGATGCCCGCGACATCCTGGAAGACGCCGGCTACCGCTGCCACGAAGCCGATGACGGCGATTCCGCGATCGAGCTTCTCTCCGCCAAGGCCGAACAGATCATGCTGCTGTTCTCCGACGTCGAGATGCCCGGCAGCATCGACGGCTTCGAGCTCGCCCGCGAAGTCTCCGCCAGATGGCCATGGATCGATATCGTCATCGCCAGCAGCAACATCTCCCCCGAACCCGGCGACATGCCCGAGAAGGCCACCTTCATCTCCAAGCCGTTCACCGCCCGCCTCGTCCACGACCATCTGCGCCGGACGCTGCCCGACGGCAAGAAGCCCGAACCGCTCAAGGAGAAAGCCTGACCGGCGTCGATACCGACTACGGCGACGCCGCTATCGCATCCGCGACCGCCGTTTCGTCGGACACCGCGACGCCGGGTTCTTCGCATAATAGCTGCACCGCTTCGCGGTGCGCTTGCGATCGAGACCTTGCCGCTCGCGCACCTGCCGCCGTGCTTCCGCCGTTCCCGCCCATCCGGTCATCGTCGTCGGGTTGAGCGCCGGGCCGACCTGCGCGGTGACCGGCGTCACCGCCATGAGCGGGCCGACCAGCAGCGGCACCATCAGCAACATCGGCTTCATCGTTACCTCCTGGCCGGGGTCGTGTAACCCGATACGAAACGGGGCGACACCCTTGCAGAGATGCCGCCCCGTTCCCTGAAGAAGATCCTTCCGTCTCCGGTGGGATCAACCACTCGAACGCTTTCGCATCCGATCCGGTCCCGATCGCTTCTACCCGATCTTTCCCTGACTTTCCATGAACGCCCCCCGCACCCGAGGATCACGCCATGTCCGTCACCACCCTCTCGCCCCGTCGCGGCCGCCTCGCCTCGTTCGAGAACGCCTATGCCGTAGCCGTCCAGTTGCGCGAGAGCACCGGCACCGACCAATATGTCATCGGCACCGGCGATCCCCTCCAGCCCTTTCGCGTCAGCCGGCGCAAGCCCTCACTGCCAGGGAGCGTTTACGCGATGGTCGCGTGAGGTCCGATCGGTGCAGCCCATGATGTCAGCCGCGTTCGGCCCCTCCAGCGCATCCTCATGCGCCCAGTACGTCTGCGGCACGCCCGCCTCGCGCAGCATGATCGACGCCCGCCCACGCGCGTAAAGCAGTCCCTTGAGCCACATCAGTTGCTCGATCGCCATGTCGATCGGCGTGTCGCTCAGCAGATACCACAACCGCATCTGAAACGGATTGGCGTCGCCGATGATCGCGCCCAACGCCTCCTTGCCCTCGCCATGGCCGATACCGCGCCTCAGGTCTGACGCCAGCGCTTCGAACGCTTCGAGCAATTCGCCCGTGGACAACCATGCCAGATCGAGTTCGACGCCGATCGCGCATCCGGCGAGCACTCGCCGCTCGGGCGAAAGTTCGGTGTTGTCCAGCTGATCCATCAGCGCCAGCTCGAAGTCATGCTTCTTGATCGTATCGGTCCAGTGCATCGTTCCCACTCCCGTTGGTGTGAAACCAGCTTGTAGAACACCAGAGGAACAAGGCCCAGCGCCAGCGAATACTTCCACTTCGCGCGCGCGGCGCGTTGCCGCTGCCGGGGGTCCGGCGGTACGTTCCTTCACACTCGAAGGAGAACATCCGCATGGACTGGAACAAGGGCGGCGAAAGCCCCGACGAACGTCTCACCGCCATCGATACCCAAGCCATTCTCGCCGCCGTCGATGCCGTCGATGCACTGCGTGAGCACTTCGGCGACCAATATCCCGCCTTGCCGCCGGTCATCCGGCTCGACCTTCTTACCCTCCACCGGCTCATGCAGGAGGCCGCGGCCGGTGCACGAGACAATATCGGTCTCTACGATCTCGCCATCGATCTCGCCGACCGCATCGACGCCATCGAAACCCACGTCGCCCAGCTACGCCGCGCCGTCGAGCCCATTGCCGCCCTTGCCCCCGACGACTGATATGGGTCAGTCTCCCGACCCCCAAGTCTTCCAACCCTAGGCAGGCCTACGCCGCCGCGATCCCCAGCCTGCCGCCGCGACGCTTCTTGGGCGCTTCCGCTGGCTCCGCCTCCGCGTCCGTCCCCACCGCTGGCATCGCCGCCTTCGGCCTGCGCCCCAGCCCGCTTTTCTTCGCCATGCTGCTGCGCGCCTCGCTATACTCCGGCGCCACCATCGGATAATCCGCCTTCAGCCCATAACGCTCGCGATACGTCTCCGGCGTCAGACCATGACCCGCCAGATGACGACGAAGCGTCTTGTACGGCTTCCCGTCGATCAGGCTGATGATCGCATCCCGGCGGGCCAGCGACTTGCGCACCGATACCGCCGGCACATACACCTCCGATGCTTCCACTTCGGACGTATCGCTCGCGCCTTGCACCGCCGCCAGCGCACCTACCGCCTCGTGCATCGTCCGCAGGAACCCCGGCACCTCCTCGGCCCCCGCCCGCGTGTTCGGATTCGACAACCACGCGATCGTCAACTCCGTCGCCAATGTCACCGCATCGGTTCCCGCGTCCATCGCCATGTTCTCACTCTGCTCGCTCATGTTCATCCTTTGCATCCGACCCTCGCTGCGATCAGCGATCGAACAACCAACGTCCCTTGCCCGTCGTATGATCGAACGAAAACAGATGTTCCAACGGGTTCGATCGACACTCGCCCACGATCCGGCCCGTGAACTGATGCCGGCCCGGCTCCAGATCCACCGTATCGCCACAAATCGGACAACTCGCCTTGTACCGGGCAATCCGAAACAGCGGCTTGTCTTCCATGCGCGTTCGCGTGTGGATCACGCCCCAGCGATCGGGTCCCGTCACATACGGCCACTCCACCCGATGCGCCTGCGTCACTGGCAGCTTCAAAAGACGAAACGCCGCCCGCGCCAGATTGGCGAAGACAGCAATAGACAACACCATCAGCCAGTGGTTCGCCGTGAACAGGCCATGATAGAACAGATAGAGCGACACGAAGAACGGTAGCACCACCACCAGCGTCGGATATACTCCGGGTGCTGACCACCGGCTGCTCGACGGTAGCCTGCCGTAGATCAACCGCCCGAGCCGCGTCAGCTTTACCTCCGCTTCCTCGTACCGGATCGTGCCGTCATCCTCGGCTGCCGCATCCTCGCTACATGCCTCGAACGACACCCAAAGCGCACCACGACCCTCATGGTGCACCCGCATCATCTGGTCCGCCCCATGGCGCTCCTGCAAGTGCTCCGCGACCAACCGTAACCGTTTCGCCAGATCGGTCATCGCCCTGAAGTCCGGCTTCTCCGGCAGATTGCGTACATCGTTCCACGTGTAGGTCCGCCCGAAGTCGCCCAGCAGATCACCCAGGAGCGCACCCGCCGCCTTCTCGATCGCCGGAACCGCTTTCGCCGACCGTACATCCCGCACCCACGCCTCGATCGCCGCCCGCGTCGCCGGCGACGGCTCCCGCGTCGACGACACCAGCGGCGTCACCTCGCCCCCCGGCTCCTGCATTCTCTCGCCGCGACTGTCCTCGATAGACACCAACCCGACCCCCGCCCTGATTTCGGTTTCCCATCAAACCGCAATCGGATCGATCATGAAAGACCCCGCACCTCGAGAACTCGCCATCCGCTTCGTCCTCGACCGCCACGACCGCCACCACGACGTCGCAACGCTCCACCTGCGCGACATCAACGCCCAACCCGATGGACGTCACGCCTTCCGCTGCGCCGCCTGCCGGGAACCCGTCACCACCCGCGCCGGCTCGATCCGACAACCCTTCTTCGCCCACTATCCCGCCGACGACACCACGCCGCCCTGCCCCTGGCGTACCGAGCTCATTCACGCCGCCTTCCACGAACGAAACCCCTCCGGCGACGACGGCAAATGGCACATCGATGCCCAATGCGAGATCATCACCGTCCTCGAAGCCATGAACTGCCACCCCGTCCGCAACACCGCCGTCCATACACCCAAGGGCCTCCGCAAACCCGACATCGCCGTCACCATCGACGGTCAGCTCGCCCACTTCGAGATACAGGCCTCACCCACCGACGCCTGGTGCGCCGCCCGACGCACCGGACGCGACTTCCACCACCGCGCCGCCACCCTCTGGATCGTCAGCGCCGACGCCTTCCAGTCCGCCCTCGATCACCACAATGTCCCCACCTGGGTCGATACCCTCGCCAGCATGGGCGGAGGACAGATCTGGCTATGGAATACCGCATGCTACGCACGGTCCCTCCGCACCGGCCAGCTCAGCCCGCTTCGGTACTCCATCGACCATCCTGGCGAACTCCATGTGGCGCAGCTTCCCGAACAGCTGCCCCGCATCTTTCCCTTCCACGCCCGCCTCGATCACAACGGACGCCTCAGGCTCGCATGCCCCGCCTTGTCTACCGCGCTGCCGCAGATCGCCGACCGTATCTCCCACCTGGCCGATGCTCTCAAAGCCGAACTTCAGGCCATCGCCGATCGTCTCAACCAAACCTTCCGCTACGACTACGGCTTCGCCTGCATCAACATTCCCTGCCCCACCTTCTCCATCCTCGATGGCGAACAGCGCGCAAACCTGCGCAACTGGTTCGAGCGACAGCCACCCGACACCCTCGCAATCGAATGACCTCGGGGCCACCCCGCCCGATGGGCGGGGCCGGGCTCTAGTCGGCCAAAGCCGACCGGAGCCGCGCCAGGGCGCGTCTCCGCCCCTTGCGGGGTCACGATCCCTTGTCCGGGGGGCACCGTCCCGCTGCACGCCGCCGCTGTCCCTCCAGCGTCATCCCCGGCACGCCGTCCACCGCCGGCAGCCTGCGGCTATGGAATCATGCGCTCACGCGCATGATGATCGTTCGTGGGGCCAATGATCCCATCGCACCCTGCGCCGTCTCCCAGTGTCTCTGCGTGCCGGACCCGTCCGACAGGGTCGGCGTCAAAGGAGAATTGCCCGCGAAGCGGGCAATGCTTTTGTTCGTTTGAAGACGCCTCAACAAGAATAACGGTTTCTACCGCTAAAGCGGCAGACACTCCGTGATTCATGTTGACCCCGCCGGCCATGCCCGGCGCTTGAGCCCCTGCGAGGACGGCTCCGGGTGCGATGAGATCACAGGCCGGGGCTGCGCCCCACCGAACATCGTTCCCGTTCATCTGAATTGCCCGCTGTCGCGGACAATGCGTCTTTGCTTGTTTATTTACGCTTGCTGGTCGCAAGCTCTTATTGTGCTCGGACTCACCGAGTACGATGACTTTGGTGTCAAGAAAACAACGCGCTTCAATACTTGGAGGGGAGGGGGTAGAAGAAAGATGCCGGAAGGGGAAAGGCCCCGCACCTGGCAAAAGGGGGATAGGCCCCCACGGAGTAAGACCCATGAACATCGGTTCCTTCAAGAGCACCAACGGCCAGCTTCTCGGTTCGATCGCCACCGCGCACATCGACCTTCCCCGGCTTGGCCTTCGCCCGGTCGAAAGCGACAGCGACAAGGCACCCGCGTTCGAGATCATGGCCCTCAACGTCGCGCGCCGCTGGGTTCAGATCGGCGCACTTTGGGAACAGACCAGCAATTCGAGCGGCGAGGTATTCTATCAGGGACGTTTCGACGACCCCAGCCTTGCCGCCCCGGTTCAGGTCATGTTGTTCCGCACCGACGACGAAACCGAAACCTACAACGTCGTCTGGAACCGCCCGCTTCCCCGCCGCGAGAACCTCGACGGCAGCCGTCAGGGACGCGGACGCCGCAACGTCGATGACGGTTTCGGCACCGGCAACGCCGACGCCGATGGCCGGATGGTCGAGGAAGGCGCGCACGACAACGACGCCATCCCGCCGATGAACCCGACTTGGACCCGTCGCAAGAAGGCGGAACAGCCCGCCGACGAGACGGTCCCGGCCTAACACCACCGAACGGACGGGGGGAAGCGGCTGAAACGCTCCCCCCGGTCCTAAGACGCCTACCCTGCCGAAAGGAAGATTCCGATGCCGAAGCAAACGCCCTCCCGCCGCTATACCAGCCTTTCCCAGCTTGGCGAAGCCCTTGGACAGACGCCCGACGAAATCGCCGCGCAGGACCGCGCCGAGGCGATCCGCGAGCACATCGCGGACGAGACGACCACCGACCGATTCCACGAGGCGTTCGGCGACGTCGGCGCGCTGTCGATCATGGGACCGGGCGAACCGGCACAGGAACTGGACATGCCCGAACCCGCCGAGGCGCAATTCGATTGCCGCGCGATCATGGCGACCCTGTTCGACCTGTTCGCGGACACCCGGCTTGAGACGAGCGCCCAAGCCATCGCATGGGGATTCGTCAATTCCTTCCACTACGAGGCGCAGAAACTGGCGCGCGAGGAAGACACGCTTGCCCGTGACTTGGGCGACATGGCCCGCCGCCCCGATCCGTCCGAAATCCATGCGGTCGAGATGGAGGAATTGCAGCTGCGGACGCAAACCAAGATGGAACAGCGCGCCGCCATCGAATGTATGCGCGACTATGCCGCCGATTGCTATCGCGCGCACACCGGTCAACCTTGGAGCAGCGCGCGCGGCACCGTCGTTTCGTCCGCCCGCACCGCGAGCCAGATCGAGGCGAAGGACTTCCTCAAGGCGCGCGCCGACGCGATCCGCGAACAGCGCAATCCCACCGGTCCCATCGTCGTCTTTTCGGGCGGTCAGGAATGGCACGACTTCCAGATGATCTACGACCGCTTGGACGCCATCAAGGCGCGCGTCCCTCACATGACGCTTTGCACGTCGGGCCAGCGCAAGGGATGCGATCTTATCGCCGCCGGATGGGCCGCGAGCCGCAAGGTTCCCTTGGTCGCGTTCGTCCCCAACGTCGCGCGCTACAACGGTGCCGCAGGCTTCCGCCGCAACGACCAGCTTGTCGCGCTCGAACCCGTCGAAGCCATCGTTTGCCAAGGCACCGGCATCCAGTCCGGCTTGCTCAACGAACTCAAAAAGGCTGGCGTCCCGACCCAAGCCTATCGTATCTCCGATCAGGGACCGGCCCCCGCCGCGACCAAGCGCGCGGCTTGGGGCTGATCCCGAGGGGTAGCGCATCCTTCCTCCCGCGTCGCCCCTCCCCCTTATCCCTTGGCAGGGAATGACTGGCCAGCGACGGGGTCCCACCCCGGCGCTGGCCCTTTGTCGCGGCCGTCCGTGGGGGAAACCCTACTGGTTCCCCCCACGCCAGGCGGGCGGACCCGCGGCCGCCCTGGCGCGGCCCCTGCGGGCCGCGCACGGACAACCGCACGCCCGCCCGCCTTCCCCCCTCCGGTAAGGCGCTGCCGCACCCCGACACACACGCCGCCACCAGCTCGCCGGCACCGGCACTCCGGGCGAGCGGGGTAAGCGCGGGCGCGGGCATCGAGCCCGCCCCATCGCTGCTGCCGCGAACTATCGTTGCCGAAGGAGATCAGCCCGCGCGAGGGAACCCATTTCGTGGACGGGGAAGCGCCGCGCCGGGCATCGAGCCCGGCACGGCGCTGCTGCCGCTTCCTGTCCTCACCGTCGCGATCACCATACCGATCCGGGCGCGTGGCAATCCCCGCGACGTGTCGTCGCGATCCATTGGAGAGAAGGAAGATCAGGATAGGCGGCACGGGGAGAATGGCAGGTCCGTCGCTCCCGGCCCGATCACGGAGGAACGATCATGGAGGTCCTGTTGTTCAGGGCGCTGACCCAAGCTAATATCGACCCCGATACGGCCCAGAAGGTCGTGGATGCGGTCGAGGAGCATATCGACATGGCAGTCGGACAGGCGAACCAGCGGCTCGAAGCCAAACTGGATGGGATGACCACCAGCATGGGTACGCGCTTCGAGGGTATCCGAACAAGCATGGACGGCTTCAAAGCATCGGTCGATCAGATGCGCGTCTGGCTTATCATCGTCACCAGCATCATCGCCCTCTGCGCGCTCGCCGGAACCATCCTCGGCGTGGTAAATCAGATTACCCGCTGATAGCCTTCCCTAGGCTCCTCTTTGGGTCGTCCGGCTAGCACCGGGCGGCCCTTTCTTTTGTCAGTCGTTTGGCATGGCTTGCACCTCTTCGCTTCGCCATTGGAATCCGCCTTGTCTCCTTGCCGCAGCTACGCATCGGCAACGGTCCGAAAATGCGCGCGACGTATCGTCGCATCGGCCTTGGAGAGAAGCGGGAACGGGAGAAGCGGTTCCAACGAAGGAGGTCGAGATGACCATCACGTTCCGCATCGATGACGGCCACAATTTCCACGCCGTCCGTCCCGCCGAAATCAGTCCTCGACAGCTGGCGGCACTATGCGACTTTCTGCGCACACAGTCCGAGCGTCTCGGCCTGCCCCTGATCGATCACGAATGGGGTACGATCGATGAACCTGAGTTCGCCTTCGAGGCACGCGTCTGCCCCTTGCCGCTCGCGTCGCTGAGCGCCATTCTCGACCATGCCGATGCCGCGATCGCGGTCCTCGACGAGGCGCAGTTCACCGGCCGACGCATACGCGTCCGGCGTGAGGAAAATATCGGGCTGGTCATGATCGAGGTCGCATGGAACCATGACAGCGCGCCCTCGCTCAACGTCGCCAACGGTAATGCCTATGCGCTGCTCGAAGGCCTCGGCCTCGACGCTGAATCCTGCGGCGAAATCCCGCTTGCCGACCTCCGCCGACGCCTGACCGATCCGGTGATCCATCGCCGCCTCGGAGACGATCCGCATCTGTCGCGATACCTGCCCTCGCTGGTCGCCATGGCACGCGCCACCAGCGTCCCCGTCGAGGCGTGTCTGGCGTGGGCGTAACCGCCCCGCCGACAATCGGCTGACCCACATCCTTCTCACCCGAAAACGGGGCGCGCGGCTTCGCCAGCGCGCCCCGTTTTTTTGCCTGATACCGTTGGAGCCATCGACCGATCGCCCGGACCAGCTCGCTTGCCCATCGCATCGGCCCTGCGGCCTCGCGAGCGCTGCGCATCGCGCCGGTCCTGTCCGATAGCGACGCAGGCTGGCGACCGGCATCATGCCGAACGCCAGCCTGCGTTCCTCGACCCGGCTCGACCGACTTCAGGCTGACGCCTTCAGTCGCTTCTCGACTTCCTCGACGCCCAGCGTCTTCACCGACTTCATCAGGCCGTCGAGCCGATCGAGCGGAAGCTTCAGCAAACCCGCCTTCTCGACCCGTTCGATCGCAGCCTCCCGCACCCGTCCCCGATGAGCTTTACGACGCTCGGACAGCTTGCGCTCCTCGGCCTCGATCGCGGCCAGTTCGGCATCCAGTGATTTCGCCATTTCCTTTATCCTTCATGTTCGGCTGATCGGGCTCTGAACCCTCCCATTCTAGCCGCCACGGACCATGACGCAACGCCGCAACTTCAACTCTGTCGGAGACCCTGAAATGACCCCTGCCAGTGCCATGAAACCCCGCGTGCGAAGCACGCAATCATCCACCCCGTTCCGCCTCCCGGCGGCCACGATCCTCGCGCAAAACGGGAACCTTCCCGGGATCGACCGAGGCAGGAACCAGAGCCAGTACAGCACGGAGGATATGGGACTACAGTAGTGCACACCGTACGCACGTCATGCCGGACGATTGTTAGCCGATTACAGTCACTTATGAGGTTAGTTCGCCGTATTCGCTGCGAATACCTGGACGTATTCGGTGCGCGCACATAGTGTATTCGTACCGAATACGCCGGGAATATGGCAAGATTTCAGTTAGATGGACGTATTCGCCCCGAATACTTCGTGCCGTTATCCAAATCCGAGGGGTTGCCATCGGTAACCATCTCCGGTAAATCGAACAGGCTTTCTCAATGCCCACCAGCCTGCCCCTGCAAGGGAGGTTGGTCCTTATGTCGGCCCGGCATAGTACGGTTAGGCTGTCGCCCTCACAGCATGCTCAGCTGATAGCAGAAGCGCACAAGCGCGGTTGTTCGCCAGCTCACATCATCCGCGTCGCTGTTGAGCAATATATACTCGGTCAAAGCCTGCTGACGGACAGCCAGCTTCGGCTGATCCGTGTCGGCGAGTATTCGCAGCTCGCCCTCGACACGATCATCACCGAGCAGTTCCCGGATTTCCGCGACCGCATCATCACCTCCACCGACAACCGGATGCGGCGGTTCCATGGCCAGGACTGACATCCGCAACGATGGCCGTCCGGTCCATCTGGCGCACGCTTCCGCGCGCGGCGAACGGCCCCGCAACTCGGGCAATTTCACGCGCGGATCGCAGCTGCTGGACGCTTCCGTCCGCATGTGGCTGCAGGGCGCCAAGATGCCCATCCTCATCTGGCTCGGGACCTTCCTGATCGCCTATGCGACCATCCTCTCGATCCGCCTCAACGAGAACAACTTCCAGCTGATCTCGATGCGCATCCTGTCCTCGCTGTGGGACTGGGTGGCGCTCGACAATCTCAAGAAGGTGAACCTCAGAATGCCCGACAATTCGGTGCATTCGACGGTCATGGGCTACGTTCCCTACGTCCCCGAAGTGGCGCGCGCCTGGACCAAGGCGGTACGCGGGTTCCTCGGCTCCTCGCTGCTCGCCACTTTCGTCGCGATCCCGCTGTCGATCTGGTACTTCTCCTTCTCGACCAGGCGCGGCGCCGCGATGATGGAGGACCGCCACGAACGCGGCGCCATGCTCGTGCCGCGAGACCTCCTCTTCAAGGAAATCGCCGCGTTCAATCTCGACGGGTTCACCAAGGACGCCGCCACCTTCTTCCCCGGCGTCGATCCGAAGGTCGTGCTGAAGAAGCCCTTCGCCGAGCGAAAGGCCGCCGGGATCCACCACCCCTACTCCATCGCCGGCATCCCCTACCCGCACCGGCTCGAACAATCCCACACCATGCTGATCGGCACGACCGGCTCGGGCAAGACCACCGCGCTGCGCGCGCTTCTGAAGCAGATGCGCGAGCGCCACGACACCGCCGTCGTCTTCGACCTGACCGGCGCTTATGTGGAAGCCTTCTACGATCCCGACCGCGACACCATCCTCAACCCGCTCGACACACGCTGCCCGTCCTGGTCGGTGTTCGACGACTGCAAGACCCAGAGCGAACTCACCGCCGCCGCGGCCGCGCTTATCCCGTCCGACGGCGGCTCCGCCGACCCCTTCTGGGTGCTCGCCGCGCGCACCCTGTTCATCGAGATGTGCATGAAGCTCATCGAGAACGGCGAGGCGACCAACAAGGCGCTCGCCGAGAACCTGATGACCGCCGATCTCAAGCACGTCCACCGCTACCTGAAGGAGACCATCGCCGACCCGCTGACCGCCCCCGAAGCCGCCCGCATGGCCGAGGCGATCCGCGCGGTCTACAACACCAACGCCAAGGCGCTGCTGCTGCTGCCCGAGGACCAGCACCGCTTCTCGATCAAGCAGTGGATCACGTCGGAAAAGAAGCCCGGCTCGATCCTCTTCATCACCTGCTCGTATACCGATCTCGAGATGAACCGGACGCTGCTGACGCTATGGACCAATCTCGCCGTCCATTCGCTCATGACCATGCCGCATACCCGCAGCTTGCGGACCTGGTTCTTCTTCGACGAGATCGGCGCGCTCCACCGCCTTCCCGCCATCGAACAGGGTCTGCAAACCGCGCGTAACTATGGCGGCGCGATCATCCTCGGCATCCACTCGTTCGACAAGCTCGTCCAGGTCTACGGCGAGGAGAATGCCCGCAACCTGTCCTCGCTCGCGCGCACCAAGCTGATCCTCGCCTCGGCCGACCTCGACACCGCCGAGCAATGCGCCCGCTACATCGGCAACCGCGAGATCCGCCAGATGGATGAAGGCTACAGCTACGGATACAATTCGACCCGTGACGCCTCGACACTTACCCCGCGCACCCAGATCGAGGCGCTCGTCATTCCCGACGACATCACCAACCTCCCCGCCATGCACGGCTTCATCAAGTTTCCCGAGGGATTTCCCGCCGCTCGCATCCGCCTCGAATGGCAGCACTACCCCCGCGTCGCCGACGGCTTCGTGAAGCGCCGTCCGGCCGCGCCGGACGACGAGGCAAGACGCGGAAAGAAGGGGGGCGTGGGCAAGCGCCCGGACGAGGACGGACGGGACAGCGCCACCCAGCCCGGACAGGCGGAAGTCGAGCCGCGCAATCCGAACGTGGCGATGGCGGATGCCATCCTCTCCGCGCCCACCGAAGGCCAGATCGCGGCGCAGGAACAGGTACAGCGCGAAGCCGCCCAGCGGCTCGATCCGAACGACCCGGGCGTCACCCCCGGCGCGAAGAATGGAAGGGGCGGCGCGCAGGGGCAGGCACAGGGCCAGGGCGAGGGCAAGGTCATCATGCTCCGGGACCTGCGCGACGCACGGGCACAGGCTGCCGGCGACGCTCGCGCGGACACCCCGCAAGCAACGCGCGACGTGTCCTCCGGTGCTCCCACCCCAGCACCGCAGCGCGAGGATCAGACCATCGTCGAGGTCCGTCAGGATTTCAGCGCCGGCGACCATCACCACCATCACCACGCCGATCGTGGTGACGACCTGGGCATCGACTGATGCACTCGATCGCCTCCGTCCGCTCCGCCTCCGGCGCGTCGAACTATTTCGCCAAGGACGACTTCACCAACGGCGACTATTACGCTTCCGAGAACGGCGAGGTCAGCCAGTGGGGCGGCAAGGGCGCCGAGGCGGCGGGACTGTCCGGCCAGGTCGACAAGGCGACCTTCGAGCGCGCGCTGAACGGCGAGCTGCCCTCGGGCGAAAAGGTCGGCCAGGTCGAGAACCGTCGCGCCGGTTTCGACCTCACCTTCTCCGCGCCCAAATCGGTTTCGCTGATGGCCTATGTCGCCGGCGACAAGCGGATCCTCGGACCCGACGGCGTCCAGATGCAGGCGGTCCGCCAGACCATGGCCTGGATCGAGCGCAACCTCGCCGAGACCCGCAAGGACATCGGCGGCAAGAAGATCCCCGTCCAGACCGGCAACCTCCTCTACGCCCTCTTCCAGCACGACACGAGCCGCGCGCTCGATCCCCAGGCCCATGTCCACGCGATCGTGGCGAACCTCACCCGCATGGCCGACGGCAAATGGCAGTCGCTCCATGCCGACCGCATCTGGGCCAACAACACCGTCATCGGCGCGGTCTACCATGCCTATATGCGCGCCGGTCTCGAGAAGATCGGCTACCAGATCGAGACCGGCGGCAAGCACGGCACCTTCGAGATCACCGGCGTGCCGCAGAAGGTCATCGACGCCTTCAGCCAGCGCCGCGCCGATATCGTCGCGGCCGCCCAGAGTCTCGGGATCAAGAGCGCACAAGGCATGCGCGAGGTGACCGCGCGCACCCGCGATCCCAAGCTCGGCCTCGACAGCCGCGATACCCTGCGCCAGGACTGGATCGACAAGGCCAAGGCCCTCGGCTTCGACGGCAAGGACCTCCTTGCCGCTGCCGAACGTGTCGGGCGCGCGCACGACCATGACGCGAGCCGGAGCCCGCTCGAGCGCGGCGCGGATGCGATCCGCGCGGCCGTCGCCTCCGCCCGCGAGATCGTCGGCAATTACCTCGCCACCCCCGATCCGCTGGTCGACCGCGCCGTCACCCGCCTCGCCGGCACCCCCGCCGATGCCCGCGCGCAGTTCGCCGTCGCCTCGGCGGTGCGCATCCTCGCCACCCGCGAAGCCGCCTTCGACGTCCACCGCCTCGCCAAGCAGGCGCTCGATCTCGGGCTGAAGGGTGTCACCATCGATCATGTCGAGCGCCGCATCGAACGCCTCGTCGCCACCGAGCGCCTGATCCCCGGCCAGGTCCGCCAGCACGACACGACCTACCGCATGGTCACCACCCCGGACTCGCTGCGCACCGAGGAGCGTATCCTCGCCACGATCGACAAGGAGCGTGGCGCGATTTCCCCGATCGTCGCCCCCGACCGGGCACCGACGCTGCTGCAGGCAGCCTCGCCGCACGACCTCAACGCCGGCCAGCTCGCCGCCGCGACCCTGATCGTCTCCGGCACCGACCGCATCGCCTTCGTCCAGGGCGTCGCGGGCGCGGGCAAGTCCACCGTCCTCGAAGCCGCCGCGCGGACCCTTGAGGGCGAAGGGCGCCGCCTTCACGGCCTCGCCTTCCAGAACAAGATGGTCGCCGACATGAAGGCCGGCGCCGGCATCGAGGCGCAGACGATCGCATCGTTCGTCTGGCAGGGCGAACGCCATCTCGCCTTTCCCGACACGCCCGCGGCGCAAGCGAAGCGCGATGAGATGAAGGACACCGTCCTCGTCGTCGACGAGATGTCGATGGTCTCCAACGACGACCTGCTGCGATTGTTCGAGGTCGCGGCAGCGCTCGGCGTTGAGGCGATCCGCGGCGTGGGCGACAAGCAGCAGCTGATGCCGATCAACGCCGGCAAGGCCTTCTCCGTCGTGCAGGCGGCCGGTGCGCCCGTCGCCTACATGAACGACAACCTGCGCCAGCGCACCGATGTGCTGCGCACCGTCGCCGAACTCGCCAACGTCGGAAGAGCCAGCGCGGCGGTCCGCGTGCTCGGCGACAACGTCATCGAGACGAAGGGCGGCGACCAGTCTCCCGTCGAGGTCGCCGCCGATCGTTGGCTTGCCCTTTCGCCCGAAGAGCGCAGCCTCACCGCCGTCTTCGCCTCGGGCCGCGAGACGCGCGGCGACATCAACACCCGCATCCAGGAGGGGCTGACCGCCGACGGCACGCTACGCGGCCCTGGCCTCGATGTCACCGTCCACGACCGTGTCAGCCTGACGCCCGAGGAACTGCGTTACACCCAATTCTACAAGGTCGGCCAGCAGGTCACCGTCACCGGCCATATCCCCGAACTGGGGCTGCGCCGGGGCGGCACCTACGAGGTCACCCGCGTCTTCACCAACAAGGTGGAGATGCGGCGCGGCTCGGAGAAGATCCGCTTCGCGCCGCGGAAGCTCGATCCGACCGTCACCCTCGAACGGCTCCAGATCTCCACCCTCGACAGCGTCCGCCTCCACGAGGGCGAGACGATCCGCTGGACCACCAACGACACGGAACGGGGGATGGACAATGCCGCGCTCGCGACCGTCACCGGGATCGAGAACGGCCGCGTGACCGTCGAACTTGCGTCGAAGGATACGATCACCCTCGAACCCGGCGACCCGATGCTCTCGCGCCTGTCGCTCGCCTACGCGCTCAACATGCACATGGCCCAGGGCATCACCACCGACAAGGGGATCGGGGTGATGCTCTCCCACGAGACCAACCTCTCCAATCAGCGCCTCTTCAACGTGCTCGTCACCCGCGTGCGCGACGCGATCACGCTCGTCACCGACAATACCGACAAACTGATGCGCCAGCTCGACCGCAACCCCGGCGACAAGACCTCCTCGCTCGAGACCGTCGGGCGCCTGGTGGTCGACGGACCCGAAGCGAAGGCCCGCGCGGCCGACGACGCGCTCACCGCCGCCTTCGACAGTCTCACTGCCGGCGATGCCGCGGGCCTCCCCGACAATGCGCCCATCCTCCTCGCCAATCTCCCCGACCTGCCCGACCTGCCGCCGATGCCCGCCTCGACCACCGACTGGTCGAAGGGCGGCATGGAGGGGGCCGGCATGGAAGCCCTGGGCATGGACGGAGCAGCTACGGACGGCGCTGACGGGCGCCAGGCGGCCGATCCGAGCCGCTCGGCCGTCGATCCGACAGCCCCCGACCGGCCCGATACGGACCGGACGGGGGATGGGCGTGACGCCCCGGGGATCGACCGCGTGCTGTCGTCCGCCGACCGCGATGCGCTGGCCGACCTGCCCGATCTCGCCGACCTCCCGCCCTTCCCCGCATCCGACACCGACTGGTCGAAGACGGGCATGGAAGCCCCCGGTCGCGACGAACCGCTCGATGACCTCGCGCTCGATGACGCGCGCGACGGCGACGCCAGCGACCGGCGTGACGACATGCGCGGCGACGATCTCGGCCATCCGTCGGAAGAGCGCGACGATCTTTCCTCGCTGCCGCCGATGCCGCCGCGCGACCCCGACCTGCCGCTGCCCGAGAAACGCCTCGGGCTCGACCTGTGAGCAAAGGACCGATCATGGGAACCGTCCACCCGTTCCGCTTCCGCCGCGAGCCCGAACCCGACATGCCCCGGCTTCTCTTTCTCGACGCCGACGACGACGCCGTCGATCCTGCCCCTGTGCTGTCGGCTGTCCGCACCGGCCACGGCGATCGTCTCGCCGTCTTCGGGGGCATCGCCACGATTGGGGGTCTGGCCGACCCGGACCGCGATCTTCTGATCGACCTGGCGCGCGGCAATTGGGACTTCTTCGCCGATCACGTCAGCGCCTATGCCCGAAGCGGCGCTGTCGAGGCGTTCCTGCCCGACGATCCGAAGATCTGTTCAAGCTACACCGGCGCCTCGCGCTACGTGTTGCTGCGCGCGCTCGAACATGCCGCCGAACGGCCCGGCGCCAGCCTTGCCGTCGCACGCGACCTGATCCGCGCGCTGCCGCCCGAAGTCGTCGCCGAAGTGGCCGGCCACGACCCGGCTAATGGTCACGCCTTACGCTGGGGCATGACCGTACTCGCCGGCGCACGGCAGGCGACCCACCCGATCGCCGATCACGATCCGCGCCTTCCCCGGGTTTCGATCGCGTGCTGGCTCGGCGCTCCCGCCGCCACCATCCTGTTCGTCGCCGTCCCCGATACCCCGACCCGCGAGACGGATGCGATCCGCGCCTCGCTGGCCGACCACGCGATGCTCGCCCGCCTGCGCTGCGAGGACGAGACGGCTCACGCCGTTGGGATGACCGTACGATGAGTGACTATGTCCACCTGCACCACGGCGATCTCGAAAGCGCCCGCCTCTCGCGGGACCATGCCGAGCGGTTACGCCGATCGGCTGCCGATTTGCGCCCGCTTGCTCATGCCTTCGCGCTTTACGATGGACGCGCCTACGATCCTAACGGCGCGATCCCGACGTTGCGATCGGTGCTCGATAGCTGGATCGCAGAGCATGAAACCACTGCCCGCGACCTCGATCGGCTTGCCATATCCTATCAGGACAATGCAGCGTTCCACGCCGGCCCAGCGCGAGAGTCCGATCCGCTACCGACGGGGCCTGTCAAAGGCTTCTCCCTTGTGGACCTTCTCCATACGGTTCTGCTGACGCTCGGCATCGCAGCCGCAGTCGTCCTGTCAGCCTATGTCATCCGGGTGGCTCGCCAGCATGTGCTCGGTTTCAACGACCCGGTTCAAGCCGATGCGGTGCGATGATCTATCAGGCCGATCTCGATCCCGAGGTTGTCGAGCTTCCTCCTCACTTTCGCGAACTGGCGGCGGGCCTGCGCACCATGTTGGTCGACCTGCGCGCAGCCTCCAATATGCTGGTGCGACGTGACCAGACAGAGGACGACGAACTCGCCACTCTCGATCATGTCAGGCGCATATTGACCGATCTGGCGGACGGTCACGAGGAACTCGCCGACGGGTTCGAAGCGACTGCGCAAATCTATGACGACATCGTTTGCGGCCGGATAGCCGCCTCACCCCCACCACCGGACGACAGGTCGTCGCTGCTGACCCAACTGCTCGGAGTGGGGCACTTGCTCCTCCTGCTGCTCGGCCTTGTCTCCGCCGTCACGCTCGGGATCGCAGCCATCAAGGAACTGCGACCTTCCCCGCCCGGCACACCATACACCGTCACGGAGATCACCCATGGGGATCGATGACCGCGACTACATGCGCGAGCGCTATCGCAAGCGTCAGGGGCTCGATCCCGGTGGTACGACGTGGAACGACCGCAAAGGACGGCTCGAACTGTTTCGGTTCGGGTTCAGGAAATCCGTGCCGCTCGGCAGCGCCAGCTGGATATCGGGCACCAGCAGCAAGCCATCCTGGTTCGAGAAGATCAATCGCGGGCACGATTATCAGCGTGGCCGCTGGCGCCCTGCGAGCGGAAAGCCGGACCGCACGATCGCTATCCTTCTCTCCAGCGTCATGCTCGGCTCGACCGCTGTGCTCGGCGTCATCAATCGGGAATGGCTGGGCACTCATGCGGCCGCGATTGCCGCGAAATGGACACAACCCGCCTTTCCGGCCTCGGGTTCGGTGAGTGTCTCGCCGACGCTCGACCTCAAGCGCGTGAACAGCAGGATGACGCTTCAGGGCTCCAAGAACGACAGCGTGGTTCAGATGCTCGATGCCGGCACGGGCGAGCATCGCCTGTCGGTCCACATCCGGGCGCACGAGCGTATCACCGTTCCAGCCCCCGTAGGGCGCTACCGAATCCACTTCATTCATGGACCCCGATGGGCGGGTGCTGCGGACCTGTTCGGTAACGAAACGGTGCGCGACGAGGTTGTCGGCATCATCGTTTTCACGCCCCGGCGCGGCCACATCCTGGACCTGCGTCTGGGACCCGACAGCAACCTGTCGGTGCGACGGCTCCCGGCGCCCGTTGACCAGCCCCGAAACGATCCGGCACATCGGAGGGGAGCATGAGCGCGCTCACCGGCATCACCGTTCTCGACGGCGACGCAAGTTCGATCCCCTCCGACCTGCTCGCGGCGCATGTCCGTCATGCCCGACGCGGCAACCGCCTCGTCATCCTCGATCGCGGCGACGCCATCGCGAAGCGCTTCTTCGCCAAAGGCGACACCCATATCGATCTCGCGCTCGGCAACTACGACTTCCAGGCCGATCATGGCTCGCGGGACGATTGCGAGGCGGCCGCGCGAGCCATGCTGCCCGCCCTCATGTGCGACCCGGTGCAACTGGCAGCACGCCCGATCCTGGCCGATACGCTTTTCAGCCACGGTTGGCTCGATAACGCGGCCGACGCGCTGCGCACGCTTGGCCACTCCGAGGCGCGTTCCCGGCTAAGGAACATTCCCGGCGACGAGAGCGCAGCCGCGACGCTGACCTGGTCGGTCCTCAAAGTGTTGCGCGAACTGGCCGACGACCTGATCGTCGCCCCCGACCATTGCCGGTTCATGTCGGTGCGCCGATGGCTCACCCGCGAGGCCGACGCGGTCCTGTTCGTGTCGCGCTACGGCTCGTACAACGTCGTCGCCCGCGCGCTCCACGCACGTCTGACCGGGCGGACGCTGCACTGGCACAGCGTCGGCGAGATGGTCTTCCTGGGGCACGCCGACGGTCTCGACGACGACGCCCGGCACCAGCTCGCCCTGCCGTTGCCGGAAAACCCGAACCTCACGCTCACCATCGATCTCGACGGGATCGAGGAAGACGAGGTGCCGACATCCCGTCCGCCCGCCGACGTCGTCACCCTCACGGGGACGAATGCCGCGCAGGATGACGCCGCGCGGAACGACGTGGAACAGGCCGAAGCCATCCGTGAAACCGAGCCTGCCGGCCCCGTCGACACCAGCCTCGACGACGAACTGTTCGCAAGCCCGCGGCGGGCGCGCGAACTCGCTGCGCTACCTGCCCCCGGCGGGGACGAGGCTCTGCGCGCGCTCACCGAGCGCATCGCCGCCCTCGAAGCCCGGCCGACTTACTACCCGGTCGATGAGACGCCCGCAGGGCTCGATGCAGATCATGGCGATCGGCGACACCGCCGCATCCAGCGCGGTTTCATGCTCGCGGGCGTCGCCGCGATCGCCGGCCTGGGCTGGATCATCCTCGACGAGCCGACCCGGTCGCCCGAACGGCTCCGGCTCGAAACCGAGTGGATGGCGCAGGCCGAGGACCGGATCTCCGCCACCCACGACGCCGCCATCACCAAAGGGATCGAGAGACAAGACATGCAGCGCCGAACATGGCAGACTGCGCCGGCGTCGGAGCCCGGGGGGGCTACTGGCGCGGCGAACGCGGCAACACCGGGGGGTTGAGCCGATGGGAAAGATCATCGCCCTCTACGTCGCGATCGGCGCGCTGGTGCTGCTTGCCCGGATCGCCTTCGGCCTCGCTCGCGGCGGACGCCGGTTCGGTCCGCTTCGCCCGGTCGCCAGGCGCTTCCTCACGTCCCGCGAGGCGGCGATGCTCGACGCGCTCGAACGCGCGCTGCCGCATTGCCGCATCCACGCGCAGGTCGCGATGGGCGCGCTGCTCGCCGTCCCCGCGCTCCCCGGCCGCAAGCGCCACATCGGCGACCGCAACGCCTTCTCGCAGAAGATCGTCGATTTCGTCGCGCAGGACCGCGCCACGGGCAACATCCTCGCGCTGATCGAGGTCGATGACCGGACCCACAATCCCATCCGCGATGCCCGCCGCGACGCGATGACCGCCGGTGCCGGCTACGCCACCATCCGCATCCCCGGCTCCGTCCAGCCGACATTTTCCGAGGTGCGTGACCGTGTCGCCGCGCTCCTCGCGCCTCCGGGCGTCACGCTCGCGACCCCCATGACCCGATGAAGGAGACTGACACCATGCGAACCCTCATATCCGCTCTCGGCCTCCTGGCCGTCCTCACCGCTCCCGCGACCGCCCAGAAGCTCGGGAAGGGCGGCACCGGCGTCGACGAGGCATCCGAGGTGCCGCGTTGCGCCGCCCCGCTCGGCACCGTCGCGCTGGTCGAGGAGCGCAGTGCCGCGGCACCCGCCGACGACCTGCCGCCCACCATGCGGGCCTTCATGCGTCTGGCCGAGGCACAGAACGGCGGGGGCAGCGCGCGCGTCGATCCGCTGCCGCTCCTCAAGCTGCTCGTCGCACAGTCGGGCTGCTTCTACGTCGTCGATCGCGGCGAAGGGTTCGACGCGCTCCAGCGCGAGCGCGAGCTTGCCGCCGGCGGTTCGGTCGCGGGCGCGCGCAACACCGCCTCGCTGCGCGCGGCCGATTACATGCTGACCGCCAAGGTCATCTACAGCGACAACAACGCGGGCGGCGCCGGCGGTTTGGTCGGCGGGCTCCTGCCAGGCGGTCTCGGCCTTCGCACCAAGAAGATGGAAAGCCAGACCATGCTGACGCTGGTGGAGGTCAAGACCGGGCTCCAGCAGGCCATCGCGACCGGCTCGGCGCGCAAGAAGGATCTCTCGATCCTGGGCGGGGGCATCCTTGCCAATGCCGGTATCGGTGCACTCGGCGGCAGCTACACCTCGACCGACATCGGCAAGGTCACCAGCCTTGCGCTCCTCGATGCCTTCCGCAAGCTCACGACTTCGGCGCAGGCCCGTATCGCCGTCGCTGCTCCAGCGCCTGCCCCGGGCGTCGGGCAGCCGGTCACACCCGCCGCTGCGTCCGGTGCGCCTGTCGCCCCCGCGCCCGTGGTCGCGTCGGCCCGCAACTGACGGGAGAGAAGAGGGAGAGCGGCGGGGACGGACTTCGGTCCGTCCCTGTCCCCCTCACCCGGATGACCCGCCAATGGACCGCCAGCATGACTTCTTCCGCGAACCCGACCCGGCTACCGACGATGACGATGTGGCCAGTGTCGCGCCCCAGGCGCCGCCTGCCCCGCTCGCGGTGCCGTGCGGGTTCGTGGATCGCTCGGGGCGACCCTGCCGGCGTCTCGCGCACAGGACCGTCTGCATGAACGGCCGCCCCTTTCTTCACCGTGGCGGCGAGCTGCTTCACTGTGTCGCGGAATGTTTCCGCGGGACCTCCGACGCACGAGGCGACCTCGAGCCGGACGAAGGCGCCGACAGGATATCGCCATGAACGCCACCCTCCCCCACCGCCTCGAAGGCACCGTCGAACATGCCCCCCGCGGACTGCTTCTGCGCGACCGCGACGGCATGTGGTGGCGGCTCGACTGCTCGGCCGACGTGCGGCCTTACCTTACCGGAACGGTTCGGATCGCCGGGGTGCGCACTCCGCAAGGCGCGATCGAGGTATGGCATGTCGAGGCGATCGCGGCGTGAACATGATGGGCCGTGCCCGCGCCTCGTGCGAATGCTGCAAAGCCGATCTGCCGCCCTTCCCCGCCGGCTCCCGCATCGAGCCGTGCCGAAGCTGCCGGCGACCCATGGTGCTGCTGCGCCCGCCTGCCGGTCGGCTCGATCCCGGCCGGGTGCGCGGCCTCTTCGACCTTGCCGGCGCTGTCACCGGCATCCTCATGATGGTGCTGATAAGCGCCTTCGTCCTGACCTCGATGAGCCCGCTGCGCTTCAGCAAATGGCTGACCCTCCTCATCTTCGCTATGGGCTCCGTCCTTGCCGTCGACGGCATCCTCTCGCTGCGAACCGGGATCGACAGGACATGGCACCGCAGGCGCGATGGCCGATCCGCTCGCCTCATGGGCGGCGCGAAGATCGCCGGGGCCGTCTACGCCCTCCTCATGGTCGTGATCGGAGTAACGCTGTGACGGGCCGGTCTGCGTGACGACGCTGCTCGCTTTCCTCGGCGCGGTGCTGGGCGGCCTGATCCTCAACGTCATGCCCTGCGTGTTTCCCATCCTGTCCTTGAAAGCCCTCGGACTCGCCCGCACCGGAACCTCGCCCGCAGCGGCGCGGCGCGAGGCGCTCGCCTATACCGCCGGCGTCGTCACCGTCTGCCTCGCGCTCGGCGCCGCCCTGATCGCGCTGCGCGCCTCCGGCGCTGCCTTCGGATGGGCGTTCCAGCTTCAGAACCCGGTCGTCGTGGGCGCCCTGGCCGTCCTGTTCGCCGCGCTCGCCTTCAACCTCGCCGGTCTCTACGAATTGCCCACCCCGGCTTTCGCCGGCCGCGCCGGTCATGTCGGCGCATTCGCGACCGGCGCGCTCGCCGCGTTCGTCGCCACCCCCTGTTCGGGGCCGTTCATGGGCGCGGCCCTCGGCGCCGCGATCATGCTCCCCGCTCCCGCCGCGCTCCTTGTGTTCGCCGGGTTCGGGCTCGGGATCGCACTGCCCTTCCTTGCCATCGGATACATCCCCGCGCTCCGCGACCGGCTCCCCAGCCCTGGCCCCTGGATGGCCTCGCTGCGCCGCATCCTCGCCCTGCCGATGTTCCTCACCGCGCTCGCGCTCCTGTGGGTGCTCGGGCGACAGACCGGCGTCGACGCGATGGCGCTGGTTCTCGGGGTTACACTGATAGCGACACTGGTGCTGCAGTGGATCGGGAGACGTCAGGTCGCGTAGCGCGCGAATGGCCAACAACTCGGGCAAAGCGTTCCCACGAGGATCGAGAAACGGGAATGTCCGAGGCTGGGCGGAAAGCGGTTTTATGCTCACCCTACGCTGATGCCATATCTCACAACGCCCCGATGATCGCTGTTGCTATAAATCGGAGCAGCGGACCCGCGTCCCCACCATCTCCACACGCATTCGCTCACCCGGGCCGGCTTCGAAAGTATGCTTTGTGCCGTCTTTTAATCCGAGCGTGAACCGGAGCGGGCCTTCCATCGTACATGGGGAGGTGTCGCACATGCGTTCCATCCGCTGCCGCTCTGCCGCCGTATCGTCTATGTGTAGGCGCTTGCAATCATAGCGGCGTGTGCTCGCAAACAGCCTGATTTCCTGCTCACGCTTTCTGCCACTGGCGGGGAGCGTCCTGCTCGAATTATCTGCCAGTGTGCTCGCCATCATCCGGCGCTGCTTGCAAACGGGGCGTTGTGCTCACGCTCCGTGCCAATGGGCTCTCCAAACCCGTAGCCGGCAAGCGCTTTTGCGAAGCAGGTTTCCAGAACAGTTCTGACAAGCGGCGGGCCGCAGAAATGCGTTGTCGTCATGGCCCGCCCGCGAGGTCGTCAGAAAGGAAGGCTTTTGCGAACAGCGGGTGGCGCATAGAGCGGGCACAGATATACGTTTACGACTGAACCAGTCGAAGCGCGCTGGCCGCGACCGTCCCGAATGGGATCAATGGTCGGGATAGGATTCTCTTCATGCCCCAGCCGGTATAAAGGAACCGCCCCGATCGTAGCGGCTGCGTCGTTATCCCGCCTACCCAACCCGTGGGCTCGACCTTCGGCCCAGCCGGGCCCGCCTCAACGTGGCCCGTCGACTGCGATGACCGCGGCGTCGTCTAGCTGGAACCGGCCAAAGTCGTCGTCGCCCCATAACGAACGCTCCAGCCGGCCGACAAGCCGGATCGGCTTCCCGGTCGGCATTGACCCATAAGGCAGCGAGTATTCATGGTTTTGCGTCGAGGGAGCCGATCATAGGCAGGAATACGGCACAACCCGTTTCCTTGCAGGAAAGATCAAGCACCAGGTTCTTCCCCGATCCGTCGTTCCGCCCAGCAAACGTCCACAGAAGGCTGCGGCGCTCGGGATAGTTCGGGTCGGCGACACGGTAGGAAGCTACGCCTGCGGGGCGGCCGTCGAGCGTGAGCTGATCCGCTTTGTAGTTGGTCCCGGAGCTCGCGATCGGCAGCGCCGATCCTCGGCCTGTCACTGTGAACATGCCTTCGTAGCCCGGCCCGCGCAGCAGGAACACCGGATCGTCTACCGGGTCCTTTCCCGCCTTCAGAGTCGCATCTGATGGAATGGCGACCGTGCAGCACGAAGGGATCCCGACCGACTTCCAGCCGGCCGGGACCTCGGGTTGCGGTGCGTTCGGCGAGCAGGACACTAGCAGCAATCCCGCTACCGACCACACCGCGACCCTCATATCACCGCACTCCGTAGGCGTTGCGAAGCGCTGTCGTCTCCGTCGAGCACGGGGTGCGACGCACCACGCCCGCCGGCTGACTATAGTGCATGACGCACGCCGTGTTGTTGGCTTCACCGAAGCCCAAAGCATGATCGAATTGTGACCGCCAATCGTGAGGTGCTGGAGGCGTGTCAGAAGCGCGCCAACAAGACAGGAAAATCGGTGCAGTGCACCGGCACGGTCGAGCCAGTAGGCAAAGAGGCTCGTAAGTGAGGGTAATCGTCTTGCAATCCGTATTACAAGGCAATACCAGAACATACATGGTACGCCGGAGAGGCATATGGCAGACGATATCGTTGTAACAGTGCGGGTGCCGAAGAAGCTCGCGCAAAAGGCACGGCAAGTTGCTGATAGTCGTGACGAAACAGTGAGTCAGGTCATCCGGCGAGGCTTGCGTGGCTATGTGGGTCGCGCGCCAAAATCGATTAAGAATGAGGACGCAGCCTAATGTCAGAATCCAAGCGCAAGGCGTCCAAGAAGTCACCGGATTATAGTCCGGCAGCTATGGATCTGTTGAACGTCGCAGGGGGCGGCAATTTCAGAACAGTACTGGCGGATCCGCCGTGGCAGTTTCAAAACCGTACCGGGAAGGTGGCACCCGAGCACCGCCGCCTAAACCGCTACGGGACAATGACGCTGGACGAGATTTGCGAGCTACCGGTGCAGGAGTGCGTTGCGCCAACCGCCCACCTCTACCTGTGGGTGCCTAATGCGCTCTTGCCGGACGGCTTGCGTGTAATGCGGGAATGGGGCTTTGAGTATAAATCCAACATCGTATGGCGGAAGATCCGCAAGGATGGCGGATCTGATGGTCGGGGCGTGGGATTCTATTTCCGCAACGTTACAGAACTGATCCTATTTGGCGTCCGGGGCAAGAACGCCCGCACGCTTGATCCGGGTCGGACACAGGTGAACTATCTTGAGAGCCGCAAGCGGGAGCACAGCCGTAAGCCTGACGAGCAATATCCGCTGATTGAGGAATGCAGCCCCGGCCCGTTCTTGGAGATGTTCTCGCGTGGAACGCGGCCGGATTGGACCGTATGGGGCAACCAGGCGGACGAGGAATATACCCCTTCCTGGCCGACGTATGCCCATCACTCTAGGGCTGGGCTGGTGGCGGAAGCGGCTGAATAGGCTCAGCAAGGATCTCCTGCTCCTCCTCGCCCTCGGCGATGGCGCCCACGTCGAGATGCTCATCGAAAGTGACGATTGAGCTGGGTAGTCCAATGAGGAGGAGCGGGCATGGATTGCCGACGCCGCGGTGCACGCGATCTTCTAGCTTTCGCCAATGGGTCGTGGCGGCCCCATATTTATCCTTCACGAAACTAAGCGACCAAGCGTCTGCAAAGGTCGCGCCGCCTGCTCGCATACGCCGAGCAACATCGGCCTTCTGCCGGGGGGTGGGCGTCAGTCCCAAAGATCCAAGGTCATCACTCGACTCCAGACCCCGCTCGGTTGCAAACCGGCGGACGAGCTGCACCATGTCGTCCTGTAGGCTCGATCCCCGCGTGACAATCACGCCAACGCTGATCGCCCCCTCCGCGTGCAGCCGCTTAAAGTTCTCCAGGTCGCGGTCGAAGAATGGATCCTTGTTGTTCCACTCGATTTCGAGCGCGATGACGCGGCCATCGGCGAAGGTACGGACATGATCGACCTCATGGGAGATCGACTCCCTTTGGACGCCGTTGATGCGCTTTTCGATCGTGAAATTGACCTTGTGCCAGCCCAGCTCGGCCAAGGCGCGCCGGAGACGCTGAGTGCCCTTTGTCTCGCCTCCACCCGAGCCGATGATCTCCTCAATTGGGATGGATAGCGCGCCGAGCGCCGCTTCCAACTCCCCGATCGCGTCGGGAAAATCGACGCTCAGGATGGCCGTGGCATGGCTGTGAAACTCAATTTGGAAGCCGCGAGCGGCCAGATCTTCAAACATGCTCGTCCAAGAGTCGCTTCTGATGCGCCCAGGTGCCATAGATTGCCGGGCTAGGGCGAGGCCCCTATGCTCACCGAGGCGATTGCGCACGAGAGGATTGGCCACCTATCCGACTTTGCCGGCAAGCGGGTAGAGCGGTGGTGGGTGGATGCCCTGTTTCTCGCACTAGATCGTCTCATTGAGGATAGGGAGCTGGACGGAGAGCGCGTCAGCCCTGAGCGCTACGGCTCCCTATTGGGGCGATCGAGCTTCGCCCAAATTGCGGGTGCCCGCAGCTTGGAGAAGGATCTTGCGACCAAGCACCTAGTCGCCCTCTACACCGCTTGTGGCGGTAGAGAGCGCTTTTCCGATCAGCACGTCCGTGAGCGGACGGAACTGACCATACCCGATGTTCAATGGTTTGCCGCTAACGACAATCGACCCCAGGGAGCTGTGCATCCCTCAAATCCACGGTTCACTACCCGCTCTGCTGAGGCCTTGGCGGGCGATTTTACATTGGAGGATCTGGGCTTCATCTTCGTTCCTTCGTCACTACGACGAAGCCCAGATCCTCCTTAAATCACAACCTCAAATCTGTGCCATTGGTGCTGACGGCGGACACGCGACCTTGGTGAGCTTCGAATCCGTGCCCGCGGACTTGAACGCGAACGCGGCCCCGGCTGCCGCGGTGCTGGCGACGGCCGCTCCAACGAGCACCTTCTGCTTCGTGTCCATCAGACTGTCCCTCTCTCAAGGGGCCGCGCGACCGACGTGTTCCTGCTCGTCCTCTCCTCATCACCAGCGGATGCAATCTTGAACGCCAAGATTTGTGCGCGGTGGATCTGGGGAGGCTCGGCGAACAGCGAAGCAGCGCTTCCGGATAGCGCCGTGCCGATTTCGCCCGACAGATGCGTCTCGCGCCCTGCCTCGTCGGCGAAGGTATCGAGGATGGCGAACCGAGTCTTTCCGAGACGCAGAGCGTACCACGACAGGGTGCCAGGCTCCCGCTCCACGGCCGATCGGGCTCCTTGGAGGAAGCGGGCAACCTCTTCCTCCGCACCGTCCCGTGCTTCAAGCGGAACATGCAGGGCCAAGCGCGGCAGGGCGTCCGCCGCCGGCACCTTGAGGGCGAGGATGTCGGCCGGCTCGATCTCCGGCAATCCGTTGAGGATGGTGAAGGTCTTCACGACCAGCGCCCGGCCGACCGTGCCGAACAGATGCTTCAGCCGGCCGGCATTGCCGGGGAAGGTATCGAAGATGGCGAAGTCGGCGGGGCCAAAGCGCAGCGCGTACCAGTGCCGCGTGTCCTGCTCATGCTCGACCGGCTCCAGCGCACCCCGGAGGAATTCAGCGGCATCTTCCTGGTGGGTCGGCCCGGCTTCAATGCCTACGAACAGTGCCTTGTGCATCTTTTCTCTCCTTGTTCCGATGGTAGCGCCTCGAGCTCCACGGAAGGCGTCCTGGGCCTAAATCATGGGAAGTTCGCGCGGCCGGGCGCCGACAGCCCGTTCGGCCAGGGCGACTTCCCCGGCCCGCGCACCCCTGGCGGGCGCGTGCTGGAGGAGATCGCGGCCAGCCACGGCGCGACCGCACGCCAAGTGGCGCTTCGCTTCCTGGTGCGTCGGCCATCGCTGTTCGCTATGGTCAACGAGTCATCGTGTAATTTGTGGCTGCTTCCCCGGGCCGGCTGAGCGGCGCACCTTCTGGTTGTCGGACCTGAAGGAAGGAAGCAGCTATGAAGCACTATGCCGGAATAGACCTGTCGATGGAAACGTCGCACGTCTGCATTGTCGATGCCGAAGGGCGCAAGGTCGCAGCGCAATGCGTGGACAGCACGCCGGAAGCGATCGCCGCGCTGCTGGAACGCCATGGTCCGATGGAACGCGTGGTGATCGAGACCGGCCGGATGACGCCATGGGTTGCGCGTGGCCTGCACGAGCTGGGCGTCGCGATCGTGTGCATCGATGCGCGCCAGGCCCACCAGAGCCTCAAGGCGATGAAGGCGAACAAGACTGATCCACATGACGCAGCGGGGCTCGCGCAGTTGGCCCGGACCGGCTTTTACAAGGAGGTGCACGTCAAGTCGCCGACATCGCACGGTGTACGCTCGGTGATCACCGCCCGCGCGCACCTGGTCGAGGCGCGCGTCCGGCTCGACAACACCATCCGCGGCTTATGCGCTACCTTCGGGATCAGACCGGGAGCTGGCCAGGGCGAGCGGTTTCTCGCACGGGTGCAGGCCGCCATCGCTGTCCCGGGGCTCGGCGAGGCAGTGGCTTCGCTGCTTCGGGCGCGAACCGGGCTGGTCGACGAGATCCGTCGGATGGATCGCGAGCTCAAGGCGATCAGCATCGCCTCTCCAGCCTGTCAGGCGCTGATGAGCATCCCGGGCGTCGGTGTGCAGACCTCGGCTGCGTTCGCCGCCGCCGTCGATGAAGCGGGTCGGTTCAAGCGGTCGCGGACAGCCGGCGCCTACTTTGGCCTCGTCCCACGTCGGCACCAGTCCGGCGAGCTCGACTGGACCGGCCGGATCACCAAGCAGGGCGACGGCACCGTCCGCAAGCTCCTCTACGAGGCGGCGAACTCGATCCTGACGCGCACGCGGCAGACCTTCGCGCTGAAGACCTGGGCGCTGAAGATCGCGAAGCGGCGCGGCCTCAAGAAAGCCCGGGTCGCGCTCGCCCGCCGCCTCGCCGTCATCATGCACGCCATGCTCCGCGACGGCACCTTGTTCGAGGCCTGAAATGCGATAAGTTCCCGTTCGCCAGCGGTGATGCTCTCCAGCTGACCCGATGGCGGTGTCCCGCGAGGGAACGCAGGGACGGACGATCTGCGAAGGTTATCAGATGGGCTCCCGAGCCCGCTTCGAGTCAATGCAACGTCCGGCCTTGTGAGACCCGATACAGCACGACCGATCCTCGGATCGGCGAGTGCGGACAGATCCTTGAGACCCTCAAGGGACAACCGCCGAGCGACTGCAAATTACAGATCCTGACCCTAGGTCTGCCGACATACTTGGTCGCAAGCTGATCGACACCGCCGCTACACGTGCTCCAAAGCGGCGGTGTCGATCGGCATCGATAAGCGTCCTGTTCCCGGTTATTCCGCCAATCAACCGTGCGGGCGCATAACAACCTTGATCACACCTTCTTCCTTGTCGCGGAATTTAGACCCCATGACTGCCCGAGCCTCGGAGGCTCGAATCTGAGATGCTGATGATGGATTTTTCAGCAGCGGAGGCGAGTCATGACGGAGGCAGTGAAATACGTTGGTCTGGACGTGCATAAGGAAAC